>Ga0208723_1000315_pt1 | contig 14635 bp, 17 predicted proteins | sample LakMenEpi31Aug12_FD_150750 | JGI IMG/M metagenome (GOLD analysis project Ga0208723, IMG submission 150750) | Freshwater microbial communities from Lake Mendota, WI - 31AUG2012 deep hole epilimnion (SPAdes) | ecosystem: Environmental > Aquatic > Freshwater > Lake > Epilimnion/Euphotic zone ...
GGCAATCTGCTGTTCGTACAGGCGCAGCAGCTCAGGCGTAGCCTGGTTGAGCAGGTCCATCTGCAGCGCCTGATACTTCGGGGCAAATTGAGCCTCGGCAGCATACCTTTCCGGTGCCAGTTGGAGCTGGGTACGAAGCGTATCCGCGGTCTCTTGGGCGTAGTTGCGTGGTGCTGGTGCGTCGACTGTCATAAATGCTTGGATGCTGCCCTATAGATCGGCATCGAGCCTTTCTTGTAGGTGGTTAGTTTGCCGTTGCGATAACCGATAGCCGGGAGAATTGCCGACTCCGGTGCGTCGTGAAAGAACTTAGCCGCCACTGCCATTGCGAATAGTGCGCAATCGGCGGCGAACTGGTGCCAGTACCAATGGTCGCCATTGGGATCGGACTTCTGCCAGGTCCACTCTTTAGGCTCCGGCCCCATCTGCCTCCAGCCTACCAGCACAGCGACAACGTGCCCGTCCTGCAGGGCCACCTTGAGCGTGCCCTGCTCGGCATGGAACATCACATAGTCCTCCACAGCCTCACGGGTCCAGCCTCGAAAGCTGTCCGGGAGCTTGTGCAATAGGTAGTCTGTGACGAGGGGGATCAAGGCAGGATCTCTTGGAGGATTACTTGGGAGGTGGCGCGGGTATAACCAGAGCTATCAGTGTTGTTTGATGTTCTATTTAAATAAAAAACATTTGCAGCACTTCCGTATACCTTAACCCTGTAAGACACGGATGCTGTTGATGTAGGTGAATCAACGAATATAATAGGGACTATTGACTGAGTTGAGTTTGTATCCCCATCACTTGGTTGAACCCTGATTCCGTTTATTCTACTTCCGGCTGATGTCGGAATCCCAAGTTCTTGAACTGCAGCTCCAATAACACGCTCAAGAATAAACCCACATTGAATAGCAACTTCGCATGATATATTGAATTGAACCAATACCTTTGAGGTGGCTGTTTGAGGAGTAATTGATGTGGTTAACTGCGTTATTTCAAGTGCGCCATTTCTAGTTGTTGGAAGCGTGTAAGTTACAACATCAGTGTAGTTTGTAAAAGAAACAGCCGGCCTCAACGCATTCAGCGTACTCCCAGTCGTAGTAAGGTTAGATCCAACGCTTAGGTTGGTCTCAATGTTTCCGACTGCCGTGGTAAATCTTCCCAGTATCTTTGGGGTGCTTCCATCAATTTGCAGCAGCTTGTCGGCAGTGATCGTGTTAGTGGCTATTTTAGCCGCAGTAACAGCCCCATCCTTAATATTGACGGTCGTTGCCGTCAGCACTAAGTCGGTCGTCGTAAGCGCCACTGGGCTGGCACTCGATCCTGCACCATTACCAACTATTGTCTGATCGTTCTGAGCGTATAACGAAGGAAGCGGTACGGACTGAACTCCGAGCGTTATCGACCCGCCATCTACCGTACCGGTGACGTCGACACTGGGCGTGCCTAGCAGGTTGAGAGTGGACGCATCCAGCGTGGTGGAGCTGGTGACGGTGGTTCCTGGCGTGACGGTGACAAAGAGTGGCATAGGTTAGACGTCGGTTTTTCCGTAAAGTCGGAAAGGGATTGCGATGGATTTGACGCTGTAAATGTTCAACGCACCGGTGGTAGTGGTAACCACAGGCTGCATGGTAATGGAGTGGCGGCGCAAGCGAGCCTTCTGCGAGAACGATTGTACAAGCCCCGCTTGGAATCCGGCAGTGTTACATCGAATACCCGGCAATGTAGAGTAATCCTCGCGATATGGGTCGAGGAAGTTGTTCCCGGAGTTGTTGGTGACGTAGGTTCCGCTGCCATAAATGTAGTAGGCCGTGCGGCTCTTGGTCTCGTTAGTGGCAATCGGGTAGGACTCATTCACACCATCAAAGTTGGCAGTGATGGAATAAGTCGGATTCCATGAGGCAAACTCAAACTGCAGGTTGGTCCACTGCTTGTGGTCGACGTTGTTATCACCTGCATGGCCCCGGAAGGAGACCGAGGTGGCAATCTGTTGGATCGTGCCTACACGATTGCGGTCCTGCAGTGCCTGGTAGTCGAAGTTGTGGATGAACCCGCTGTTGTCAGCCCAGCAGAGCGTGTCTGTGCCAGCGACCACCAGACGAGTGTAATACCGTGGAACAAGCAGCGAGCCTTCCCAGTATCCTTCCCACGCTTGGTTCAGGAAGTTGTAGACCAGGGTGCGTTGGTTTGTCCCGTCGCCACCTTCCACCGGGACGCTCAGGATGTAGCGGTTGTTGTAGTAGGCCCCACATGACTTTCTCCAGTTAGCTTGGTCGATCTCCTCTATGACATCCTGAATCGGATCTGACAACGGCAGCACCACCGACTGGCTGATGCCAAACTCGGTCTGCTTGAGACTGATTACACCGCGCTGACTAAGGAAGACGATGTCTGACCCGGTGGACGCAATAGACGCCTGGCTGATGCATCCAAACTCCCGGGTAACCTCGGTGAGCCGGGTAGTCGACAGGTCGCCGTAGAGGTTCTCCACAGCAAGAATGCTGCGTTCCTTGAAGACTATCAGCGTGGTCGTGTTGAACGGGTACAGGGCCACCACAGCGTCATTGGCACCGGTGTTCAATTTGAACTCATTCAGGATCGGGCTGTAGTGCAACGGATCCAGCACGTCAGACACTGCCAGGTAGTCGGGACCGTAGAGCAGCAGCAGGCGGTTTTGAAAGTATAAGCCTTCACGGCCAGCCGGGACGTTTGCACCGGAGGCAGAGGACTTCTTGATCGTGCCAGTAACGGTGTCTGACGTAATTTCTTTCAGCGTCGAAGGATTTGAAGCTGAAACCGTAATTGCTGTGTAGTTAGCCCCAGGATTTACAATGGTAACAGACGTGACCTTGCCGTCTTCAATCGCTGCTGTGGCGCTTGCATTTGTTCCAGCGCCAGCAGTAAGCGTAAGTGTCGGTGCGGTAAGATAGCCTGCACCTTGATTGACAATGGTAAGCGCCGTCAGACCGTCTGTAGTCGGAACGATGATCGTGATTGTTGCTAGTGATGGAGAGTATCCAGTGCCACCATTAACAATGGTATACCCAGTCACCTTTCCGTTTGCAACGGTCAGCGTAATGTTGGCTGCTGATCCACCGCCACCGTTTGCATTGACCGTAGCCGTGGCGCTGAGATAGCCCGCCCCTGCATTTGTTATGTTTACCGCGGTGATCGTTCCAGATCCATTGATTGTCAGCGTAGCGGTCGCCGTAGTGCGTCCTATAGTGGCTGTTATGTTTGGGAAAGCCGCCGTGTTGAGAGAATCAAGCTCCTCGGAAGATCCGCTGAACAGCTTCAGCGAGTTCTTGTCAGTAGGGAAGACGTAGTAGATTCCGTTCGCAACACCTGCAGATACATTGCTGATGGTCACCTGATCACCAGCAACGAAAGGATGGTTCGGGACCGTGATGGTGTCGTCCGTATTTGATGACGCTACAATAGCATTGACCGATGCAATCCGGTTGAAGCCGTTATCAAGCGCCGATACAGGCACACCAGCATTGTAGGAGGCCTCCATTATCAACGGTAAGCCATCGTTGTAGAAGTCGCTGACGCCTTGCGTTACGTCGTACCCAGTCGTGTTGTTCGACAGTTCAAAGTAGTACCGGTTGGCACTAGTGAGACCGGACGTAAGTTCAACCGGAGATGATCCAGTTTGAGCGGCTCCCTGGGATAAATGTAACGTGCAGACTCCTCCGCCCTTCACGTTTACGAACATCGCGAAGCCTTGTCCGGCTGTGGTCGATGTTACAGTCCACAGGTTTGGAGCCACACCAACCTGAACAACCTCAATCCGATCACCGGACTCCATGTCTGGCGGGACGTTGAGAGTCACCGTATCGTTGGCAGTATTGACGTCTGCGCCGGTGAAATAGTACCGGGCATTGCCGGGTCGCAGCATGACCACCGCATTGGTAGCCTGCATCAGACGCACCGGGCTGTAGATGTCGTGCCCGTTCATCGGTATCTCCAGGTCCGACTGGTTGGGTCGTACCAGATACATCCGGCCCTGACCGCCATCTTCTGTTGCCAATGTACGGGCCTCGTTGGTGGCCACAACTAGGGCTTGGTAGCCGGTGTCAGGATCGCGGAAAGGCAGCACACCGAGGATGTCGGTGAAGGCATCTGTGGAGCTGTAGAATTGGACGTTTTTGTTTACCGGCGGCCCAGCAAACGAGATTGCCGCCGTCGACATTGAGACGTTGGTGTTTGCGTCATCCAAAATGCATCTGGTTCCATTAGGGAACACCAATGAGTTTATGCTTTGATCGGAGCAAACGATGGATCCGGCAGGGATAGTGGTTCCGCTCACTCCCACCGCTGTTGCAGAGCTTGAGGTGACCGTGACCGTCCTAGTTGCAGTAGTCCATTTACCGCCCCACTTAGGCTGCACAATGCCCCACCTGTTTGTGATGAGCTGATTCTGGAAGATCCGGTTGATCGCCTGGCTGACGTACTGCGCCGGCACCTGGGCGGGATCTAGGCGGCTGATTACACCTTTGAACCCATCGTCGACCGACATGATCTCGGGTAAGTCGGGCATATTATCGGCCTGGGACAATTATCTGGCGCACATACTTCTCTTGAAGAGCCACCTTGTCGATCTCCTTGGTCAGCTCAACCTCACCGAGCTCAAGGAAGGTGTTGCCTAGGTCGATCTTGCCATCTACCCGGAGCATTTGGCCGGCAGCCTTCAACGAACACACCTCGCAGAAGCGATAGGGGAAAGCATAAGCAGTAGCCTCGCCGGCAGTCGAAAGCAGCGGAGGGCTCTTACGAAACTCAATCCAGACAAACGGGAGCTGCTCACCAATCAGGATACCGTAATCGGTGAGCGTGTAGGCTGGCTCATGCTGCCTCCAGGTTATCCGGGGGTCAGTAGGCCATACACTGAATGTCTCGCCAATCTCGACAGCCCGGGTAGTCCCGCTTGGGTTGAGCTGTTGGTTGATGTAGCGCAGGAACTTGTTCAGTTGTCCCCAGAAGGAAGCGTTGGTGGGAACAGTTCCGGCGGAAGCAGTCGCAAAGAGCTGGTAGTATTCCTGGTCCTCAGGGTACAGCACGATGTCGCCGATGTTGTAGACGGTCGTCGTATCCCAGGTCGCAGTGCTGCCGTAGCTCGGCTGTGCCAGCGCCCAGAACTGCGAGTTCAGCGTTCCTCCAGGGCCGTTGAGAGTCGGAGGGTTGTTGGAGTTGATGGCCCCAACGTACTGGTAGTACTTCTGCTCGGTGGGGTAGTAGACCACCATGCCACCGGAGTAGACCTGCGCCGCGCTGTAGTTGGCCGCAAAATACTCCTGCTGATACACGGTCTGCTCGGGCCAGTTGAAGCACTCCCAGGCGCTCCGTAATGACATGGAGATGAACGTGCGGAAGAGATTAGACTCCTCGGTCGTTAGCGATGAGAAAACGCGCCCAGTGAGCTCACAGGCACGCTGCAGTACATAGTCGTAGGTGACGGTTCTCATTGGTTACTTCCAGGATTTGCAGGCCCAGTACTTGGCGGAGAGTTTAGTGCCGGGGTTGTCGCAGCCGTGACGGGCGTTGAAGCTCTTCTTGTTGTCCGGGATGTGCTTCTTGATGGTCATGCCCGGATCGCCAAAACGCACTAGGGCAACCTTATTGCCCTCCTTAGCGAGCACCGCGGACTTCTTGCTTTCGCCAGGGGTGGCCTTGGGCTTGTTATAGCCCGAGAACTTGTTTCCCTTGTAGTTGATCATTGGCTCTTCGGTAAAACGTACCAACCTGCCGGCAGCACCACCTTAGATGGCCCCACCAGCTTCTTATCAGAATCGAATCCGTACACGCTGGCCTTCACCGGCTGGGCCAGCATCACAGGATCACCGGAAGGGACCAGGACCACCTTCGTCTGCTGGCAACCCAGGCAGATCGGCAACACGGCCAGCCAGATCATTCTTGAGATCATCAGGTGCTTTGCCATGTTGCACATCGGTGGGTGGTGTTTCGCGGAGGAAATCCAGCAGAGCCTTGAGGATCTGATAGATCCAGTTCACGGCTTAGGAGCTTCGGCTTCCTTGGCATCCTTAGCCATGATAAGGCCGATTCCGGCGGTCACCGCTGCGATGGTCGAAGCGATGTCGATGTTGGTGCTGGGATCGGCGTCGAAGGTGGCCCGAAGGGCCCCACCAACAGCGACGAGGATAGCACCAACACCAGCGAGAGTTGTTTTCGTGTTTTTCATTTGGATTTAAATAAGCGATACGCTCCGTAACAGGCGCAAAGTAAGCCTATCAGCGCGGTGATAAGCCTTACCCAGTCAGTGAGCACTGGAATAAACGAAACAGCGGTGGCACCTGCCGCTGCTGCTAGGCTTAGTCCAGGGCTGGTGCTGCTGTTCGTTGGTTCCATTACTCGGATTTAGGCTGTGCGGCTGCGACTATGAGGTCAACAAGCGGAAGGGCTGCACGGGCGTTAGCAACGCCACCAGCCTTAACCGCGATGTCGATGAGTTGGAGGAGGCTATTGGCCTGCTCCTGGGTGAGTTCGATCTTGATCATGCGGAGGGAGCGTCAGCGATAACCACAGGCTCCGCAACCTTAACCGGAGGCGGCACCGGAACCCACGGCAGCGGAGGAGCGATGATCGGAGGATTGATCTGGTCGTTGATCTGCTGCGTGACGTTCGCTTCGATGGCGGTCTTATCGACTCCATTGGCGTAGCACCAGTTCAAGACCTGTTCCTGCGTCAGGTCAGGATATGGCGTAAAGCTACCAGACGGCGGCTGGAACGAGCATGAGCCGTAGCAGGTGCCGCTGTAGGTCTTTGCGTCGTCGCCGGTGCCGATGGTTTCAATGCCGTTGCAGCGCCAATCGGCGGTGATTACAACATCGGTGAGGGAGCCTTCGGTCGGCTTAACGAGAAGGCGTTCGATGATCCAGAGGATGGTAGGCATAGTCTTTTAGATTAGGCGGCTGCGATTGTGGTGATGGTGCCAGAGCTTCCACGGAACTTCAGCGCACCGGATTCAACGTAGAGTTGGCCGCCAGTGACGTTAGCCGTAGGAGCGGTTCCGTTGGCGATCTGGATCGTTTTTGCAGCGGTGGTTCCGGCTGTGGTAAGACCCACCAGCAAATTCCCACTCGCATCGAGGGTCATTGCTTGAACGAACGCATTTGCTCCACTGATGGCGTTACCAGCGGTTCCAGCGGGAGCGGTAAACCATTGGAATCCGGTTCCGATGATGTGCTTGTAAGCTACACCATTGGCAATGTAGATGTCGTTTGTACCGTCGTTAAAAGCGTTATTAAACGAAGCAAGACCAAGAGAACCACTTCCCTGAATGGAATTTCCTCCGGGGAATTGAATCACGGAACGATTGCTGCCACCCCACGCACTCGGCGTAACCCCCACGCCCAACCCCGTAGAGTTCAGGGTCATGGCGGTGGTGGCATTGATTCCAAACTCTAGCGCACCACCGTTGGCGAACAGATATTCAGAATTCGCATTATCCACAGCATTTGAAAAACCAATGAACGAACCACGGCGCATCTGGATGTCACCACTACCTGTAACAGCAGTGTTGATGCAGAACTTGTTTGTTGCACTAGTGGTTCCTAGGTGGAGAGCGACAGCGGGGGTAGCGTAATTAATACCCACCCGATTGTTCGTCGAATCAACCTTCAGCGTCGAGGTGTCCACCGTCAGATCGCCGGTGATGGCGGCGGAGGCGAGTGTAGAAGCTCCCGTCACGCCCAGTGTCGTCCCCACCGTAGCCGCGCCGGTGATGGTGGCGGAGGCGAGGGTGGCGGTGCCGCCGGAGCCTAGGATCTGGTTGGTGGTGATCTTCTTGGTGACGCCTCCAACATTGACCACAGGCAACACATCGGTGGCCGGGGTAAGCGTTGTAATTGCGTCGAGCTGTGAAATCTTAAGGTCTGCCATATTAGTAAATTGCTAGGACGAGTTTACCGAGATCCTCCTGCACCAAAAACTCACCGCTTTCAGCCAGGAGAGAATCGAATGTTCCGAAAGTGATGACTAGGCGACCGCCGTCTTCTTGCACCAGGTAGTCGCCGTTCTCGCACAGGATGTCGCGCCGTTCGATGGGAGGATCAGGCGGAACTCCACCAGCGCCAATGCGCCGGTAGGATCCGAGTCCTAGTCCTAGTCCAAGGCGTGCCATTATCAGCCGTACTTGCGGTTATATGCCACCACAGAGCCGCTTGAAATTGCGATTGATGTCCACACACCCGGAAGCTCATCGCCAGCCTGTATTGTCACGCCAGCGGGAAAGTTGGTGATGTTGGACACGGTCGCACCGAGGATGGTGATCTCAAGCGCGTGGATGGACTGGAAGTTACCGGTCACAGTGCCGGATGCGCTGGAGATGTACTGGCCACCGTATTCGCCGGCGAGCTGACGATTAGATCCAACATTCATAATGGAAATTTCTGACTGCTTCTTTTGGCTCCTTCAAACCCAACTTGCAAGCGTGTACCTCCCGATTTCACACGCACCTCGGGATTGTCGCGCTCGACCTCTCGCAGGAACTGGCCATCCCTCCAGCAATCGTACCCGAGGCGAGTGCCCCAGGCGTGGTAGAGGGTTGGGTCAATACGCATCCGCAATCGTCCGATGCCATCAATAGACCGTATGTCTCGTTGGGAATCCTTGGCGATGCGCTTCTGGTCTATTCCAGCCTTCACCCAGTCCTTCTGGATGCCTTTCTGGAACTCTTTGATGACTGCAATGCGGAGTTCTCCGGGCAGATCGTCCAGAGCGTTTGCGATGACTGAAGATGCGGTTGGTTTCATTCTAAAAAAGAAGGGAGGCCCCCGGAAATTTCCAGTAGCCTCCCCCAATTTGCAATCAAAGATTAGGTTGTACCGTTGAAGAAACCAAAGCCAGACGGGTTCTTACAAACCAGACCAGCAATGGCCTCAACCAAACGAGCAGGGCCGCCGCCGGCGTCAGGCAACTGCTTCACCTGAGGCAACTTGGCATAACGCACCTCGACCATGTCCATGGGGATGATGTAGCCCTTGGTGGCTTGAGAAACAAAGTCGGTTCCATCCTTAGCACCGATAAAAGTGGAAGGATGCAGAATAAGCCGTCCGAAGTCGCCCTCGAAAATATCGATTGAAGACTTGAATGTGTCGCTAGCCAGGTCTTGGTTGAAGGTGCGGACGGAAGTCTGCGTGTAGGTGTTGGTAGTGCCAGCTCCGTTGATAGAAGAGAGGCCACCAACGGTCAGGTTGGTGAACGCACGCTTAAGCGTGGAACCCAAGATACAGTCGTAGTCGCGGAAGGTGCCAGTGTTGCCGTAAATGGCAGTCAGCACGTTCTGGATGACGGTTTCGGTGATCGAAGCCGTAGCAGTGGTGATAACAGCGCCGGAGGCCGGCTTGAAAGCCGAACCGGAGGCGACCGCACCAATGTTTGCAGAGTTGTCAGCATTAAGCCAGTTACCAAGGGAACCGGTCAAATAAGCATTTGATCCGTTGTCAGCAACAGCGGCTTGATTGGCACACATGAAAGTCGCCTCCATGTCTCGCTTCAACTCAACGAGCTTCTTGGCAATACCGTTGGCCAACTCATCGGTCACACCAGCGACGTCCTGAGTCTCAGCGATAAAGCCGACACGCAGATCTCGACGGAAAGCCTGTGCGTAGTTGTTCAAACGGGTACGAGAAACCACCGCGTTAGAAGCGTTGGCAACGGTCACATCGGTGCCGTCAACAACACCACCCATTTTCGGGGCTAGGTAATTATCTACGAGCCAAGAAAATTGCATATTTCCAATGTCTTTTCCTTTCGGAGACATTGAAATAAACGGGGTCGATTTCGCATCGACAATGGCAATGTAGTCCGCCAGATCTTCACGAGCAGCGGAGGTGGAAGCGAGCGGAACAGATCCGCCCTGGTTGGGTTGCAGTAGTGGCATAAATCAGAGCATCCTTTTCAATACTTGAGCCAATTCAGACGTACCTCCTGTTTTTTCAAACCGGGACTTAGCAAACTGCAGGTTGGCTTTGGCTGCGTCCTTTTTCACGGGAGCAGCAGTGGGCTTTCCTGGCTGGCTTGGAGCTTTTACAGGAACACGGACTGGGGTTTTACTTTTCATTTCACGTTCCATTCGCAACCTTCTTCCTTCTAGGAAATCTCCAACAAGCACCTGGTGCTCCGGTAACGCAGAGAGCTGTGGCAACTGCCGCAACACTGCCTGCGCCTCGGTGTACTGAGCGCTCTTTCGATCCTTCCAGAAAGGATAGATCTGCTCTGCGATAGGCTGGATCTGCTTGTAGTTGTTCAGGAACCGGGCTCTCGACGGGATGTGCATATCCAGCGCGTCTTCAACGCGCCGCTTGATCTGCTTGATCTCGCTAGAACTGTATTCCTTGTCACCTATTTCGCAGCCGTCGATGTTGTCCTCGCACCAGCGTTTGAGATCTCGGGCCTTGTTCCACTCTTCATCGAGTTTCTTCGCGTCCCAGACATCGGCAAACGGATCGGTTTGATTTACCACCGGAACCGGCCTATCTGACTGATTTTGCTCCAGCTTAGTTTTGGTCTCGTTCAGCTCCCGCTCTAACGCATCGGCTTTTTCTAAAGCCTCCCGCTTTTGACGGGTCAGCTTGTCGATGCGTTTACGGTAGCCAGACGGTTCCTCCTCAGCTTGGTCTTCGGTCTTATTATCAGAAAGAACATCCTCAGGCGACTCGGCCTGATTATCCTCTTGTTCAGCGGTAGGATCCGCTTCCTCGGCCTGAGACTCCGCATCCGCGGACTCGGGCTCTGTGTTTTCCTCGATTTGCTGCTTCGGCGTTTCTTCCTCCCCACTGAATCGTGTCTTCAGTAGCTTTGCCAGCGCCCCCTCATCGAAGTTGATTGGGTTCGGCAATTGGGATCGTACCGTGTTTTCTCCAGGTGTCGCTTCCTGCTTAGTATTGATTGAATCCATGCTGTTTAGACCCTGCAAGCTGGGTATTGTGCGCCATGGTTGTTAAGGTCAACCAAGAAACCGTTGTGGTAAAGAGGTACTACTTGGATTGATCCGTCAAACCATTAGCTGCCCTCAAATTGTCAATGTAGCTCGATAAATCCTTGAGTGAAGAAGCTCTACCACAGTTGTAAGCCCTTCCTGAGTCCGTTAAATCGGACTGCACGCAACTCAACACCTCGGACTCAATCATGTCCGACAGCATTTGCAGCAACGCGGCCATTAGCGGTGAATTGTCCCCCGCTGAAACGAAGGCCTCTTGGATTTTAGCGTCTGAAAGTCTCATTGTTGAACTCCTAGGCGTCCGGTCACGGCGTTTTGCTGCTGTTGAACCGAGAATTGCAGATTTTCGATGTATTTCTGCAGGTTAGCTTGGAACAACTGGTCCTGCTGGAGCTGTTGCTGGTACTTCGGATTGCTCTGGAGCACCTGTTGGCTGAATTGCAGCCGCATCGCTGCCGTAGGGTCGTTCTCGCGCAATTGCGGAGGGTTCCCGAGGCTTATCAGCGCCAACTCATCGTTGGTTTCGTTGAACATTTTCTGGCTTGCAGGCCCCTGTTGCATCACCAGCTCGCTTGCAAGGTTCGGATCAATGGCCCGGAGCGCCACAGAGATCAACTTAGCGCGGTCAATGACGCCGGCAGTGTCCAGAGGCAGCACCAGGGTGCTGATAGCCTTCAATTTCTCGGTGACCAAGTCGGTCGAGAGCTCCCGGACATCGAACTTCAGCATCACATCGAAGTCTTGGATGTCTTGAGGCAATGCAGTCTGCGAAGCGGTCACGCGCTGGATCTCTTCGGGCCCCACATATTGCAGGGTCAACGTCAGCACCTGGCGGAAGGCCTCGGTCCAACCATGCAGCCAGTTGTTGATGATGCGCTGCTGCCGCATCTGGGTCACAGCAGGAGCCACCTTCTCGGTGGGCCTGCCGAAGTACCTGTCGGTCTGCGCCATTACAGCCTCAATGAGCTGGAATGCCACTCCAGGCTCACGGGCAGGCGGTTGTAGGAACCCAATCTCGCCGCGGCGTAGCACCGGGATCTGGATGGCCGGCCCGATCTTCAGGTTACCGCCCCGAGTCTTGGGCACCTCGATGGGAGGCAATGTGGCCAGGCTAGTGTAATCGAAGATGCTATCGCGCTGGGCCTTCACTTCCTCCTGCCAGGTCATGCACACCTCGGGCACACCGCGGCTCTCGCAAATCTGCCGATGGATCATCTCGGAGCGCCAGATCACAAACGGATACTGCCCGTGCCCGTAGTCCAAGGCCTCAAAGTAGCCCCACTTGTCGCCTACCTGGGGACTGAACACCGTGTAGAACACTCCCGGAACACCGTCTTCATCAATCGACTTCTGATAGGCGTACACGATCTCGATCAGGTTCTCACGGTCCATGACCGAGTTGTTAGCCAGGCCGCTGGTGTAGGAATAGTCCGCGTAGTTGCTAAACCGGCCCATCGTGTTGATGGCCTCCTGCGCCCACTCCTCATCCCAGTCGTCGGTCTTCACCTTGTTGAGCAACTGGGCCTCGGTCATGTAGTAGCGGCGGAACACCACCCGGGCACTCTGGATGTCGGTGGTCTCCGGGGGGAACGTCAGCTCATCCCATGGCGCCAGGGCTGCTACCATCGGCTTGTTGGTGACCATGGTGGGCACCGGGAAGTCGCACTCGCCCTGGTCACGCAACTCACGCACAGCCTTCAGTGCCCGGCGCTTTTTTAAGTTGGGAAAGGCAGCCATGATCAGTTCCGCGGACTGGTCATCGGCCTCGGGGTTGGCAATGAGGTTGGGGAAGTCAGCCAGAACCGAGCCCTCTGGCGATTGGGCGGCCAGTGCCATCACCTGGTCCATGGTCAGGTACTGCTCCTTCTGCCCCATCTCCTGCTGCCAGGTGATGTGAACGCCGGCCCAGCCGTAGGTCCACAGGTACTGCGACAGCAACTCAACGTCCCGGGTCAGGTCGTTGTACATCTTCGCATTCACAGTCCAGTCCATCAGGTTGTGGGCGGTCACAGCCTGGTCGAGCTGGCTGACGTTGGTGGGGCTGACTCGGAGCATTGAGCGCCAGAAGGCAGTCGAGCACAGATCCACCATCCCGTTGATGACCTCATCGGCTAGCGGTATGCGAGTGTCGGACGCACCGTCCCAGGGGAACGCAGGCTTATTACGGCCACTGTCGTTCCACTTCTTGCCGTCGTCGGTTTGTCCTGGCCATTGGCAGAACCTCGTATTCTGAACACGTTCAGAGCGGGATGTTTGACCGAAGTCGGTTGCACTACGACGCAACTCCTCGGTAAGAGCTGACACATTGGGCTCGGGTCCAACCCGGGCCATCACATCCGTTGCCGTCTTGTATGAATCTCCTTGCATAGTGTCTTTTGTTAGTATCCACCGCCGCCGCGGGAATTGAAGCCCCCATTTCCTACGTAAGCAAGGCCCGAGACCAAAAGCATCCCAATGCAGTCGATAGGATCCTTGCTAGCCCCTTTCTGACCATCCCTGCCTGTGTGCTCGCTCAGAGCATAGATCAGGTTGCTGCAGTCCTTGACCACATACAGCGCCGGCTCGTTTAGCGGGGTAAGCGCCTGCGTAGCATCGTAGGACAGCAGGCTGTTAATAGCGCTCGTCCTCTGGTCCACAGGCACGCCAGGAGCCGGGATGAAGGCCATGCCCTCGTCATTGGGATTGTCGGACTCAGCCAGCAGGTCGATGAGTGTGGTGCCCCCTTGCTCCGATAGTGCTGGGCTACCGCCGGCCTTGGGATCAATCAGTCGCATCACAGGCTCCCCGTAGCCAAGCTCCGCCTCAATGGTCCTGAACATCGTCCGATACTCGGAGATCGACCGGCCTGCATCCAGTGTCTGAGCCGGGCCTGCCTTGCCGTCATGCTTCTCGCTCGGGAACGTCCATTCGCCGTAGTTGGCGTAGTCGGGGAACTCACGCACCACGATCCGCCTGCCATCCTCGTAGACCAGCATCCACATACAGAACCAGTTCCGAGCGCCGGCAGGGTCGCATACCATGTACAACGTCCCCCCAGGAGGCACTGCCTCGGGCTCGATGCAGTGGATGTCGACTCTGAACCTAGCGAAGGCCTTCCCGATATTATCGGAAGCCCATCCATAGGCCCGGGTCAATATCTGCCCCATAGGTGCCGTGATCAACTTCGACTTCATTTCATCAAACGGGTTGTAGGGGTTATCCTCGCTAAAGAAGAACACCGTCCGCCTATTGGTCTGGGCCTGCACCATTGTCCTGGCTGCCTTGCCCACAGGCCATGTAGGCAGCGCCTGCTTGCCCTTCAGCAACTCAGCCTCGTCGAACCGAGTGATAGCAGAGCCGGCGGTGTACTCCTTGTAAACCGAGGCAACGCCCTCCAGTGGCGTCTGGGTAACCAGTAGCTTGCCGCGGCGGGTAATGAGCCGGTAGCGCAGTGTCTCAACCCATGACTGTGGCACCAGCTCGTCGCACCAGATCATGTCCGCTTCCCGCCCCTCGATAGTGTTCTCCGATTGCGTGTAGTTCAAAAAGTCGCACCGAGATCCATTAGGGAGAATAAAGCTACCATCGGTGAAACCATTCTTCCGGCTGTAGTTGAGGTAGTGGATCCGGCCTTTCTTAGTGCCTCGTAGTGCTACAGGCAGGTAGTTGTAGATCGCAGGCTGTTGCACCGTCACCGAGGTG
>Ga0208723_1000317_pt1 | contig 14619 bp, 10 predicted proteins | sample LakMenEpi31Aug12_FD_150750 | JGI IMG/M metagenome (GOLD analysis project Ga0208723, IMG submission 150750) | Freshwater microbial communities from Lake Mendota, WI - 31AUG2012 deep hole epilimnion (SPAdes) | ecosystem: Environmental > Aquatic > Freshwater > Lake > Epilimnion/Euphotic zone ...
TAGTGATTTAATTTTATTAAAAGTAACTATACTACGCTCCCTCGCTTTCTTTTTTTAGGCTCTTTTAGTAATTCAGCCATACTAGCTGGTTTTTCAAGCTTCTTAAACAGTAGCTTAAATTCATCTAAAACCCCTAAGACTAAAGCTATCTCCAGTAAAGACTCTAAAGATATTTTACCTAAACGTTCAAATCTTTTAATACTCGCCAAGCTAACTCCAGAACGCTTAGCTAAACCTTCTTGAGTTAAATTTTTTTCTAATCTAAGCTCGCGAGCTTGCTTCGCGATAATTAGAAGAATTTCAGAGGGTATATCAAGAGATAACATATTAGCTGTTAATATGATTATACCCTTATTATGGGTTAAATATTAGCGGTTAGATAAGTTTCTTGGTGAGATTTAAATTTTTGAATTACAGGATAAAAAGATTATCTCTTACCTCACATTCTGCATTCTTAAATCGAAAAAGCCGAAGAATGCGGAATGTAAAATTAAATAAAAAATTATTAAAGAAAGTTTTAGTTTAAAATATACATACAGATGTTAGAGGACTCTTTATTTTTTAAAGTAATTTGTCGGTTAGGCTTATTTGATATTCAATCTTTGATAGATTCTTCTGTTTTTGAAATCATCCATGCTCAGCACAGCACTCTTAGTAAAAAAGAACTCGTAAAAATTCTTTGTGAAATTTATCCTCTTGAAGATTTAATAAATGATAAACCTAAAAGAAAAATAATTATAGATGCTTTAAATGAAGAAGAAATAGGTGAATTAGCCCAAAGCCTGAATATTATCCAAGAGCCTCAGATCAATCTCTGGGATAGTATTTCCAAATTTCGATTCTCTAACAATACTGATAAACAGACTTTATACGAATTTTTTGAATTAGATTATAACGATAATGAAAATACTTTAGACTCGGAGAATAAAGGTGAAGAAGTTCAAGCACAAGAAGTAATCAAAGCTTCATATTCTTTATTTCCCCATCAAGAAGAGGTAATCAAGAGAATAGAAGAAATTTCAAAGACAGAAAAAAGGGTTCTTCTTCATATGCCGACAGGAGCAGGGAAAACAAGAACTGCTATGAATATCATTTGCAATTATTTAAGAAACTCTTTTTCTAATCGATCTAATCAATTGATTATTTGGTTAGCCGACACAGAAGAACTTTGCGATCAAGCTTGTGAAGAGTTTACTAAAGCATGGTCATTCTTAGGTTCATCACCTATAAACCTTTTTAGATTATACAGCTCCTATAGCCTAGATTTAAACGAAATCAAAAGTGGCTTTCTTGTAGCTGGACTCGCAAAGCTACGCAGCAAGTTTGACCAAAGCCAAGAAGATAAACTTAATTTTGCGAGAAGATGTTCTCTAATTATTTTTGATGAAGCACATAAGGTTATAGCTCCCACTTATTCCGATATCGTAGAGTTGATTAATATCATCTCAAACGCACGGGTTATAGGTCTTTCAGCCACTCCAGGACGATCTACTTATGACGAAAGTGAGAATGATAAATTAGCTGCTTTTTTTAATTATCAAAAAGTCGGTCTTGAAATCAAAAACTATCCAAACCCTATTGAATACTTGCAAGTAGAGGGATATTTATCTAAAGTCCAATACCATGACATTAACAATGGTGCGAATTACTTAACAAAAGAAGATTTAGCCAATATAGAAGATCAAAATGAAATACCTAGCTATATTTTAGAAAAATTAAGCAAGGACACTCAGCGGAATCTTCATCTTATAAGCATCATTCTAGATAAGGTTTTAGAAAATAAAAAAATCATCGTATTTGCTTGTTCTGTCGCTCATGCACAAGGGCTTTATGCATTACTAAAATACAAAAACATTCCTGTAGGTATTGTTAGTTCAAAAATAAATAATAATCTCAGACAAAAAACTATTAAAGAGTATAAGGAAAATCTGATTAAAGTAATTATCAATTTTGGTGTCTTAACAACTGGTTTTGATGATCCTCAAACCAATGTAGCGATTATAACAAGACCAACAAAATCCTTAACCTTATATAGCCAAATGGTTGGAAGAGCCTCTAGAGGAATAAAAGTAGGTGGCAACTTGTCTTCTGAAATATATACAGTAATTGATGATGCAATACCTGGTTTTAAAAATTTAGCTAAGGCTTATCAACATTGGGAAAAAGATTGGGATACTAAAGAAGGAGTATTAATATGAGCAAAACATTAGAAAAAGGTTATAAGATTTTCGACATTCGCATGGTACTTGACTCCATGAAAGACAGTGGCTATAAGGATGCTGCACATGCACTTGCTGAATTAATTGATAATAGTATTCAGGCAGGTGAAGGACTTGATCGCACGACTAATGTAGAAGTAATATGCTTAGAAAAAGATAACCTGCTTCGTGACCGTCAGAGCAGTAAGATAGAAAAAATTGCTGTTTATGATGATGCGTCAGGTATGTCAGCAGAGACGTTAGCGATGGCTTTAGCTTTTGGTCAAGGGACACGAAAAGGAGCTAGTGAGGGGATGGGGAAATTTGGTATGGGCTTACCAAATGCTTCTATCTCTCAATGCGACAGAGTTGATGTATATTCTTGGCAAGATGGTAATATCTTCCACACCTATTTAGACTTAGATGAAATCGCTGAGCAGGGCTACGAGAATGTACCTGCACCTCAATCAGTTAATACTTTGCCTGAGGAATGGACTAAAAAAATTGAGAGTAAAATTCTAGATAGCGGCACTTTAGTTATTTGGAGCAAACTTGAACGTTTAAAGTGGAAACGTCACAAAGCTTTTTTTGAAAATACCGCATTTATCGTCGGGAGAATGTATCGATATTTCATACATGAAAATAAATGTCAAATCCGTATGGCTGCTTATTTACAGGGCAATCAAGACCCTCTTTATAACGCCTTAGTGAAACCTAATGATCCTTTGTATTTAATGAATAATACACAAGCCCCTGATTATAAATTTAGTAAAGAAGCACCTTTTATTTTATTTAAGGATGACTCTATCAAAGTATCGTATAAAAATAAAAAAAATAATGTCAAAATTAAAGCCTCCTATGTCAAGCAAAGGGTTATAGAAAATGGTAAACAAAATTTAGGTTCGACTCCCTTTGGTAAACATTGTGCCAAAAACCAAGGCATATCTTTAGTAAGAGCTGGGCGTGAATTGGAAATGAATCGCAGCTTTGAAATTAGTTATGATCCTCTAGAACGCTGGTGGGGAATTGAGATTTCCTTTGATCCTGATTTAGATGAAGTATTCGGCGTAACTAATAATAAGCAGTCTGCTACTGCTTTTAAAAATCTTAGTACTAAACAACTTTCTCAGGAAGAAGACAAATCAGAATCAGAATTAATAGAGTTGCTAAGAGAAGAAGATGATCCAAGGCTGATTATCAGTGAAATCGCTGATGAAATAAATTCTATCTTAGAGAGAATGAGAGCTGAAATTAAAAAACAAAATGAAGGTATAAAAGCAAAACAAAGCAGTAGACAAATAGATGAAGCTATAAAAGCTGCATCGAAAATTACTTCACAAGAAGATTCTCTTAGCCTCAGTGATCTTCAAGGACAAAAACTCACAGATAGTGAAAAATTTAAAGAATTAAAAGAATATGCGGATGATATTTACGGCGATATAGAGGAAAAAGATAAAAAAGAAATTTTAGCGTCATGGTTAGAAGCCGATACTAAATATATTTTCACTACTGAAGAAATAAGATCTAGCAATGTCATGTTTGATATAGCCCCAAAGGCCGGTAAAATTAAAGTAGCCATAAATCGTAGCCATCCTGCATACGAGCATTTTATTAAAACTCTTGAGAAAGAAAAAGGAGATTTATATAATGTACTGAAACTCTTATTTCTTGCTTGGGGTAATTTAGAAGATAAATGCCGATCAGATAAAGAAAGAGATGAGTTAATTAACTTAAGAATGTCTTGGGGTTTAACTGTTAAAAAGATGATTAATGAAATGTTAGATCAATAATTTAAAAGTTTTATCTAAAAGATTTAACGCTATTTCTAAATCAGACTTATTAGTTAATCTACCAAAACTGAATCTCACAGCACTTTTCAAATGATCTATAGACAAGCCCATCGCTTGTAAAACGTGGCTATAAGACCAATTGAGACTCGAACATGCAGAACCATTAGAGACTGCTAAATCATTCCATAGATTCATCATTAAGGTCTCTGATTCAATACCAATAAAGCTTATGTTCAGATTATTTGGTAATCTATTTTTAGAGCAGCCATTTAATTCAAGTCTCGGATAAATATTTGTTAATTGACTAAGAAAAAAATCAGACAGTGTCTTTAAATGATGATTTTCTTGCTCCATATCCTCATAAGCTATCCTTACTGCTTCTACAAACCCTATAATAAGTGGTAAAGCGGGGGATCCTGCCCTGAAATCATTTTCTTGAGAGCCTCCTAATAAAAGAGATTCTAATTTTAGACCTTTACGTATATATAAACTTCCGATACCCTTAGGACCATATATCTTATGTGCGGAAGTAGCTAAAAGATCAATATTAAATTCCTCTACATCAATTTCTAATTTACCTAAAGTTTGTGCGGCATCGCAATGGAACAAAGCCCCAGCTTCTTTTGCAATCTTGCCAATTTGTTTAATCGGGTTAATAGTGCCGATTTCATTATTTGCATGCATTATGGAAATCAAACCTGTATTAGGTTTAAGACTCGCTTGTAATAAGTCTAAATCTAAAGCGCCATCTAGATTTGGCTTTAATAAAGTAAGCTCAAAGCCCCTCTCCTGAAGGTATTTTAACGGCTCAATAACAGCCTTATGTTCGATTTGACTGGAAATAATATGTGTTTTATTTTTTCTTTGCAGTAATTTTTCTAGACCTTTCAGAGCAAAATTATTAGACTCTGTAGCTCCACTTGTAAAAACGATTTCATTTTTTTTAGCATTTATCAAACTAGCAAATAAGTCTCTTGCATAATCAAGTTTCTTAGCAGCTTTTTCACCATAGATATGAGTAGAACTAGCTGGATTCGCAAAATGCTCAGAGAAGTAAGGGAGCATAACATCTAAAACCCTTTTATCTACTGGAGTTGTAGCTTGATAATCTAAATATACTGGTTTTAGAGCCATTCTACTTTAATGGTACAAGATCATGATCAGAAAAGGTATAACCCATTTCCTGCAAACGCTTTTCCCAATTTAGCCTAAAACCTATTCCAGAAGCATGATCTAACAGTCCTGCTTTTTCTTCATCTTCAGTGAGTTTTTTAAATTTTTCATAATGAGGGTAATCTTCTGCGACTAAAGTCTCTTTACGATGAAGTATCGGCGGATTCTCTCTTTCAGAAAAATCTATCTCCTTCATCCGCAATTCCTTAAACATAACAGTAGTCGTTTTTAATAGCCTTGGATGAGGGTTATCATCGAAATCTTCATATTCTAAGTAAGAAATTTTTCCTGAATTCATATGAATTTTAATAATATTGGCTTCCTCTATATCACCAATAAAAGCATTACCACAGCCTACATAAACCCTTAAAATCGGAGATAAATGATCTACATACTCTTTATGTATGTAAAGATCTTCTGGTAATAGTTTCCCTATTTTTGATTTACGACAAGCACTTGCAATCAGCTCTGGATTTCCTGCTTGGAAAAGTAATTCTTTACCTCTTTCTCGTGCATCTTTATAGTTACCAAAAAATATCTTCATATCATTTTTTAAACTTAGAGATAAATTTTTAAGGGCTGGTATTTTCCTAAAATTAATTAGAGCCAAATACACAAGAAGGTCTTCTTCACGCCTGCGTTGGCAATCACTGATTAGATTATCAGGAAAAAATGAATTGACTATAGAATAAGCCTTTTTCAATGAACCTATTCTAGATTTAATCTCTGTGCTAAGCGAGAACTCTTCCTCAGTAGGAATACGTCCTAATTCACACATCCTATCTAAAAACTTCTCTAAAAGTTCTTTCTCTGAAGCATATTTCTCGATTAAGGTTAATGGTTCTCTACGCTTAAAGTGAATATGTTTAGTAATTTTATTCTGTAGAAACTCTTCTTTTAATGCTTCATCTCGAAAAACATAAAAAATTCCAGGTGCCGCAGGAAAAGCCTCCTGATTTAAAGTAGAGATAATAAAATCTTTTAACTCTGCCTGTTCATATAGCTTTTGAAATGTTCCTCTAGAAGTAACATATCCATCACCGTGCATTCTGAAATTAGTTGCTAGATTAGATTTCACATCTAACATCGCTGAAACTACTAGGACCTTAGAAGATAATTGAAACGCTTCGCTTAAGACACTTACTCTATCCTGAACTTTCTCAATAACATTAATCACATAGCCTAAATTAACAACTTCAGCTGCGACCTTTTCAGAATCCTGCCTATGAGCTGGATCCCAACCTGAACACTCGAAGTTCATTGACTCTAAGATATTGAGATCATCTCCTAAACCACAGCCATAGTCAAATAAAGAAAAATCCTGCCTCAGAAGACCATCTTGCAATGCGAGTTTCAGTGGTCTAGAGAGTTCAAAGCGGCGAATAGCAGTTTTGTGGGGGGATATCATATACTTAGCATATTAACAATTAAAAAATAATTTTATACGTGAAAATACCTATCACAAAAAGGCAGACGTACAGATAAGGTAATATTATATTTTAAGCTATGACTACTCAATTAAATGAAAACAATATAAGTGCTATTAACCTTGATTTCAACCCATCTCGGGTATGTTATGCACTCGGGAAAATAGGCTATTCGCCAGAAAGTGCAATATGCGATATTGTTGACAACTCAGTCTCAGCGACTGCAAATAAAATATTGATTCAACTCATAAGAAAAGAAAATGTAGCTGATTCTCGAAAAAATAGTCTCGAAAAATTTATCATCATTGATAACGGAAAAGGTATGAGCTTAGAAGGTATCAAAAATGCTTTTACCTTAGGATCTTCAAGAGATAACTATGAGGAAAATACGTTATCTAAATTTGGCCTCGGACTCAAGGCAGCTGGATTTTCACAGGGAAAAAGAATTGAAATAATCTCTTTTACTAAATCTGATGGAAAAAATAAACTTGTTGTGGACTTAGATTTTATTGAAAAAGATAACCAATACTCTGCAACTCAAGAGAATCTTAACGATGAAGACTTAACATTGATTGAAAGACATTTAGGAACAGCTTCTTCTGGAACAATCATAAAAATCGATAAAATTCATTCAGATAATCATCCATCACTTAAAACAACTAAAAGCAACTTAAAAAAATTATTAGGTGTGACTTACTATTATTTTATTAATGACGGTGTTGAAATCTATCTTGATGACGAATTAATTAAAGGTATAGATATCTTGTTTACTAATGAAGCAACGAAGAATCTAGAAAAAAGTATTTGGTCTGGCCAGGAAGTATGTTGGACTTTAAAACAAAAAAGTCTTTTTATAGATGAAAAGTCTGAAATAAAAGTTGACATTGAGATAACCCAGCTGCCACATCCACCGAGTTGTGAGTTGTCAAGCCAAGGTCAAATAAAAGCAAAAGATATAAGAGAAAAGTACCTTATTGATCATAAAAATTATGGCTTTTATGTCTATAGAAATAAGAGATTAATTTCTTGGGCAGAGCGTTTCGATGGAATCATTACAAGTGATCAAGATTACTACTCCTTTAGAGGTAGAATCTTTTTAGACTCTACTGCTGACGAGGCTCTTAATATAGATGTTAAAAAATCACGAGTTTTACTATCTGAGTATGCATATGAGGCAATCTCTGATTGTGTTCGAGAACCAAAAACGTTATCAAGAGAGGCTTGGAGAAACCGCACACAACACATAAGAAGTTTAGCTGGAGAAACACCAGAAAAAATATCTGAAGAGAATATCAATAAAATAAAATTACCAGAATTATTACCAAATGACCCAGATGATGAGTTGACTTTAAAAGAATTCCAAGAAAGAAAAAAACGACAAATCGCAAAGAAGCCTGCAAAAGAAGAATTTGAAACGGGAAGAGTTCGTTTTGTTGACTTCATAGAAGACAATACTTTGTGGGATGTAACTTATGATGCCGACATAGGAACTATTGTAAGAATCAATAGACATCATAAATTTATTAAGGAGATTAACAGACTGTGTGAGCAGGCACCATATGGCATTGCAGCCATACATACAATATTTTATTGCCTAGCCCAAGCCGAAGCACATACAATTACCCATAACAACGATTGTAAAGATGAGATTCTAGAAAAGGTTTTACTATATTTCAGAGAAACGGTATCTAGCTTCCTCAATAAAGCAACTAAAGATTCCCTCGAAACACTATAATGCTTATTAAAATCGGGACAAGTAAGATTTGCCGATGCCTCCCATTTGTATACATTATTTATTCAAGAGAGTATCATTGCGTATACATCGGTCAAACATTAAGTCATGAAGGACTAATAAGAAGATTTGCAGATCATCTTACAAACTCTTCCTTTAGGAAGCACTTTATAGAGATGTACGGATTCGAGGCTTTTCAGTTAATCAAAGACTTAGAATTATTTTATTCAATATTACCGAATAACAATAAGTTTGAATCATATGAATCCTGCTTTAGAGAAGCTGTTGAGTATAATTTACAAAATTTTTTCAGGGAAAACAAATTAAATCCGTATTTAACAATCATTTCAAAAGTCTCAAACAATAATATCTCGGCAGTAGGATTAAGAGAAATGAAATCACATGCAGAAAGAATTTTTAGTGATTTTAAAAACGCATACAGTATCCTATAAACTACATATCTGACACGGTAAAGTATCATCCTCGGCATCTAAACTATCTGCAAAGACTTCAGATAGTGGCTTGTTTTTATTTAAAGCTTTTTCCTTTTCTAACTGTTCATAATGTTTTCGCTTAATCTCTAAAACTCTTTCAGGATAAGCTAATTCATCTAAGCTCTCATCAGTCATCCACGTAAAACGCTTACCTGTAATCTCATCAAATTTTTCATAGGATTTAGCTTTTTCAAAAAGATCTGGATGCCTCTCTAACAGACCAACCCATTCCATTTTTCTTTGATAAAAGCAAAAATAGCATCCAGAGCGAGTTCTCCATTCATAATAACTAGGCAATCCTAGACCAGAGTGTTCTAGGATTTTCATAACACCCTCTTTATCTATACCATCATCCTTAAAGGGAAATACACTCTGAATATTCCCTCTAGGACTCTGATATCCTTTTCTCGTATCCTCATCTGCGCGAATACCGACATAGCTAATCGCTTGATCATCGCCCACGAAATCTTCTAAGGGGGCTAACTTCAGCTGAATAGTACACCATCTCATTCTTTGAGAAGGTAAAAAATTACCATTTCTCTGCAACCACCAATCAAAATTCTTAACAGGATTAAGCCTTATAATCGGCTTACCGAGATATTTCTCTAATTTAGCTAAATACTCATAAGTTTCTTCTAGCTCTGCACCAGTATCACAGAAAAAATATTCCATATTAGAAACCTTATCTCGTAGATAAACAGCTAATGCACTACTGTCCTTTCCTCCGGAAATTCCTAATATATGCCTCACCTTTTTTTCTTCTGTCATGTCTATTTTGAATTGACTTCAGCTTTTGCTGAATTGTAACTCTTAATATATTTTACAGAACATTCCTTTAAAGAGGCTAAAATTAAATCAATATCAGGATTTTCACTGCTATTTAGAATAAAATCATTGATACGAAGAGCTAATTCTTTAGCTTTTTCTTTTTTCTTTTTATCTAAATGAATGATTTTAAAAACCTCATGATCATTACTAGAAATAAAAGAAACTTGAGCTACCTCTTCATTTAAATTCTTTCTAGCACCTATTTCTAGAGCTATACGCTCATACTTTAAAATCCTAGCCTGCATTACAGCTAATTCTTTTTCATAATTTAATAGATCTTCATCTCTCCAATCAGCTGGGGGTTTACCGATAATCATAGTTCCGATAGACTCTAGCCAAGCCTTATAATCTAAAGCAAAATCTGCGATTCTAACTAGAAAACCCTTCAACATGGAATCTAAAGTAACATTCATAATGTTTTCTGCTCGCTCCATGATAAGAGTACGATCTTCACGAGTAAAATGATCAATACCAAAACAGTTATAAATATTAGATTCTATTCTGCTCATTAACTCTGTTTCTTTTCTTTGTAGCTGCTGCACAGCGATTCGTAGATCATCAACAAAAGCTAAAGCACTCTTATCATCTAAGGCACTAGCTTGATCTAAGAATGGTAAATACCCACAAGCTAGAGGTAAGTCTTTATACAAAAGACTCGCTGGCTCTCTAGCTTCTAACAATACCTTTCTCACTGCCTTAGTCTTAGGTTCAAGTTCAGCAGTGGTTTTCACAAAGCTAGATAAATCAGCAGCAAAACCACAAAGCATTTTAACTATATGTAAAAGCTTTGGTTTAGATTTCATCATAGTTCTATGCTCTTCTTGGATAAAAGTTTCTATAATCTGATTAAAGACAATAGACTTAATACCAGAGATTTCACAGAATTGAATTTCATAATATTTAGGAGCTTTAGCCATAAGCTCAAAATCAGAATCTTTTACTTTAGCTAAAAAAGTTCCATGCGAAAAAACAGCGATCTCTTCCTGAAAAGCTTTATAGAACATTACTAAAACTAGCGGCAGCACAGCTTCTCGCAGACCAAAAGGTGGCTTTTTCAATTCAGCATATAATTCTAAAATCGAGACTTTCCTGTAACTATTCTTCGTTAGATAGTCCCTGAGGAAATTCCATAATGGCTGCCATGATTTTTCTAGCTTCTCCGCATCTCTCTGAAAAGAATAATTTAAATCAGCATCTCGCTTATATATCTGAGTTTCTAAACACAAAGAAACAAACATACAATATTCAGCAGGAAACCCTTCTATATTCAGGCGTTCCTTACCTTCATTTTCTAAAATTCCTCTAAGTAAGTTTGTTCTAGCAGCAGTAGACGTAGAAGATGTACGGAACCTATTAATTAATTCGTTTTTAATAACTGGTGATTCGTTAAATGTTTCATCGCAAATATCAGAAAGCCAATTAGAGAGGACTCTCTTAGAAATATTTTCTTTAATATTAGACTTAAAAAACCACTCTGCCTTAGCCCGAGACCCTGTATCCGTCGGGAAAAAGATTTGATCAGTCAAAAAGCGTATTTGATAATTAATTTCAGCTATACGAGACTCAATCTCTTTCAATGCAACTCTGTCACCTTGAAGTTCCTTCGTATTTTTCTTTATCCAATCTAATGCTAATAAATCAGTAAAGGAATCGACTAACAGTAATGCATGATCAGAAATGGCAACAATAGAAATAGTTTCATGACTAGATAAAGTCTTTATTTGTTCTTTGAGTTTTTTTAGATCTATATCGGTAGATGAGTTAGCTAATAAAAGTATCTGACCATCAGCATTTTCTAATTTCTGACTAAGCTTTGAAGCTAGCTTGTTAATATCTACGTATTCTACATTGAAGAAGCGCAAAGTACCTTTCTGCAAAAAATGTCTTTTCGCCACTCTAGGTCTTAACTCTAATTGTTCATTCAATGACTTAGCAATGTCTAAACCTGCAAAAATATCCCTTCTTGCCTCAATAATCTTTTCATCAATATCAATGTCACTACCTCCCCAAATAGCATAGGAAGAAGAATGCCTTCTGAAAACCAATATAGACTTTGCTTGTAAAGTCTCTAAGCTCTCTTCTAATTGCTTACACTCATCTTCAGAGTCACAGTTCAAAGCACAGGCAAGTGTTTCTTGATTAATGGGAAATGGAAAACTATCTTTCAACAAGCTAAACATGCCAACTGTCTTAATTAATTTAACTTGAAACTCGCAACTAAGCTTGCTTAATGCTTCATCAATCTCAAGCCATTTTCGACTATTAGCAGTAGTCATTAAAACACCTGCAAGGTTAGCGAGCAAGTAATCATAAAGATTATGCAAATTAAAAAATGGATATTCTGTCTCCGAGACTGGCTTATTAACAAGAAATTCAGAAAAAGCAAAAGGCTCAGAAGAAGTAATAAAAGCAAATAAACTTCTTTCATTTTGAGCAAACTTATTTCTAAATAATGGAACTAAAGCCATTACGGAAAAAGGATGTAACGGGAAACAGTTTTTCAATGTTTTAATAAAAGAATTAGAATTACGAATACTATCATTAGCAAAGACTTTTAAATAATGTTCAAAAGTTTTTGATGTCAGGTTATCAATATTTTCTCTATTTTTTTTTCCTAAATTTGTAACCTGTATGGAAGAAGCTATTAATTTGTAAATTTGCTCACTAGAGTCAACGTAAGTGATATCTTCAAAACGACCCTGTATTTTAGACCATTCATTGCGAGTCTCAATAGCTAATTTGCCTACGTAGCGATCAAAAGATTGATGAAGGACTGTCACTAATATAAAAGGTATTTTTTTAGTTCTAGAAGCCATTTCAGCAAGCTTTTGTAAAATAAAAATATCTTTTGCAGAACTCAAACTAGCAGATTCCAGATTTTTACCCAACTCATCTATAACAATTAATAAGCCGCCATCAGGAACACTCTCAAGATCCTTGATAACCTTAGAGCAAAGTTTTAACACCTCATCATTACTTGGCTTGTAAGCCTCTACTTGAATTTTCTCTAATAGATTCTCAATCTGCTTACGTGTTGCAGAAAAGTTAGTAGTAGGAATAAGATCATTTAATCCATTTAGTAATGCCTTTAAAATTGAATATTCCAAGCTTTCTCTACTTGCAGAAACCAAAGCTAAGCAATATCCATTAACTTTCGGCAATAACGCTTCAATCTCTTTATAAAGCTTTTTATCTGCCCTCTGTAAAACATTCCGAGCTCGTACAACTTCATCATTGTTCGGATCACCCAATAAGGTCTTTAAAAAAAGAATAAAAGCGGATTTACCAGAACCATAAGGACCAATAATCGACCATGCCCTAGAACCAAGCTCTATATCAAGGGCGGATAAAATTCTTTTCAGAGATGATAAGGAAGATTGAGTCGGAATATAATCATCAAAAAAAATATCCTGCTCAATCTGAACCGATTTGTGAAACCTTGTTTTCACTTTATATATTTCATTTAGCAGAGTTGACTTCATGTGATTAATTAAACCTTATGTTTAGTATTATGAATAATAAGAGCTTAAAAAGCTATTCTTGTCTAGATTTCTTAATTTATAGAGCTGTCTCAGAGACGAAGTTTCATCAAACTTCAAGGCACCTTCTGTAATTTCTTCCAATCGGCTCAATTTATATGCTAACGCATCTTCATCAATTTTAAAAATCAAACCTGGTGAGCCCGCCTTATAAACAATATCTTCAAAAGCTAGAACATTACTGTCAGGAAAATAATGTTCATGAAAATCCAGCAAAGCATAAACAAAAATTTCAATCGGAAGATTTAACTTCTCCGACCTTAAAAATCGATAGACCCCTCTAAGTGAACATTCTGAAATTAAATCTAGTTCAACTAATGGACAGTCAAGAGAATCTTCTATAGGAATCTTCCTGGAATGATGAGCATCTACATACGTTCTAATAAAAATATCTATATCCCTAGCAATAGTATTAGGACTTACTTTCATCGAATGATCTTCTGCAAAAGTAAGTATCTCGCTTATCAACTGCTCTTTAGTAAACTCAATTGAATTTAATTTATTAAAAGCATAATAAAAAGTAGTAGCCAACTCTATATTAGAAGTTAAACACCAATGCAATAACCACAAAGTTCCTTGATCTTCTAAGTAGGGATCCCAGCCATCGTCAGCAAAAATACTCTTGCCTAAGTCAGATAAAATAAAACCTTCTGAGGTGTCTTTAATAATTCTAAAACTCTTTGCCCAATGGCTAATTGAGCTAACCATATTTTTACCAACACCAAAAGTGGCAATAGCAGATTCTTCCCGAAAGATCAAAGGATTAGCAGCAACTGCATCACAAGCTTTTTTCAACCAAGAATAACGACAGACAAAAGTTTCATGCCCTGAGAAGCTCAAATGAGTCTTTTTCTTATTTACAAGCAAAGAAGATTGGGGCATGGTGGTGTCCCTACATTATAAACTAAAAACCCCCCGAAGCTCCTCATTCGACATCTCAGTAATCCAATTCTCCCCCACTGAAACACTCAAATCAGCAAGCTGCTGCTTAGCTTTAAGCAGATCATTAATTTTCTCTTCAAAAGTCCCCATGCTAATTAGCCTATGCACCATAACATTCTTTTTCTGCCCTATTCTAAAGGCTCTGTCAGTCGCTTGGTTCTCTACAGCAGGATTCCACCATAGATCATAATGAATGACATGGTTAGCCGCAGTTAAATTTAAGCCTGTACCACCAGCTTTCAGTGAAATAATCATAATTTTTTTCGTATAACCATTCTGAAACTCTTCTACCATTTCATCTTTGCGTTTTCTATCTAAAGAGCCTTGATAGAAAAGAGCCTCTGAGCCTAGCTCTGCCTGAATCATCTTAGATAAAATATCTCCCATTTCAGTATATTGAGTAAAAATTAAAGCCTTTTCTCTACTAATTAATATTTCTCTAAGAATATCTATTAGCTTAATCGCTTTACCTGAAAGGTTAAAATCATAGTCCTCT
>Ga0208723_1000322_pt1 | contig 14565 bp, 15 predicted proteins | sample LakMenEpi31Aug12_FD_150750 | JGI IMG/M metagenome (GOLD analysis project Ga0208723, IMG submission 150750) | Freshwater microbial communities from Lake Mendota, WI - 31AUG2012 deep hole epilimnion (SPAdes) | ecosystem: Environmental > Aquatic > Freshwater > Lake > Epilimnion/Euphotic zone ...
ATCGAGGTGAAGGGGGTGCTCTTCGCATCAATCATCGAGATGAGGTCAGCGAGGGCTTCCCGCTTACCAGAGTTAATATTTCTTTCTGTGAGACTTGCCATAGTATTTTATATTAGGGGTTACAGGTAATCCTCCATAAGTTTTGAGAGGTCATCGGTCTTGCCAGATTTGGCAAACCTAGCGTATGCTTCCTGTCTGTGGATATCCTGCTTTTTTGCAGTAGGGGCTACGCTATTAGAACGAGGCTGGATGGGTGCTTTCTGAACCTGCGAGTGACCTCTTGCAGATTCTCTTGCTCTGACTCCCCGAAGGTAGTCACCAATAACCATCTTGTAGTCAGGAAACTTCTTGATGTGCGGGAAAGCGTTCAGGAACTGTTCAGCAATCTGACGCTCCTTACTGGTCTTATCCTTCCACCACGGATATTCCTTACCTACGAGGTTTTCAATTCCGTCTCTGGCCTGAACATACTGGTATCGCTGGGGTAGGGTAGTTTCAATCGCCTTCATAGCGTTGATTTTAATCTGTCTAACCTGAGCGGGGTCGTAGTGCGTTTCATTGCCTTCTTCATCGGTAGCGGTATAACCATCAGCGTTCGCTTCAGCCCAATCACGAACAGACCTTGCTTGGGCAATCTCTGCCTCGATTTCTGCAATGCTGTTCAAATCGGAATGGGGAACATCTGGAAGTAGTACTTCGCTTCTCTGAGAATTCGTGTTCTGCTTAAGGTCATCGACTTCCTTTCTCAACTTAGCGATTTCGTCTTCTGCTTCTTTTCGCTTGGCTGTCAGTTTATCGATTCTCTTCTGCACTCCACGAGAGACATCACTGTCATCATCCTCGGACTGTGAATGAACTTCGTTGCCATCATTGTCGGTGTCAGTGTTCGTTTCCGACTCACTGTCCGTATGTTGGGCTTCAGGCTGATTACTATCGTATTCGCCACCTTCCGTCTGTCCGCTAGGCTCTTCGTCGAACAGAATATTGTTTAGTCTACTGTTTAGTTCAGCCTGACTAGGATAGTTGCCATCCATTTGAGAACTGTTATTGCTGGCTTCGTTCTCTGCTCCAGTTTGATTATTGTCTTCCATTAGATTAGGTCTAAAGTGCCTTTTGTAGGTCAGGGTTTTGACAGACTCCCAGAAACTGTTGTCCTTTTATTTGACACTCTTTTTACAAGTGTCAAGCGAAAGTAAAATTATTCTGGCGTTAGGCCAGCCTGTACTCTGGCCTTCTTTCTTTCTTCAAGAAGCAACGCCTTAAAGTCGGTCATAGAATTGGCTCTTCCGCACTGATGAATGCGTGTTTCGCCAGAAATGTCAGGAGCAATAGCCCTTTGCGTTTCAGCCTGAATGTTCAGGTCGATAATGTACATAATGTGTTCCCACACTGCGTTTGTTTCAGAAAACGCAAAAGTACTAATGTTATAATCAGTATCCTTCATTAGACTGTTGCTGGGGTTCAGGCATACCTTCCTGTTGAATCTTATCTGAAACAGGGCTTACGCCAACTCTGCCGATTTGCTTGTTCTGCTGTTGCATAACAGACATCTGAAGGTTTTTAATGTAATTCTGCAACAGGGCTTGGAACATCGGGTCGGCCTGTTGAGCCTGTTGAGCCTTCATATTCTTTTGCATAATCTGTTGCAAATACATCATCTTGGTTTCCGCTGTCGGGTCATTCTCGACATAGGTAGGCTCGTTACCAAGCATCATCATACCAAGTTTAGTTTGGACATCCTCGTAAAGACGCTGAGACGCAGACTGAGGATTAAGAATGATTTCCTTGGCAGTGTCAGGGCTGATGGCCTCAACAGCCTTTTGCACCAACTTAGCCTTGTCAATGATACCACCGCTATCCATCGGAAGCACAAACTGAGCGATAGCCTGAAGTTTTTCAAGGACTAGGTCGCTGTACAGATTTCTGACATCAAACTTAACTTCAAAATCAAACTGGTTAGTAATGTCATCTAGGTTCTTAGGAAGGGAGATGCCAGTGACTCGTTCAATTTCAACGATATCCATATACTGGATGCTCAGTTGGAGCATCTGCGTATAGACTTCAGACCAAGCGGTAAGCCAGTTGTCCACGGAATTCTGCTGGAGCATTTGTGCAAGTGCTGGAGGAGTTTCTTCTCTGGTAAGACCAAAGTAACCAGCCGCATTCTTTTCAACCTGTTGAGTAACAAACTCAGCAATTGTAGGAGTACCCTTGGGCGGCTCCATCCACTTGTAATCGTTGACATCAGAAACAGGGAGTAGCATCGCAGGGCCAATACGGCCTGTACCACCTACACGCCTCTTATACATCAATGGCGGCACAGTCTCAAAGGCCGTTCGGTCTCTCATCGAGTCGTGTTGAGCCTTAAGTTCTGCTTGGTCAGTTGATAGGATGTCGGTGATGCCTCGGCTTTCGTAGATGGCCTTGCGGATGTACTCCCTGCGAAGAACAACAAATGGGTATTTGCCGTGAGCATAACCCAGTTTGCCGTGCTTCAAATATGTGTTAGAAGAAGCGTTAGGGCAGAACACAGTATAGTATGTGCAAGGATTGCCCTGTTCGTTCAACTGCTTGTAATAAGCGTACACAACCTCGATAAGGTTGTTTGTTCTAAGTCTATAGTCTTGGTTAAGTTTGTTTGTCGGGACAATGTTAGGGTCTCTGTACCAAGTAAACATACCCTTTGTCTTGACCGCTTCTTCAACGCCACCTTCCATCCATTCATCCGTGTTAATCATAGCACGGACTTCCAGTTCGGTCATAAAGACCTTGCGGAAAACAACACGAGCCTTCTGAAGGTCGATAGTTTCTGGGGGGAAAGAAATCTCGTCATACGGCTTAAGCGTGGTGACAGTCGGAAGATTCTTCATCAGAACTTCTTCGTAAAGCGTAGTGTAGCCCTGACCTCTAAGTTCTCTAACGGCCTTTTTGATAAAATTTTCAGTTTTATCGGGCATCAATCCCATAATCAAAGAAACAGCGATGTCTTCCATTTCTTTGTCCGCAATGTAGTTCGGAAGAGCCAAAAGCGGAGATTCAGGATTTCCCTGAGCAAGTTCGTTAACAGTCTGGATAAGGTCAGAAATCGTGAACTTTTTCTCACGAGTACCCATTTCCTGCTCCCAGCCGATGTGCATTACAGCCCAACCAAACTGATTAGCATACTGACCCCAAAGTTCGGCTTCCTTTCGCATCTCCTGCTTCATTCTTCCTGAAGCCACATATTCAAGAAGCGTAGACATCGCACCAGCGTGAACTCCGTCTTCAATGGTTCTTCCAGACACGCCAAGTTTAGCGGCCTTAAGAGCGTTCATCCAAAGAGCGGTCTGCTCGTTGATGATTCTATCAATCAATCTAATTCTAGCATCAGACGCACCTTCAAACGGAAGAGCAGGGTCATCTTCGTCCCTGTTAGAAGAAAACTTCTTGCCATCGGGGGTCTGTCCGTTCCAACGGCAAAATCTCAGGTCATCGTTATCGTTCAGTTCTGTGGTATTAGCACCAAACAGATAAGAGCGGTTAAGTTCGTGGACAAGTTCCTGAATGTTAGGCGTGTCAGAGCCGTAAAGCAGTTTGTCCTGAGATTGGTCTGAAGTGTAATTATCCATTAATACGAGAAAGGCTTGTTAAGGGGTTGGTTTTTAACATCTAGAAAGTCAGGGGACATTACAACCAAATAACGCAAACAATCAATGGGGTCTTTGGTTGCCCCTTTGTCTCCATCAGCATTTGTCCATTCTTTAAGCGAGTAAATCAAGTTTTGGCACTTGTCGCTGACATAAAGTTTAGGCTGGTTGAGCGGAGATAGCGGTTGATTAATGTCATATGCCAACAGGTCATTAATCATTGCAACGCCTTGCTCGATTGCAACACCAGCGGCAGGTGCAAAATACATCGGGTCTTCACCCGAATCAAGCAGTTCAATAACCGATGTCCCGCCATCCTTACCTACTGCCTGTGTTGCACCAGCCCGAGGGTCGATATAGCGTTCTAGTATCTCCTCGTTGCCCTCTAAAGTCTTAATGAGTTTCTTAATATCATCAATACCCATACCAGCACCATTGCGTTGAGCCATACCTTCCTTGCCGTCTGGCTTTTCTGAAGGCAACGCCCAATCCCCATACGAAATGTCTGGGAATTCACGATAAACATAAATATTACCTTCCTTGTCAACCCTAGCCCAAATCATAAACCAGTTTCTAGCCCCAGCAGGGTCAGTCACCATATAATTTGTACCCTCTTCTGGAATCATATCGTGTTTAACAATATGGTTATCTCCAAACCTTGGGAATTGGTTACCTACTGTATTGTCAGCCCATCCGTAAGCACGGATTTTCTTCTCGTAGATATTCTTTCCGTCCAACTGTTTAACAAGTTCGTCAAAAGGATTGTAAGGATTAAGTTGAGAGTGAAACCAAATAGCCGCTCCGTTGTTGCGATGGCACTGAGCCATATACGGCATATGACCTTTAGGACAGCCGCCAACATAGTATGTGTCCTTGTCAAGGATTGAAGCAGGAAGGGTTTTTGTAAATTTAGAACCAGCGACAAACTCCTTAACAACCTGCGAATAACCAGCAATAGGAGTAAAAGTAATCGCTAGTTTTCCTCTGCGGGTAACAAGACGATAACGCAGGGTTTCAACCCAGTCCAGCGGCACAAGTTCATCGCACCAAATAAGGTCACATTCGCCACCTTCGATGACATCACGCTTCTGAGCGTAATTCATAAACACACATTGAGACCCATTAGGAAGAATAAACGATTCTTCAGAGAAGCCGTTCTTCTGTGAGTATGCGATGTTTGTAACCTTGGTCTTTTTGCAATTTTTTAATTCTGGAGGCATATACTTCCAGACTACATTCTGTTGCATTTGGATGCTGGACTTTTGCGTTGTATGCAAGCACCAGACCATCGCTTTCTCTTTGTTGATAAGCGTTTGAATTACACGCTTTGCCATCCACTCAGTTTTACCAGCACGATTGCCACCAAGAACAAGGATTTCCTGCTTATCTTTTAGAAGAGCATCTGCGTCCTTCCAGTGGTCAGGCTCAAAGCCGTGACGATAAGGGTCTAGAGATTCTGCTAGAATCTTATCTTCTCTGAGTTCAAGAATCTCTGCCGTCTTCTCAATACCGACTTTCTCGACCAGCATCTTGATGTCGGGCATCTTGATGACTGGGTGAGGAGTCGGTTTAAAAGACGATAGTTCGCTCATCCACCTACTGGGAAAGTGGACAGAATCATATTGTCCATAAGAATATTTCTTTCTTCAGGAGTCATAGGACGGCCTTCTTTCTTTTCAAATTCAGACTGTTCTCTCTGGAGAAGACCTGTGTACATATTGCCAAAATTTTCAGGGGCATCATAAACGCCAAGCATTTCAGGAACATACCCTGTAAAAAAGTTTGCCGCAATTCTTGGAATAGCCGCACCAGAAGCAACATAAGGTCTAATTGCGGAGTCACTACCAAGTACGCTTCTAAGCAGAGAAGGTCTAGAAAGAGTAGAAACAGGGTCTGCTCTTTCTGCCGCCATCAGAGCCTGTTCGTCTCTAAATCTTTGGGGCATATTGTAAACTTTAGTTCCAACATCTAGAGCAGTAAGCGGTCTTTGAATCCAAGGATTAGAAAGAACATTTCCAGTCCAACGAAGAGCCTTTTGTGCAAAATTAAGTTCCTTACCAGCGGCGGCGGCTTCAGCGGCGGCTTTAGCGGCCTGTGCTTTAGTCAACTTGGGAGGAATGTTAGCCTTCCCAGCCTTAACATCAGAAGCCTTAACAGTGATGTTAGTTCTGGTTGCACCTTTTCCTCGTGTATCAACGCCAGTAACTCTTACATCCTTAACACCCTCAACAGCCTTTCCGTAACCAGAACCAGCATATCTAGTCATTTGCTTTTTAGCCAAATCTTTAGCCAACTTTTTCTTTTCAGCATTGGTCATATCTGAAATAGCCTGACTTCTAACTTCAGGAGTTCCAGCAACTGCTGGCTTTGCTGGCGAAACTTCGTGCGTAAGATATCCAGTATTGTCACTGTATTCTCTAACAGCCGCTACAGCCGCTCGACCCGCTGTAGCGGCTCTAACAACACGAGAGGTAGGAGCACTAGCACCACGAACTTGGCTTAGTGTAGATTTAGCACCAGATTCATAAGGAACTAAGGCACGATTTCCACTCTTAAGAAGTCTTGTCTTTTGAGCAGGAGACTTAGGCTGGTTTGTGATTTTAACACCGCTTTTTGCAAACGGCTGACCAGTCTGAACCTGCTTAATCAGTTTAAGTTCAGCATCAGCGGCCTTTCTAACAGCAACAAGATTTTGATAATATGTGCTTCTAGCCTTTCCGTGGATATACTTAGCCGCACCAAGGGCTGTAGCACCAGCCGCCATTTCAGGGAAATAACCTTCGTCCTTGGCTTCGACTGCCTGTGTCAAAAGACTAGGCGTACCCTTTTGAGCACGAGCGGCTTCCATATTTCTAAGTCTTCCTTCTGCTCCCTTGAAAAGGTCAGCAACATCTGGGGGTAAATCGTTTTCCATTATTTTCTAAGTCCTGTTCTATAGGCGTGTAAAAGGTTTTCGCTAGGAGTGCAAGGTTCTAAATTAGAAATAGAATTATTTTCCTTGTTACCATCTTTGTGGTTAATCTGTAACTCCGAGTGAGAATGTTCGTTCCAAAAAATGATTCCAAATGTAATAGCCACAAGTTTGTGAGCATTTATGTTATGCCTAAACCCATCGTTGTACAACTTGTACTGTAAGTAGCCACCAGCCACTTTGAATGGTGCTATAATCTTTTCTTTCAGTTTTCTACCATCGCTAGTAGTCTTTGGCAAAGCCTTAAGCCGTCCTAGGCTTGAAACTTCGTACAAGCCTTTGAACTGCTCAATTGGGACTGGTTTCCATTCTTCCATAAAGTGGAGCCGCAGGACGGACTTGAACCGACAACCTACAGTTTACAAAACTGTTGCACAACCATTGTGCTACTGTGGCGTTATTTGATAAACCCATCATCTCCAAAAAGTTGAACCGATGGGTCTTCTAAGTAAGATTCAGCAGGATTGCCTTGTTGTATTGCATCCCTTTCGTATTGAAGATACTCCTTGCTTCCAGTTTCTGCGGCTTTTTTGTACATTTCCATAATTTCTTTCATTGATTGCAAAGCAGGTGGAGGAGCGGCTTTAAACATATCAGTAAAGTCTCCAGTTAAATTATTATAGACCTTCATACCAGCGGCTTGTTGTTCAGGTGTTGAATTCCAAAAATCAGAAAGCGTACCCATCGCCCCAATGTTTTTTTCCTTAAAAGATTTCAAGAACTTGTCAATTCCTGTTCTGTCTTTAACCCCATAGGTTTTAACCATATCCATTGCTTCTTCCAAATCTTTAAATACTTGTTTTCCAAATGTTGGAACGCTCCAAGTGCCATCATCGTTTTGAATAGGATTAAACAATTCCTGCATTCGTTTTGCGTCCGCTTCACTTTCTCCACTGCCATTCTGGGTAAACGCTGGTACATAATCTTGTACAACAGAATCCCTCATTTTAAGCGGAATAAGCGGCACACCTTGATAAGAAAGGTTAAGGAAGCCTGTCTTTGGGTCAAAAGAATCAATCGTATGCCCCTGTGGAGTCTTTTGTCCTGCCTTAAGCCACCTTCCCCCCAACGAGTACATCTGGTTGCCTCCTGAGCCAATCAGGCCACCCCAAGACGGAGGCATAGGCACTCCGTGTCTGGTAAGAAGGTCAGTATAATCTTTGTCGTTCATCGCTTTGTATTGTTCGACCCGAAGGGTCGAACCGCTTTTGTCAACCAAATGAAGTCTAGAGGGTCGTATTCGTCCTCTTCCTCTTCATCTGGCTCTGACATTAGCACTTACCCTTGGGTTTGTTTTCCTTTTTTTCGTTTTTCGACCCATTTTCGTGGTCGAGAGGCTTGAACTTAGGGATTCCTAGAGACTTTTCTAGGTTCTTATACTCGTTTGCAGTCTTTGAGGGCTTTTTCATAGGATTTGTAAGGGGGTTTTCTGACACAGTGTCTCAAATTCTTAGAATCAACAACCACATACGAATGCATCGAGTAGTTGGCGTTGTCCTTGCAGTTTACATTACATTTGTAGCCGATATCGTGTTCGACCATAATGATACGCTTGTTTTTATACTTATTCCTAACAACCTTTCCAACCCACATCGTATTGTTGACAGTATTGTTAAAATCATCCTTGGACATCACCTCTAGGTCAACAGGAACGCTAGTTTCCTTGTTCCATTCGTCTTTGACCTTCAAATATGTACGAAGATAGTAAATTCCGACATCAGTCCAGTAGATGGCTCGCAGATGTTCGGGCTTTTTCGAGTCTTCCCTGTACCAGAGTACGCCAAGGTCGTGTTTATCAGCCAAGTTCTTACGGATGATTTTGAATTCAGCCCTAGGAAGGCCAATTTCCTTAGATAGGTCGCTCTCCTTGATGTCCATACGCCCACTTTTCAAATGAAAACCAATATGTCAACCTTGTTATCTATAACCTATTCTATCCCCTATTCTATCTGTAGGAAATCCATAGCACCCCCCTCGGGAAATACATTACACCCCCCTAGGAAATAGATTTCCCCCTACCCATAACATTAAAATAACACTTTCCGCTTGACACATAGTACCATAAACCCCCCTAATAACCCCCAACACAGACTTAATATAGTGGCTTTTACACATAAATTGTGTGTGTGTAAATGCGTAAGGATTCAAGGGAAAAAGAGGCGGTGAGACCCCCGCCCCCCACTTGCGTGAGGAGCGAGAGCGTCACCGCTTGTTACATACAATGCCGTGCGTGTGTACGGATTACTTACCGCTGATAATGCGGCAGCAAGTCACGAGCACGAGGAGCGTGACAACTGCGACCATTACTTGGCGAGTTCCGTAATGCGTTCCCAGATACGCTTCCGCTTCTGCGTGCAGGCGTTGTACTTGTGGAACAGGTCGAAGAGCATCCGCACTTTGTCGGTGCGGCGATGCTCGCGGCGTTCACGAGCCTTGATGTGAGGAGCGAAGGCGAAGACCCGCTTGCACTTACCGAAGGGCTTGCTCACTTGCTACCTCCCTTCTTTTCCTCGGCCTTGCACTTGATGCCAAGCGACTCCATCAGCGTGGCGATGTTCTTGAGCCGCTTCTTATGCTGGCTGAACACCGCATTGATGTCGCTCGTCTTCACCTTGCACTTGAGCAAGGGAGTGGTCGCAACATAGACGGACGCACGAGCCGAAGTTTTCGCATCCGACTTGAGCACGGCCTTCTTGATGTCCTTCACACCGCTGACCGCTTCGGTCACCAACTTCTCACCGACCATCAGCCATTGCACGAGCGAGCCGATGTCCTTCGGCTTCACGGCCTTCGCGGCTTCTTCAGCGGCGATGACCTTGCTCACGATGGTGTTGATGGTTTCGGTCTTCACACCTTCGAGGTGAACGACCTTCTTCTGACGCACCGACTTCTTTTTCTTCGCCATAGGCGTTGATGTCTCGGAGTGTAATCGCTTCGCACTTCGCTCGCACGATGTTGGGTTGGCTTGCTGATACGATGATGGCGATGAGCGACACGCTCACACTTGGATAGACCACCAGCAACTACACTTCCTTCGACACATCTATTCTGTCGAGACACTTGGTGTCCGTAAATTTGGAGCGGCTGGCCTGTTGCCAAGCCAACCGCTTATCAGGTCTTGCTCGCTGAAACCTTGTGCGAACGAATGACCTTTTCTATGATTTCGATTACTTGCGTAATATCTTAAACATAGCGACCAACCAGATACCTACTGCTACCACTTCAGGTAGGCTCGGCATCAGGCTTGGTCTCCCGAACGAAGAGAGGCTTACGCACCTTCAGCCTCTCGATTGTATCTTTGATGTCTCGCATATTCTTGGTGATGAACACCCTGTGATAGTATGCGTCCCACTTGGTGCGTGAGAGATGCGTCACATTGGTGGTCAGACCCCAATAGGTCACGACATCGTTCAACTGAATGCGATACGCTGTGTCACCCTCCCAGATAGACGGAGATGTATGATGGAGGTCGATAAGAGCGATGCGTCTAGCACACTCAATCAACTTCTCATCGGTCATCTCGCCAGTCAGGTCGTGCTGTAACAACATCTGATACCAGATGAAGACTTCAGCACGAGGATGCCAGTACAGTTGCGGCTTATCGTCACCATCTCGCTTGGTCGAATACTCGATGAGCGAGCGGTCAATGCTGTCGGGGAACTTGAAGTTAAGGCTCATAGGTTACCACCAGCAGGAGTACATAATCTCGTAACCCTCATCGATGAGTTTGAGTGCTCGCTCGATGAAGTAGTGGTCGTTCTCTATGTCCTCTGGTCTTGTTTCACCCCAGAAGAAGCCTTCGCCACGGACAGCGTAGGCGTTGCCGTTATCTTTCAGGTGTTGGCGAAGAGACAGCAAGTCATCACGCACAATAGGCATAGTCACGAGGTTGAACACCTCCGTGCCACCCTTGCGGTGATACAGGTCTTCCATCCAAGCGTTAAGGTCAGCGTGCTTACGCCAGTTGGCGATAGCGACACGGCCTTGCTCAAGGATTTCCATCTCTTCGTCCGTCAGTTCTCGCTCCGTGATGAGAGTGAGGTGTGCGACCTGCGGGGTCACAGCGAATGCGGTCTGGTCGAGTCCCATAGTGATAAGCGGGACGCACCACCTTGCGATGATGCGTCCCTGTGTATCAGTTGTCCTTACCCGCTGGGGTCACCAGCGAGAGGAACTCGTTCTCGTTGACAGATGCACCACGAAGACTGGTCACGATGTTATGACCAGAGCGTTGCGTCATCTCGTACTTGGCGATGCCATAGTTGTGCGTGAGCACCTGCGTATGGGCATTGTACAAGTTCCAGATGTTGCGACCCTCGTCTTCACGATAGGACGGCCTAGCCCAAACATCGGTGACGGCCTTGGCGAAACGCTCGGCATAGATGCCACGCTTCGTAAGGTTCTCGATGATGGTGTAGCCCTGCTGTTGCGTAACATTGATGCGAGCCATATTAGCCCACACATTGTTAAGTTCAGCCCACTCGGACATCGCCTGTTGCAACACCTGATTGACGAAGGCGGGAGACACATTGGTAGTGTGTCGCACGGACATCGACAGGTCTTGCTTGAACGAGGTCATACCATTGAGGCAGACCAGACGAACCGCACCAACGCTGATGGACGATTTGCTCGTGCCATCGAACGAGTTGCGAGCGATGATACGCAGAGCCACAGTATCGCCCTTCGCCACGATAGCGGTACGAGTGTTGAACTCGTATTCGATATGTGAGCGAGCACCCCAGCGAGTGACGATAGCGTCACGCTTGGTGTACGACAGGCCGATATCACGGAAGCCATTCTCGATGGAGTCGGTGAATGCGGAGTTCTGCACGATGCCATAACGCTCGGATGTGACTCCGATGATGACACCAGTATCAGTACGCTGATTACCCCACGCATTGGCAGGCTTGCCATCCGCTGTGTAGAGCGGGACAGACTTGACGATGTAGTTGTGGGCATTCTGACCAGAAGAAATCTTCTGGCCGTAGGAGCGAGCCACTTGGGTTTCGCTCTCGTATTGCTGACGGAGTTTGGAGAGGTCAGCACTCTCGATGTCGTGAGACATATGCGTTGTGTTCTTGGGTTATGTGCTACTAGGCGTTCGCACCTTGGAGGAGCGTTCGCTTTTCGCACAAAGGTTTGGGATTACTGGGCAGAGATGGCGTTTAGGAGTGCGTCCACCTCGTGTTCGGATTGGCAGTTAGCGTTTACCACGCTGAACAGCCTATTGGAAACGCCTAGGTCAACCTTACGCCACGCTTTCGAGCCAGCGGAGATGGCGAACATAATGTTGCCACTCGTAGGAGCGATGAAGAATGGGTATTGGTCAGGCGTGATGCTCTCGGGAATTTCGAGAGCCGCAACGAGTTCAGCCACTCGTTCAGGCGAAACCTTCTTACTCACGACTGGCCTCCTTCCTTGATGTTGGCCTGTGCCGCTTTGTAAGACTGCTCCAGCAGGTCAGCGAGCGATGCCTTCACAGCGTGAAGGACAAAGCCGTTGAACCACTCGTCATAGGTTGCACCGAACTTGGACTGCAACTGCTCACGGATGAGTGCATCGACCTTGTGTTCGATTTCGTCATCGATGGCGTTGCGGCAATTGTCTTCCTCGGTGTCTCGGGCGGCGTACAGCGTATCCTTGAAGATACGAGCGACCTCGTCCTTGAGCAACGAAGAGAACCAATCACGCTTCAACTCATCGGTGACCATCGTGCCAAGGTCTTCACGAGTGACTAGGTCATCGTCAGACATATGCTCCGACTTGAGCATCATATCATCGAAGTCGTAATCACCACGAGTGACGAGGTCGTTGTCGGAGACGATAGTCTCCCAGTCCAACTTTTCTGCGACCTTGTCAGCGACCTTGTCCCAGTCGATGCTGTCACGCAGAGTGTAGTCCCAGTCCTTCTCATCGATGACACGCTCGGTGGTGTCCTCAACGATTGAGGAGTTACCGATTGCGTCTTCGACAGCAGACTCGATGTTGTCTTCCAACACCTCCTCTGCGATGGCCTGTACCGCAGTCTTGAACGCCTTGCCTGTTACGAGGTAAGGCTTGTCCAGCGACAGCGTGTCGGACTTGTTAGCGGCTTCCAGTTCTTCGATACGCTTGGTGAGCGTAGCGACCTCTTGTTGCTGACGAGCGAACTCGCCAGCGTTGGTCAGCACGAATGCCAACCCTTTGAACCAACCAATGATGTTACTCATTATGTTTTTTCGGTGTGTATCCGCACAGCGGGATTGCCGTGCGAAAGGGAAAGGGAAAGGACGCACAGCCAACAACTGTGCGTCCTAATAGTTTTACGACTTATCGGGTCGGGTGATGTAATCGAGCATCAACTCTCGGAGGACTTCCGTCCTCGTCTTGCTCTCGCTCTCGGCCTTGGCCTTGAACGCTTGGAGCAAGTCATCGGGAATGATGAAGTTGACGGAGGTGAGTCCGTGCTTATCACGCCACTTGTCCATCTGCTCCTTACGCTTGCGACGCTTCGCCCAGTAAGCATCGAAGCCAGCCTTACGCTTGGCCTCGACATCTGGGAGTTGCAGACGCTCGATGTTAGTGAGCGGCTTCGGAGGTACGAGACCTTTGGCTCTCATACGCTGTTGGTCACGAACCATCGCCATATTCTTGGGAACAGGCATCTGGTTGTTGCTTTCGGTCTGCGAGACATTTCTGTCCGCAGTTACAGAAGTGTCTTTCGACACTTCGCTGGTCAGGCGGCGAACTAGTTCGCTCCTGATGTCAGACCACTTCTTGGTGGTCTTGGGCTTCCTCATCGTTGTTCTCTTTGGGTTTGTCTTTCGCCTTGTCGCTGTCGGCAGACAGCAACTCAGCGAGAAGGTTTTCGTGGGAGTCTTCCCAGATGGAGAGGCGACTACGCTTCAGCGTTGCAATGCGTTCCTTGCAGTCAGCGACCTTACGCATATGCCTAGCAGCCCTGCGGCTGAACTTATTATGGGCGGTCATCGCTGTAAGGCTGGATGAACGATTTATCGTGAGCGACAACACCTACCGCTTTGCCTTTGGCACGAAGGCCAACGACATTGCCTTCCCGCATACCCTTGGGGAAGTAGTCGCTAATCTGCAACTCGCCCTGCTCTTCGGTCAGGAAGCGGATGTCGTGCTTATCTCCATCGATGACGGAGTAGCAACCACGCCAGTACTGCGGCAACTTATCGCCACGCTTGATGCCGAACACAACGGACACATTGAAGCCGTTCTGCAAAACGATGTCGCAGAAATCCTTCGACTGCTCTGTGCCGCTGAACGAGTAGATGAGGTAGTAGTTGCGAGGAAGTTCGCCACGCATATACGCCCTCATCCTGTCTGCATCCTTCGTGTAGTCGTAGAATTGCGTGGTGGGGTGACGATACATAATCGTCTCCATCTCGCTATTCCAGATATCGCTCGTGCCGTTCAAGCGAACGCACGGACGGAACTTACGCTTGAGCCTCGTCTGCTGACGATGCGTAAGGTTCTCGTGGTTGGTAATCTCCCTGTCCACCTGTTGCCAGAATGCGGCAGGGTTCTGGAGCATCCACTTCGTCTTGCGAATGCGAGACTCTTGGATGTTCTTGAACACGCCAGCCATACCAGCGGTGTTGAGGCAGAGGAGTCTGCATTCAGCGGTGCTGTGCTTGCAGACATTTTCTCCCGACAGCGAAGCGGGAGCGAGATAGAGGATAGCGGTACGCCATCCGAACGCCTCACCCTTGTTGGTCTTGGCGTTGTTGAAGCAGAACAAGTTCTTCATAACGAAGAATGGAGTAGATGCACCCGCACCACCGATGTGATGGTGCGGATGCGTTGCTACTACTGCTTGCCCTCCTTCATCTCTTCGACCTTCGCCCAGAACTCAGTCGAAGCCTTTTCACGGGCTTCAGCCTGTTCCATATTGAAGTGGCGAATGCCATCTTCAAAGGCGGTGCGAGGTTCGTAGCCGTTGCGTTCAGCGGACTCACGCAA
>Ga0208723_1000337_pt1 | contig 14100 bp, 13 predicted proteins | sample LakMenEpi31Aug12_FD_150750 | JGI IMG/M metagenome (GOLD analysis project Ga0208723, IMG submission 150750) | Freshwater microbial communities from Lake Mendota, WI - 31AUG2012 deep hole epilimnion (SPAdes) | ecosystem: Environmental > Aquatic > Freshwater > Lake > Epilimnion/Euphotic zone ...
TAGGGACTCCTGAAAAAGCCAGATCGACTGCAGCGCAAGTTGTTTCAGCGATCGAAACCCGTTAAACTGGCCGCGTACAGAGCAATTGACGATTGCTACAACTGCTGAACGCTGCAGATGTACCGAAAACACCATAACGGCCAGCTCTCAATCGAAGAATTCCATGTGCCTTTTGGCGGCACGTTGGACCCGGACAATCGCTGGGTGCTCTTCTCCAGGCTGATGCCATGGGAAGAGCTGGAAGAAACATATGCCCCTCAGTTCAATCCCACAACTGGCGCCCCTGCCAAGCCTGTCAGGTTGGCGTTTGGCGCGCTATTCATCAAACAGCGGCTTGGCCTGAGCGATGAGGAAACCGTCGAGCAGATCCGAGAAAATGCTTACATGCAGTTTTTTCTTGGCTTTGCGGGCTATTCCAGCAAGTCGCCATTTGATCCATCGATGATGGTTCATTTCCGAAAGCGATTCTCGGAAGAGGATCTCAAACGGATCAACGAACTCATTGCCGAACGAGGTAAGGCCATGGTGATCGAGGCTATGTCCTCACTCCCAGATGACGACGATTCTGACGACCCAGGTGCTGATGCTGTCAACCAGAAATCACTGGACGACTTCGTTAAGCCTGCAGATTGGCCAGAGGACAAGAACTGGGGAACACTCACCATCGACGCCTCTTGCACGCCAGCCGACATCACCTATCCGACTGATCTGAAGTTGCTGAACGAAGCAAGGGAGTCGACCGAACGAATTATTGATGATCTGTGCGACCAGCACATGGACTTTCGCAAACACCGGCCCCGATACGACCGAGGCAAGGCACGTGCTGTTTTCCTTAATGTCGCCAAACAGAAGAAGCCACGCCGTCGCAAGATCAAAGCTGCAATACGCCGCCAGCTCGACTATTTGCAGCGAAATCTTGATGCCATTGATGCCTTGATCGCCTCTGGGGCAGGGCTTTCGGGTCTAAAGACACATTGGTGGCAGAAGCTTCTCGTGATCAGCGAGGTGCACCGCCAACAAAGCATTCTGCTGAACGCCAAGACGCGCAGCATCCCCGATCGGATCGTCAACCTGGTTCAGCGACAGGTTCGTCCCATTGTTCGCGCTAAGGCAAGAGCTGCTGTTGAGTTTGGCGCCAAGATTAGTGTTTCCGTGCGCAATGGCTTTGCCTTCCTGCACAGGATCAGTTGGGATCCATACAATGAAGGTGAAGACCTGATTCCACAAGCCAAGAAATATAAGCATGAACATGGCTGCTATCCCGAGCGGATCTGCGCTGATCGCATCTATATCACTACCAAGAATCGAAACTTCTGCACCAGGAACAACATACGCCTATCTGGTAAGCGATTGGGCAGGCCGCCGAAGGATCCCGAGATCAATGCGGCTCATAAGCAACAGCTCAGTGCAGACCAACGGAGGAGAAACGAGGTGGAGGGCGTCTTTGGATCAGGGAAGCGGAAGTATTCACTACGGCTGATCATGGCTCGGCTGACTAAGGGTTCAGAAACCTCGATCTCTATGGGGTTTCTGGTGATGTGCGCTGAGAAGATCCTGAGGCTCCTCCGCCTCTTTTTTGTCACTATCTTTGCTTGGTTTTACTCCTGGCAATGGCCAGGCTCCTCCTGGGTGGTCCTCAGGAACATTTGCCTGCTTGAGGCAGCCAAATCTCCTGTCACTGCATGACCGAGTTTTCGAGCTGCCTGTCCTCCTTGGTCTTTGGCCGCACTCAAGGAGGCGCAGTTTTCTTTTTCAGGAGTCCCTAGTTACGGCTACCTGCCTAACGAAAATTGGGCGGGTCCGGTATCTGATTGATTCTGGCGTCCTTGGTCAGCCTAAGAAGTCAGTGGTCATGTTGAGATCGATTAGGAGCGCAGGTGTAGGAATCAATATCAAAGATTGGCAAACTACGGGTAGGGATCTTATGCGGACCCGCTATCCACTTGTAGCAACGCTTGCGTTGCAGCAAGCGGGTCTACGGCCCTGATCTCTTGCTGCACCACCTCCACCCCATCCCGCACCCGCCGCACCTTCAGCTCCAGCGGCAGCGCACTGGGGGCAACCGTGCCCCTTGCGCGCAAGCGAACCTTCTGCACTGCTGGGTATTAAACCACTGGTTTTTTAGGGCGCTTTGGTTGGGGCTTTGCCGGGCGCTTCTCCGCCCTTCTCCGGGTTGCCCTTGTTCTTCCTGTTTTTGTCCTTGGCTTTGTCCTTCCCCTTGCTTTCGTAGAACGCCAGCGAGAGCTTCACCTCCACCTCCGGCACCGCCGGCTCCAGCTCCTGCTTGTTCACCGGGGTGCCATCCGGCAGGTCGCCCGATAGCGCCAGCGCCAGGTTGCTCGGCTCCACCAGCACATCCAGCAGCTCCATCCGTCGCAGAAACGCCAGCAACTGCGGATAGGTGCCCCGCGCACTCAGCAGCACATCCCTCCGCACCAGCCCCGCCTGCACGAGCGGATCCGGCGGCGGTGGCGGCAGGGGCTTGCCATCCGGGCCCAGCTGCGGGGGCGGGGGTGGTGCTCCTGCTGGCGGCGGTGCTCCCCCAGCTGGCGGTGGTGCCCCCGGGGTGCCGGGCGCGGGCGCCGGCGGTGGGGTGGGTTCAAAGAGCTGGAGCCGCACCCCCGTTTGCCGGGCCTCCAGATCCAGCGTGGCCAGAAACGTGGCCGGATCCCCCGATCCCGTGAGCAGCTGGATCAGCGTTTGCCGCTGCTTCTCCGCCTTCCGCCGATCTGCCTCCGCCTTCTTCACCTGCACCTGCAACAGCAGGGCCTCCTGCTCTTTTTGCTCCAGCTCCCGCAGCCGCTCCTGATCCTTCCCGATCTCCAGCCAGCGGGGCACCGCGAAACTTCCCAGCACCACCGCCGCCACCAATCCCCCCGCCACAATCGGCGACCAGAACCACAGCCGCCGCAGCACCGCCGCCGACAGCCCCGCATCCCGCTTCTCCCGTGCGGTTTGCAGATTTGTCATGGCAGCAGCCCCGCCCGCTCCAACACCCCCAGCCGCCGCACCATCCCCTCCGCTTTCAGCCCCTCCATCACCTTCACCAGCCGGTTCGCCTCCAGCGGCGTGAGCTTCGCTGCCAACGCGAAGCTCACCGCGCTCGGCAGCTCCAGCTTCTCCGCAGCGTTCGCCGCTGGATTTGCCTTCCTTCCTGGCACCTCTTTCATCTGCACCGCCTTCGGCGGCTCCCGCGTCGCCTTGCTCACCTTCACCTCTGCGGCCGCCAGCAAGGGCGAGTTGCGCAACACCAGCTCCAGCGCATTCACCCGGCCGAACGCCATCGGATCCCGCGCCACCCCCTCCACCTTGATCCCATCGCTGCCCTCCATCTGCACCTTGCTCAGCTGCACCCCCTCCGGCACCCGCTGCTGCAGATCCGCCAGCAACGCCGAACTGCTGCGCACATCGATCAGCCGTTTCACCAGCTGATCATTGCCCTCCTTCACGGCCTTCAGCGCCGCCCGATGGCCCATCAGCGTTTGGGTGAGCTGCTGCACCTCCGCCTCATACCTCTCCAGCTCCTGCATCCGTGCCTTCAACATCTGGTGCCACAGCACCAGAACGCCGCACACCCCCAGGCTCGCCCCCAGCAGCAGCCCGCTCCACAGCAACCCCCGCCGCAGCAGCACCGGCCGCTGCACCAGCAGGCCCGAGAGGGGCTCCAGCTCCAGCTCCTGTCGCCGCTCCCGCAGCAGATCCAACGGCGGCGTCAACCCGGGCACCAGTACGACCGCCCCAGCCTCCGGCGCTTCCGGCTCATCCTTGCTCTCCTTGCGCTCCCCGCCCCCTCCGCTGCGTCCAAAGGGCAGCTTCGGCAGCTTCAGGGGTTCCTTGAGGCTCGGCAGCTTCAGCGGCTGATTCAGCCGCTCGAGAAAGCCCTTCATGGCCCCATCTCCGGAATCGCCAGCCCCTGCAGCACCAGCGAGCCGTAGGGCTCCGCCTGGATCCGCTGAACCGCCACCCCCAGGGCCATCTCCAGCTCCTCCAGCCCCTCCATCTCCCCCTCCAGCAGCAGCTCCAGCCGCCCCTCCTGCCCAAACTCCCGCCGCAAGAACGCCACGCAGCGCTTCACCTCCTCCACCTGGGCCCCCGCCTTCCCAGGCAACGGCCACTCAAACAGCGGCACCCCATCGCGGATCGCCATCAGCTGCGCCCTCCCCTCCGTCATCGTGAGCAGCACCACCAGCGCGCCCGCCTCCATCTCTTCCAGCAGCCCCTCCAGGGCCGAGAGCCGGCAGGTTTGCGGGCAGGCCAGCCGATCCAGATTCGTGCCCGCCTGGTGAAACACCTTGATCCAGCCCTCCACCACCTCCCGCCGGGTGGTGGCCAGCAGCTGCTTCCCCTCCCCGCTCGCCAACGGCCGCAGATCCATGGCCGCCTCCTTCAGCCCGTAGGGCAGCCCCAGATCCGGCGCCAGCTCCCGCAACGCCGCCACCCCATCGGACGGCACCTCCCTTTCGCCCCAGTCGATCACCCGCCACTCCACCGCCGCCTGCGGTAACGACGCCATCACATAGGCATCGATCAGCCCATCGCGCACCAGCAGATCCCCGATCAGATCCGCCAGGGGCTCCACCTCGATGGGCACGCCCTCCTTGATCGTGAGCGACGGCAGGGGCACGTTGATCAACACCGGCGCCACTCGCCCATTGCTAAATCCCTGGCCCACCAGCCCTGTTTCCGAGAGCTCCAGCAACACCTGCTGGGGAAACATCCGCGTCTTGAAGGGTTTGAGGCGCTCCTTCAGGTCGTCCAGCAGCTCGGAGACTTCCAACGCCGTCCCAGGCACTACGCGAAACGTATCGGAGCTTCAGCGCCAGGGCATGCCGCTACCGACCGCTTCGCTGAGTGTTGCCAGCCCCTGCCGATCCACCTGCTCGCTCAGCCCCTCCAGAATCTGGGGCACCAGGGGCGGGCCCCCATAGATCCAGCCCGTATACAGCTGCACCAACGACGCCCCCGCCGCTATCCGCTCCCAGGCCGTCTCCGCTGAATCAATTCCCCCCACGCCGATCAACGGCAGGGCCGGCCCCGCCGTGGCCCGCAACCGCCGCAACACCTCCAGGGCCCGGGCCCGCAACGGTCGGCCGCTTAGCCCCCCCTCCTCCTCCGCCAGAGTGCGGCCGGTTTGGGCCAGCACCCGCCGCTCCAATCCCAGCCGGTCTCGGCTGGTGTTCACCGCAATCACCCCCGCCAGGCCCTCCTCGTAGGCCAGCCGGGCGATCGAATCAATGGCGTCGTCCTCCAGGTCGGGGGCGATCTTCACCAGCAGGGGCGGACAGCCCGGCAGCCGCCGCAGCCGCTCCACCAGCCGCCGCAGCAGCCCCTCCTCCTGCAGATCCCGCAGCCCCGGCGTGTTGGGCGAACTCACATTCACCACCGCGTAATCCGCCAGCTCCGCCAGTTCCGCCAGGCTCACCGCGTAATCCTCCGCCGCCCGCTCCAGGGGCGTGGCCCGCGACTTCCCCAGGTTGATCCCCAGCACCGCTGGCCGCTGCCCCGGGGGCGCCAGCTGCTGCCGCTCCAGGGTGCGGCGCATCGCCACCGCCCCCTGGTTGTTGAAGCCCATCCGGTTCAGGGCCGCCCGCTCCGCCGCCAGCCGAAACAGCCGGGGCCTGGGATTGCCCGGCTGCCCCTGGGATGTCACCGTGCCCAGCTCCGCAAACCCAAACCCGAACACATCCCAGATCGCTGCCCCCACCCCGTCCTTGTCGAACCCCGCCGCCAACCCCAGGGGATTGGCAAAGCGGCAGCCAAACAACGTTTGCTCCAGCCGGGCATCCCGGTGCTGAAGCTCCCCTTTCACCGCCGCCAGCAGCTGCTGCACCCCCGGCCAGTGGCGCCGCAGGGCCATCTGCTCCAGGGTGGCCAGCGACATCCGGCTCAACACCTCCGCATCCAGGCCCTCGTCCTGCTTCAGCAGGGGACCCAACAGCCGCTGATAGATCGCCCCGGTGGCCCCTGCGTTGCGCTCCATCGGCCTATCCTCCCTCGCCGCGCCGCAGCTTCCAGCGCCCCTCCCCCGCCGGCTCCACCATCCAGTCGCGCCAGCGCCAGGGCTCCTGCCGCCCCTCCAGCTGGGCCAGCTGATTCAGGGGCCGCTCCACCAGCCCGGCCAGCTCCACCGCCGTGAGCCCATAGCCCCCCGCCGCCAGCCGATCCGCCAGCTCCAGCCGGCTCAGCAGTTGCACCAGGGCCTTCGGGGCTGGATCGTCCAGGCTGCTCTCCTGCGGGGCTGGTTCGGCCTTGGTGGCTTTCGCAGCTGGGCCCGGGCTCGCCAGGGTGGGGCTGCCCCCCCGGGAGTAGGCCACCGCAATGGCATCGCAGCGGTCGTTATCCGGGTGGCCGCTGTGGCCCCGCACATGCTGCAGCCCCACCCCAGGCACCCGCGCCCCATCCAGCTCCTCCCACAGATCCCTATTCAGCACCGGGGTCCCCGAGGCCGTGCGCCAGCCCTTTCGCTTCCATCCCCCGATCCATTTCCCCAGCCCATCCACCAGATAGCGGCTGTCGGTGAGGAGCACCAGATCGGGATGGCGCGGCAGATCTTTCAATTCCCGCATCAGCTCCAGCGCCGCCGTGAGCTCCATCCGGTTGTTGGTGGTGGCGGGCGCATAGCCCCCCATCTCCTTCACCGACCCATCCTCAAACTTCAACAGCGCTCCCCAGCCGCCCGGACCAGGGTTTCCGCTGCAGGCCCCATCACAGGCCGCCAACACCACCCGCGAACTCGTTCCCATGGCTCCTCACTGATTGGTCTGTTGGGGCTTGCATGATCGCTGGCCTGGGGTTAAATGGGCCGCCCTCTCCGCCTCCGCGGGGCCATCGCCTTCCCACCATGAAGCGACCCTACCTGGCACTCGCCACCCTCGCCCTGGTGGCCGGCCTGGCCCCCGCCCCCGGCCTGCTGCCTCGGGTGGGAGCGGAAGCCCTCTTCTCCAGTGCGCCGGTGGAGCCCTCCAGCTTCGCCGTGCTCGCCCGGCCCGTGGCCGCCGACGACTGGACCCTGGTGGTGCTCGAACAGTTGCGCGCCCGCCCCTTCTGCTGGACCCCCCGCCCCGATGGCCTGGTGGATCCCACCCTCAACCGCTTCAACTTCACGGGCATCTGCGGCCGCTTCATCGACAGCAACGGCTATTCCCTCCGCATCCAGGACAACGACCTCAGCCACGCCTACCGCCTGCGCCTGGAGCAGAAAGGCAACGTGGTGCAGCTTCTGGCCTCTTCCCCCAGCCAGCCCGCCGAGCTCCTCGTGGGCCGGGGCACCGTGCCCCGCCGTGATCGGGATCTCTTCGTGGCCCTCCAGCTCGAACCTGGCTGGAGCCTCCGCCGGCGGGTGTTCGGTGGCCGCAGCCTCAGCCATGTTTATTTCTCCAACGCCGATTCCCTCGACAACCTGATCGCTGCCGCCAGCGGCCGCTCCCCCGCACCCCTGCCCCTGGTGCAGTCGCCCCCTCCTTTGGGCAATCGGCGTTCCGCCCGTTCCACGGCCGTGGTGCCCGCCGATTCCCGCCAGCGCTTCCGCTCCCCCATGGCTCCAGAAGCGGCCCCCGCTCCCAGGGCCCTGGGGCGTGCCAGTGAGCCCGCCGCCGTCGACGCCCCCGGCCCCGCTCCAGGCCCTGGCGTGGTGACCCTCCAGGTGATCCCCTACGAGGAGCGCAGCGATTCCCAGTCGAGCGCCCTGCCCGGCTCCCTGTCCAGTGCAGATCAGGCCTCCGACCCGATCGCCCGGGCCCAAGGCTTGTAGCCGGTTGCACAGCTGGCCGGTGGCCCTGTGACAGCTGAAAGACTTTGGATATATTTTGCAGGTGTGAGGAGTGCTGAGCGACTAACTGGGGTCGAAACGAGGACAGACTCCTGGTGAACCGTTCAGAACCCCAAACCCTGCCTTCGGCAGGGTTTTTTTTTGGACTTTCTCTATCTCCAGCCCTGCAAATCTGCTCCCCCCAAAAAAACGGCCCCGTGGGGGGCCGTGGAGACGTTGGCCGGAGCCGGGATCACTTGATGGTGACCTTGCCGCCCGCTTCTTCGATGGTTTTCTTGAGGGCTTCGGCATCTTCCTTCTTGATGCCTTCCTTCACCGCCTTGGGCGCGGCTTCCACCAGAGCCTTGGCTTCGCCCAGGCCCAGACCGGTGGCTTCCCGCACGGCCTTGAGCACCTTGATCTTGGCGGCAGGGTCGAAGCTGTCGAGGATCAGATCGAATTCGGTCTGCTCTTCCACCGCTTCGGCGGCAGCGCCACCGCCGGCAGGAGCGGCCATCATCACCCCGGCGGCGGGGGCAGCCGACACGCCGAAGGCTTCTTCAATCTGCTTCACCAGCTCGGAAGCTTCGAGCAGGGAAAGGGTCTTCAGTTGTTCGAGAATTTGGTCAGTGGTAGCGGTCATGGTTTGAAATCAGCAACAGATCAGGAATGGATAAGCGGATCGGGCGGGCGGGCGGCCTAGGAGGCTGAACCCTCGCCATCGGCGTGCTGCTTGAGTGCCCGGGCCAGGCCGGAGGGCACCTCGTTGATCCCCACCGCCAGCTTGGTGGTCACGGCATGGATCGCACCGGCGATCTGGGCCATGAGCACCTCCTTGCTGGGCAGGTCGCCAATCGCCTTGATGTCGGCTTCCGAGAGCAACCTGCCTTCAAACAGGCCGCCCTTGGTTTCCGATTTCTTCGTGTCCTTCTGGAAGGCCTGCAGAGCTTTCACAGCCCCGCCGACATCTCCCTTCACGAGCACGAAGGCGTTGGTGCCCTCGAGGAGGGATTCGAGGTTGGCCCAGGCGCTGTCTCCTTCGATGGCCCGGCGCATCAAGGTGTTTTTGGTCACCTTGCACACGCCGTTGATCGCCGCCAGACGGGATCGGAGATCCTTCATCTCACGGATGGAGAGGCCCTGGTAGTCCAGAACCAACGCCATTTCGGCCTCGCCGAGGAGCTCCTTGAGCTCTCCGACGATCTGTTGCTTGTTCTCCAGTGTGCGGCCCATGGGTTGGTGGATCGAGATGGTGGAACAAGCCGGATACGCGGCCCGCAGCGTCGGCCCCCAGGAGAACCCTCGGGGAGACGCGAGGCCGCGGCTTGCTCCACTCCCAAAACAACTCCAATGGAGCCCTTCAGGGTGATTTCAAACGCGTGAACCTCGGCAGGGTTTACAGCAAAAGCTGACCTGCTGTCTGGGGTGGGCGCGTGCCCATTGGAAAACTTACCACCCGGCCGGTTTGGCCGGGTGGGCGGCCTCAGCCCTCCTTTTTGATGTCCTGCAGGGCGGTGACATCCACTTCCACCGAGGGACCCATGGTGGAGGTGATGTAGAGGCTGCGCCAGTAGCGCCCCTTGGCGCCGCTCGGCTTGTTGCGGTCGATCGTTTCCTGCAGGGCCTTCAGGTTGTCGAGCAGGTTCTCGGCACTGAAGCTGGCCTTGCCGAAGCGCACGTGCACGATCCCGGCGCGATCCGCCCGGAATTCCAGCTTGCCCGCCTTGAACTCGTTGATCGCTCCCGCCAGATCCGTGGTGACCGTGCCCGCCTTGGGGTTGGGCATCAGGCCCCGCGGACCCAGCACCCGGCCGAGCTTCGCCACCTTCGGCATCATGTCGGGGGTGGCGATCAGCAGGTCGAAGTCCATCGCGCCGCCGGCGATCTCTTCCACCAGCTCCTCATCCCCTGCCAGGTCGGCCCCGGCCGCCTTGGCCTCGGCCACCTTCTCGCCCCGGGCGATCACCGCGATGCGGATGGTTTGACCTGTGCCGTGGGGCAGGGCCACGGTGGTGCGCAATTGCTGGTCGGTGTATTTGGGATCGATGCCCAGGCGCGCGTGGGCTTCGACCGTTTCATCGAATTTCGCCGTGGCGTTGGCCTTCACCAGCTCCAGCGCCTCCGCGGGCGTATGGAGCCGATCTTGAACCTTTTCAACCAGGGCAGTGAAGCGTTTGGAGGGTTTGCTCATGGGTGGTAGGGGTGCGAACGACCGTGTGGGTCTCCCCCGATAGGTGGTCAGTCGTTAACGGCGACGCCCATGTTGCGGGCGGTGCCTTCAATGATGCGCATGGCCGACTCCACGCTGGTGCAGTTGAGGTCGGGCAGCTTGGTTTTGGCGATCTCCTCGAGCTGGGCCCGGGTGATCGCTCCTACCGATCCCTTGGCCGAGGTGGCAGCTCCTTTCGGAATGCCGGCGGCTTTCTGGATCAGCACGGAGGCGGGAGGCGTCTTCGTGATGAAGGTGAAGCTGCGGTCTTCAAAGACCGAGATCTCCACCGGAATCACGTAGCCGGCCTTGTCCTCGGTGCGGGCGTTGTACTCCTTACAGAACGCCATGATGTTGACCCCGTGCTGGCCCAGGGCAGGGCCCACAGGCGGCGCGGGGTTGGCTTTGCCGGCCTGGAGGGCCAGCTTGATCACAGCTACGACTTTTTTGGCCATCGGCTAGGCAGGCAGGCTGGGCAGGGACTGGGCGCTGGACGGTCTGCGGATCCCCGGAATCCAGTGGATCGGGGTGGGTGGTGGAACACCACCGCGGGCCGCCCTCCGCAGGGAGACGGCCGCATCGGACACTTAGTTTTGCTTGCTCACCTGGGAAAACTCCAGTTCCACCGGCGTTTCCCGGCCAAAGATCGAGAGCAGGGCCTTCAGCTTGTTGCGTTCCGCCGACACCTCGATCACCTCGCCCTGGAAATCCTTGAACGGGCCGCCGGTCACCAGGATCTGGTCGCCCTCGCTGAGATCCACCTTCACCACGGCCTTCTTCTCCGAAGCCCGGCGGAAGATGCGCTCCACCTCCGAGCGGCTCAGGGGGCGGGGCTTGATGTGGCCCCGGGTTTTCCCCGTGGCCCTTCGCTCCTCCTGACCCACGAAGTTGATCACGTTCGGCGTGCTGCGCACCGCCATCGTCGTGTCCTCATCGAGGATCATCCGCACCAGCACGTAGCCGGGAAACACCTTTTCCTCGATCGACTGGCGGGTGCCGTCCTTCTTCAACTTCACCCCTGGGGTCTGGGGGATCTCGATCTCCAGGATCCGGTTGTCCACCCCGAGGGTGACGGCCCGCTGCTCCAGGGTGGCCTTCACCTTCTTCTCACAGCTCGAGGCCACCTGCACCGCATACCAGCGGGCCACCTGGGGCTTCTCCGCGCCCTCCGGAGCGGCGCCTTCCCCCCCGGCCACGTCGCCGACCGACGCCGGAAGCTCAAGGGGCAAGGGGGTTTCCGCTCGCTCGGGCAGAGCAGCTTCCGCTAGATCCGGCACAGCAGCTTCATCCGGCTCAGGAAGAGCAGCTTCATCCGGCTCAGGAAGAGCAGCTTCCGCCAGCTCCGGCAGAGCAGCTTCATCCGGCTCGGGCAGGTCCCCTTCCGTCAGCTCGGGCAGGTCCTCTTCATTCAATTCGGGCAGGGAAGACTCGGACACCATCATCATTGGAACAGCAATTGGGCTCCCCAGCCGTAGAAGCGATCGAGGGCGGCGATGGCGGCGGCCGAAGCGGCCAGCATCACGATCACCGCCAACGTTTCGTTGAACAGCTGCTGGCGGCCGGGCCACACCACCTTGCGGAGCTCGGCCATGGTGGCCGCCGCAAAACCGCCCCCCTTCTCCCCCTGGGGACCCTGGGGTTCGGGGCCGCCCTCGCCGGGGGGGGCGGGGCGCTCGGGCGTGGAGGTGGGGGCGGGAGAGGAGGAATCCACGGCAGGGAGATCGCTGGCGGAGCGGCGCTTGCCGGGCGTCTCCGCCCATCAGCAAACGACCACCCTACCGGACGCTCCCCCCCTCCTGCCTCAGGGGCTGGAATTGGAGGCGGTCGGGATCCTCGGCTGGGCCCAGGCTCACCTTCACCCCCCAGGCGCCCGTGAAGTGCTCCTCCAGCAGCTCCGTGGCCAGGGGATTCTCGATCCAGCGGCGCATCACCCGCCGCAGGGGGCGCGCCCCATACTCCGGCTCGTAGCCCCGCTCTGCCAGGGCGCTCACCACGGCCTCCGCCACCTCCAGGCGCAGCTGCTGCTCCGCCAGCAGGCCCGCCAGCTCCCGCAGCTGCAGGCGCACGATCCGCTGCAAATCCTGTCGGTCGAGGGGGCGGAATCGGATCACCTCATCGATGCGGTTGAGAAATTCCGGGCGGAACTGGCGGGCCAGGGCCTGGTCCACCTCCGTCTGCAGGGCTTCTTCCGCCTGCAGGGCCATCGCCTCGCTCCCCTCCACCGCCCGGGCTCGCTCCAGGATCGCCCGCCCCGCCAGGTTGCTGGTCATGATCACCACGGTGTGGCGAAAATCCACCGTGCGGCCCTGGGAATCGGTGAGCCGGCCATCGTCCAGCACCTGCAGCAGCAGGTTGAACACCTCCGGGTGGGCCTTCTCCACCTCATCCAGCAGCAACACCGCATAAGGCCGCCGCCGCACGGCCTCCGTGAGCTGTCCTCCCTCCTCGTAGCCCACGTAGCCCGGCGGGGCCCCCACCAGGCGGGCCACCGCGTTGCGCTCCATGTATTCGCTCATGTCGAGCCGCACCAGGGCCTCCTCCTCATCGAACAGGGAGGCGGCCAGGGCCTTGGCCAGCTCGGTTTTGCCCACGCCGGTGGGGCCCAGGAAAAGGAACGACCCCACGGGCCGGCTCGGGGCCTTCATGCCCGCCCGGGCGCGGCGGATCGCGGCGGCCACGGCCGCCACCGCCTCCGGCTGGCCGATCACCCGTTCCCCCAGGCGCGCCTCCAGCTCCAGCAGCTTCTGCCGTTCCCCCGCCAGCAGCTGCTGCACCGGAATGCCCGTGGAGCGGGCCACCACATCGGCGATGTCGCCCTCCTCCACCTGCTCCCGCAGCAGGGGATCCCGCCGCAGCTCCGCTTCCAACGCCGCCCGCTGCTGCTGCAGCCGTTGCAGCTGGTCGTACTGCAGACGGGCGGCGGTTTCCAGATCCCCCTCCCGTTCCGCCTCCGCGATGGCCTGCCGCAACCGTTCGTCTTCCTCCAGCAGCTCCCGCAACTCCGCCAGCCGCTCCCGCTCCTGATCCCAGCGCTGCTGCAGCACCTCCAGGGCTGCATAGGTGCGCTGGCGCTGCTCCTGCAGCTGGATGCGTTCCTCCATCGGCGCCGCTTCCGCCGCCAGCAGAGACAGCTCCACTCTCCGCAGGTCCGCCTCCGCTTCCTCCACCACCCGGGGCTTGGAGGTCACCTCCATGCGCAGCTGGGCGGCGGCCTCATCCACCAGATCAATCGCGGAATCCGGCAGGCAGCGGTCGCTGATGTAGCGATCCGCCAGGCGGCAGGCCGCCACCAGGGCCTGGTCGGTGATGGTGACGCCATGGTGCAGCTCGTAGCGCTCCCTCAGCCCCCGCAGGATCTCCAGGCAGCTGTCCCGGTCGGGCTCCCGGATCACCACCTGCTGGAAGCGCCGCTCCAGGGCCTGATCCTTGCCGATCGTGCGGCGGTAGTCCTCCGGGGTGGTGGCGCCGATGCAGCGCAGGTCGCCCCGGGCCAGGGCCGGCTTGAGCAGGCTGCCCGCATCCGCCGAGCTCCGCTCCCCGCCCACCACGGTGTGCAGCTCATCGATGAAAAGCACCACCCCGCCGTTGCTGCCCTCCGCCTCCCGCACCTCCTCCAGCACGCCCCGCAGCCGTTCCTCGAACTGCCCGCGAAACTTCGCGCCGGCGATCAGGGCGCCCAGATCCAGGGCCACCAGGCGCACCCCCCGCAGGGCCTCCGGCACCTCGCCGGCCACGATCCGCTGCGCCAGCAGCTCCGCCACGGCCGTCTTGCCCACTCCGGGCTCGCCGATCAGCACCGGGTTGTTCTTCCCCCGGCGGGAGAGCACCTGGATCAGGCGCCGGATTTCCGTGTCGCGGCCGATCACCGGATCCAGTTCCCCCTGGCGGGCCGCCGCCGTCAGATCCCGTCCGTAGAGGCTCAGGGCTTCACTGCGGCCCTCCTCCCCATCCCCTACGCGCTCCAGCCGCATCTCCCCGTTCGCCCGCCCTTCAGGGGGCGGGGCGCTGGGGGTGGGGGCCGCCGGGGGCGTCCGCATGCCGGGGGGGCGGGCGCTGGGTGCAGCGGGGGGCGTGGCGGGCGGAGTGGCGGGGGGCGCCGCCTGGACCACGGCGGCGGCGCCATCGGGTCGCCACTGGCGGGTGA
>Ga0208723_1000342_pt1 | contig 13931 bp, 4 predicted proteins | sample LakMenEpi31Aug12_FD_150750 | JGI IMG/M metagenome (GOLD analysis project Ga0208723, IMG submission 150750) | Freshwater microbial communities from Lake Mendota, WI - 31AUG2012 deep hole epilimnion (SPAdes) | ecosystem: Environmental > Aquatic > Freshwater > Lake > Epilimnion/Euphotic zone ...
ATATGAAAAAGACCAAGGCCAATTACTCATTTCTAACACAGCAAATGTCTCTATTACGGCAGCGGGTACTCCACTTTCTGTGGCAAATAATGTACTATTTCAAAGTAACTTAACTCTTGCCAACAATATGTTTTTGGGTGTTGTTGGTGCGGCAACCGGCAACTTAATCGCAGGCGGAACAATCAGAGTAACAGGTCCAGGGACAGCATTGAATGTAGCCAATAACGTCTTGGTTGGTGCGGATGTTCAAGTTGTTAACAATGTATATGTGCAGAACATTACTGCAAACGGCAACGTATCTGTTACCCGAAATATTACAAGTGCGGGTGTATTAAGAATGACTGGTATAGCTAATGTCATTTATGCCAACACAGGTACGGCAACTATTAATCGTGTCTTAAGTACTTACGTGTATGCTGATGATATATTTACTCCAAACTTGACAGCATCTATAGCCACAATTGGTGTGTTAAACTATTTGCCATTTGCAAACATTGGTACAATCGAGAACAATCTATTGAATTCTAATGATATCAATTCGAACACATTAGATACAACATATGGTAATGTCACTGTATTGGTAGCAAGAACTTCTGCAAACTTGGTTACACTAACATCAAATGTTGCAACAGTTAATACTGGTACTGTTCAGAATCTTGTTTCTACAAATTCTACAATTACTAACGGCATCATAACTACTGGTAATATTATTACCTTGTCATCTAATGTTGCCACAATTAATACATTGACTGCATTAGTTGGAACTACAATTACTGGTAACGTTGTGACACTCACTTCAAACGTTGCAACAGTTAATACTGGTACAATACAAACATTGTTATCGAGTAATGCTAATGTCACAAATGCTTCAATCACATATTTGTCGTCTTCAAATACGATTACTGCCAACACATTAATTTCAAATAACATTGAAGTTTCCACTGCAAATGCCGCATGGATTAATGTATCGAATAATTTGAGTGTAAAAACTGGTGGTTCAATTCGTGTATATGCAAATACAGTAGAAGATGAAGTATTGACAGTTGATGGTAAAACAACTTTGCAAACAACATATATTCGTGGTAACATTTCCGTTGAAGGTATTTTTACTGCGTTAGGTAATGTTGAGTATGAAGTTAGTGAATTTACATTAAACGCAAACACAACAACAAATGTTGATGCAACAATTCGTAACAATCGTGTTGTTGGCACAGATGCTTTGATTCGTTGGGACGAAACAGATGACCAATGGAAAGTTTCTAAAGGTAATACGTACTCAAGTTTGTATGGCATTTTAGATGCAAGTTTCTTAAATGCAACAGTAACAAGTAATAGTACCGCAAACGTTGCAACACCAAGTGCAGTTAAGGCTGCATATGATACCGCAGTTGTTGCTGGTGGTTATGCCAACTCAGCTTACACTACTGCGAATTCTGCCAGTTCTTATGCAAATTCTGGTTACACTTCTGCAAACTCCGCAGGTGTTTATGCAAATGCAGCTTTCTTGGCCGCAAATACTGCAAATACATTCTTAATTGATACAGCAAATACTGTTGGTATTTTTGCAAATGGTGCGTATACACGTGCAAACGTTTCACAGTCACATGCAAATGCAGCTTATGCATTAGCAAACACAATTGCATCAGGTTCTGCTGCTGGTGCTTACTTACACGCTAATGGAGCATTTGATTCTTCAAATACAACATTAACATTTTCATCGTTTGCTTATAGACATGCAAATGCCGCATACACAACAGCAAATACTGGTGTAGCACAGGCTGCAGTTGCTGACCAGAAAGCAGTTACATCTGGTGTATATGCTAATTCAGCATATGCATTAGCAAATACAATTGCTTCTGGTTCAAATGATACTTACGCAAGACCACATTCCAATGGTGCTTTTGATTTAGCAAATACGACCAACACTCTTGCAACTGGTGCGGTACAGAAAACATCGGCATCATCACAAACTATAGCAAGTGATTTGTTAATTAATGGTAATGTAACATTCCCTAATGCAAAACAGCTGCTTAGTTATAATGCTGTCATTTCTGGTGATATTCGTGCAAATGGCAACTTTGTGGTTGTCAATAATGGATTGTCTGATACATCTGGTCCAACACAAAACGGTGGTGTCAGAGTTAAACGTGGTACTTCAAGTGATGCATTTATTAGATGGAACGAAAACGTAAGTCCTCCAAGATGGCAGTACAGTGATAATGCTGGTAACTTCACAGATTTTAATGCAGCAAGTTTGTTAGCTGCGAAAGCAACTAATATTGCTGGTGGTTCTGATAGAAGAATACCAGTGCAATCTGGAGCTGACACAACAACATTCATAGAAGCACCAAGTACAGCCAATCGATATTTGCAATGGACTGGATCTGCATTTTCTTGGGTAGGAATCAATGTTGATTTGACAACGTTGAGTGCCAGTAACTTAACATCAGGAACTGTGCCACAGGCTAGAATGTCTGGTTCATATACAATGGATATTAATGGAAGAGCAACAGTAGCAACTAGCGCTGACTCTGTTCCTAATGGTGTTACTACAACTCAGAGTTATTCTAATCCTGGTTTTATTGCCAGTTTAGCGTATAGTAAACTAACTGGTGCGCCAAGCTTGGCAACAGTGGCAACTTCTGGCAGTTATAATGATTTAACAAACAGACCAACGATACCATCATCTGCTGTTACCAGCATTGCAACAGGAAATGGTTTGTCTGGTGGTACGATTACATCTACCGGTACTCTAACAATGTCTGGTTTTTACACTGGTACATTCACAGCAACGCAATTGTCAGGCACCACAATTTATTCATCTAGTACCATACAAGCCGCAGGTAATATTACAGCAGGCGGTAACGTTACTGCTTTCTCTGATAGAAAACTTAAAGAAAACCTTGAGAAAATTGGTGATGCTCTTGCAAAAGTTAGACAAATTACTGGTTACACATATACCAGAAAAGACCTCTCCGATAAAGCAAAGAGACATACTGGTGTTATCGCTCAAGACGTTGAAGTAGTTTTACCTGAAGCTGTTGAAGAACACAATGGAATTAAAGGTGTTGCTTATGGTAATATGATGGGACTAGTTTTTGAAGCTATCAAAGAGTTGGATGATAAATTAGAGGAAATCAAGAAACAACTTAACAAATAAAACTTATTGTACCCCGATTCATTATAAATAAGTAAAAGTAAGGAGTTTCTTGTGGCTGAATTTGTAGAACTAACCATAGACCAAGGTGCAACATTTAATACTGTCATTACTGTAAATGACGGTACCGGCGTAGGTCAGAACCTTGTTGGTTATGTTGCTCGGTCACAAATGAGGAAATCATATTATTCCTCTTCAAAAAGTTCATTTAATGTAACGGTTTCAACACCAAATATTGGTGAAATCACCATGGCCATGACTGCAGCCAATACTGCAAATCTTACGCCTGGTAGATATGTTTATGATGTAGAAATTGATAATAATTCTGGAGAAGTTACCAGAATTTTTGAAGGTATCATAACCGTTCTACCTAACGTAACGAGATAAAAATGGCAATACAAGTACAAGTAAAACCACAAAAAACAACCATTTCATCTGTAACAGTTGCACGAACAGCAAATATTAATTTGTCACAGTTGAACAACGTTGAAACACAAGGTGCTTTGGATGGCCAAGTGTTAACATATGAAGCTGGATCAGGAAAATATGTTGTCAAGGATGTACCCACAGTTAGAGGCGGTACGTTCTAAGTGTCAACCATAATCATAACCAAATATTCGGTATCTAATACCGCACCAACTCCAGGACTATTAGACACTGGTGAATTTGCATATTCGTTTGTTTCCAATAAGATGTTTATTGGTAATGCAAATGGTTCTTTTGATGTTATTGGTGGTAAATATTATGCAGACTTAATTGAAGCACGAACAAGTGCAGCAACAGCAAATACTATAGTTAGTCGTGATGGAAATGCAAACATCAGTAGCAATACGTTTATTGGTAATTTACGAGGTATTGCAAACACTGCAAACGCATTTACTACTCCAGTAAGTTTAAACTTTTCTGGTCATGTATATGGTAATGTGGTCATTGGTGATGGTGTATCTAATCCTGAGACCGACATATATTTAAATGATATTATTACTGGTGGAATTTTTGGTAATTCTACACACATTCCAGTTATTTCAGTTGATTCTACTGGTAGAATTATTAATGTTGCAAATGTTCAAATTGTCACATTAGATAGTTTTGACAAAGCAAATTCAGCTGCCAATACGGCTAATGCAGCCTTTGCAGCTGCCAATGTTTTAAATCCAACTAGTATACAAACAATGTCCAATACAGCTAACGCTGCATTGGCTTTGGCAAATTCTTCTTATATTCACGTTAATAGTGTATATAATTTAGCAAACACAATTAACACCAACGCATTATCTGCAGGTGTTTATGCTAATGCAGCTTTCTTGGCTGCAAATAATGCAGTTGATCCTTGGGTTAGAGATGCTGCAAATTCAGCGAGTTCATATGCTAATGCAGCTTTTCTTGCGGCTAATACTGTTGCCAACACTGCGTCAACTGCCAACACGCAAGCAAATCTTGCTTTTAATACCGCACAAGCAACTTCAAATTTAGTAGTATCGTTATCCAATACGATATCGATTGTTTCAAATTCGGCAATATTAGCATACAACACTGCACAGAACACAACAACTGACGTTGTTATTGCTAGTTCTTATGCAAACTCAGCTTACATACAAGCTAACGCTGCATTCACAAATTCGAATACAAAACTTTCAGCATCTGGTGGTACAATTGCTGGCAGTTTAGTTGTCACTGGTAATCTAACTGTATCTGGTAACTTAACTTATATTGATTCTACTCAGTTAAACATTGGTGATAACATCATCACATTGAATGCTGACTTAGGACAATCTGCAACACCAACACAGAATGCAGGTATTGAGATTGAACGTGGTATCGAACCGAATGCATCTATTACTTGGGATGAAACTGGTAATAGATGGTTATACAGTGATGGCAATAACTCTATTCAAATTGGTGCCGCAAGTGATGGTGACTATGCCAACTCAGCATATTTACAAGCTAATGCGGCATTTGCTGTTGGTTCTGTTGTAACAATTTCTGCAGAAGCGGCTTTCGCTCATGCCAATCTTGCCAACAATAGAGCAGTTGTTTCTGGTAACTATGCTAACGCTGCATACACTCAGGCAAATACTCCGAGTTTTGTTGCGAACTCAGCATACTTACATGCTAATGCAGCTTTTGCAGCTGCGAACACTTTAAGTCCTACATTTTCACAAGCGGCTTTCAATCAAGCAAATACTGCAAATACAATTGCGGCCACGGCTGACCAACGTGCTATAACTTCTGGTTCATATGCTAATGCAGCATTTATAAAAGCAAATACAGTAACATCTGCTTACATTCACGCCAACGCTGCTTTTGTTCAAGCAAATACTGGTGTACAGTCTTCACAATTTGCAAATGCGGCTTTTTCTCAGGCTAATACTGCAACATTAATTGGTTTGGCTGCATATGCAAAAGCAAACTCAGTTATCGATTTAGCAACGGGTATTCAAGCCCTAAATCACGCCAACGCTGCTTTTGATGGAGCCAATCTTTCATTTACGATTGCAACAAGTGCTTTTGCATACGCTAATAGTTTGGCAATTACAGCTGTTGATACATTTTCTAGAACACATACAAACTCAGCTTTTGAAAATGCAAATACTGTTGGTCGATATGCCAATGCTGCTTATGTGCAAGCAAATACTGCAACAACTGCAGCTGCACAGGCCGACCAACGTGCTGTTACATCTGGTGATTATGCCAACTCAGCATTCATAACTGCTAACACAAAACTTTCCGCTGCTGGCGGCACTGTATCTGGTGACTTGACAGTTTCTGGCAACTTAACTATTAATGGTACTGCTGCAAGATTTAGTGTGCCAACGTTGACAGTTGAAGATTCTATTATCGACATTAGTGCAGAAACAATTGGAACACCAACACAAAACTCTGGTATTCGTGTTATTCGTGGTGATGAAAATGCGGTATTGCTTCGTTGGAATGAACTGGTAAAATCTTGGCAATTTACTAATGATGGTGTTATATACTCCAACATTGCATCTTCAGCCGCAGAGTCATACGCTAACGCTGCATATTTACATGCTAATGCATCATACAATCAAGCAAACGTAACGACTTTACATGCTAACGCTAGTTACATACAGGCAAATACTGGAACTCAATTTGCACAATCAGCTGGTGTATATGCTAATGCAGCTTTTGCAGCTGCGAACACAGCAGATCAAAAAGGTGTAAGTGCAGGTTCATACGCTAATGCAGCTTATGCTTTTGCCAATGTTATCGCAACAGGTTCGGCAACTGCGGCGTTTAATCACGCTAACGCAGCTTACGACCACGCAAACACAAAATATTCTGCGTCAGGTGGAACAATCACTGGTGACGTTGGTATTGTTGGTAACTTAACAGTTCAAGGCACAACAACATATTTAAACACAGAACAAGTTAATATTGCTGATAATATTATCAACTTAAATTCCGATGTTGACCAGTTTAGTTTGCCTTCACAGAGCGCTGGTATTTCCGTTGAACGTGGTTCTTCTGCAAATGTTTCACTATTATGGAATGAAACAACTGATAAGTGGACATTCACAAATAACGGATCTAATTATTTAAATATTGGAACTGATGCAGCCGAGTCTTACGCTAATGCTGCTTTTGTTCAAGCAAACACTGCCAATACTAATGCGGCAACAGCTGACCAACGAGCAGTAACTTCTGGTGATTATGCCAACTCCGCTTACACTCAAGCAAATACAGCAAACACAAATGCAGCTACCGCAGATCAAAGAGCTGTAACTTCTGGTTCATATGCCAACTCTGCTTATGCATTATCCAATACTGCTGATCAACGTGCCGTAACTTCTGGTGATTATGCTAATTCATCTTTCACTGCAGCTAATACTGCTGACCAAAAGGCGGTATCTGCTGGCGTATATGCAAACTCAGCTTACTTACATGCTAACGCTTCTTTTGTTGCGACAAACACAACAAATCAACAATCAGTAACTAGTGGTTCATACGCCAACTCAGCATACATCAAAGCTAACAGTGGTTTTGATGCGGCCAATACGGCAGACCAAAGAGCAGTTACATCTGGTGTATACGCTAATGTCGGATACACTCACGCCAATGCGGCGTTTGCCGCAGCTAACACGGCCGATCAAAGAGCAGTAACTTCTGGTGATTATGCCAATTCAAGTTATACACAAGCGAATACTGGAACACAGTATGCAACATCTGCTGGATCATATGCCAACTCTGCATACACCAATTCTAATGTAGCGAGTCAACGTGCAGTAACTTCTGGTGCATATGCCAACGCAGCTTACACACAAGCGAATACTGGAACACAGTATGCAACAAGTGCTGGTGTATATGCTAATGCAGCGTTCGACCATGCTAATACTAAATTTGCTTCAGCTGGTGGTTCAATTACTGGTGATGTTGACATTACAGGTAACTTAAATGTTTCTGGTTCAACAACTTATTTAAATACACAACAACTTAATATTGGCGACAATATTATTAACCTGAATGCTGACTTACCACAATTAAGTTTGCCCACTGAAAGTGCAGGTATCTCCGTTGAACGTGGACTTTCCGCAAACGTTCAAATATTATGGAATGAAACAATTGATAAATGGACATTCACTAATGATGGTACACTCTATCGCAATATTGGTGCAGAGTCTGGTGAAGTATATGCGAATGCTGCTTTCTTACAAGCAAACACTGGTACTGAAATTTCGGTTACTGCTGGTGACTATGCCAACTCTGCGTTCTTAGCCGCAAACGTTGCTGACCAAAAAGCTGTCTCTGCTGGATCATATGCTAACTCTGCATACACTAATTCTAATGTTGCAAGTCAGCGAGCAGTCACATCTGGATCGTATGCTAACTCTGCATACTTACATGCTAACGCTTCATACTTGGCAGCCAATGTTGCAGACCAGAGAGCAGTAACATCAGGTCTTTATGCCAACTCTGCATATGAATTAGCTAATACTTTATTGACAACTTCTGTTGATTTGTATGCTAGACCACATGTAAATTCAGCTTACATACAGGCAAATACTGCTGACCAAAGAGCAGTAACATCTGGTGTATATGCTAATGCAGCTTTTGCAGCTGCGAACACGGCAGACCAACGTGCTGTAACAAGTGGTGTATATGCCAACGTATCATACTTACATGCAAACTCAGCGTTTGATGCAGCTAATGTTGCAGATCAAAGAGCAGTAACATCTGGTGTATATGCTAACGCTTCTTATATTGTTGCGAATACTGCAAACTTAACTGCCACTTCTGGTAGTTCTTATGCAAATGGTGCCTTCTTGGCAGCCAATACTGCTGACCAGAAAGCAATCTCTGCTGGCTCATATGCCAATTCTGCATATGCTTTAGCTAACACTCTCGTATCAACTGCAATTGATTTGTATGCTAGACCACATGTCAATGCGGCATTTGATTTGGCAAATACTGCCAACCAACGAGCAGTAACATCCGGAACATATGCTAATGCTGCTTATACATTAGCGAATACGAAATACTCAGCATCTGGCGGTACAATTTCTGGTGACGTAACTGTTACTGGTAATCTGACCGTATCTGGTGACGTTGTAACTATCAATGCAACAAATCTAAGTATTGAAGATAATATGATTTATCTCAATGCTAATAGTGCAGTTGCCAATCCTGACCTTGGTATTGCTGGTAACTATAATGATGGAATATATCACCACGCTGGTATGTTTAGGGATGCCTCCGATGGTATATGGAAGTTTTATTATAATTACGATCCTGAACCTGACGCTTCTCCATACATCGATACGACACATTCTTCATTCAGAATTGCTAATCTAACTGCAAATCTAATTACAGATGTGGCTTTCATTCGTGGTTTTGACCCAATCACATATACATCAGGTGCATTTAATGTTGCCAACTCTGGAAGTTCTTATGCAAATAGTGCTTTCATTTCTGCAAATACGGCAGACCAGAAGGCAGTATCCGCTGGTTCTTATGCTAACTCCGCATTTAGTAAGTCGAATACTGCAACAACGAATGCAGCTACGGCAGACCAAAAAGCAGTTTCTGCTGGTGATTATGCTAACTCATCATACCTACAGGCTAACACCGCAACAACAGATGCGGCACAAGCTGACCAAAGAGCAGTAACAGCTGGTTCTTATGCCAATTCTGGTTACGTTATTGCAAACACTGCAAATCAGCGTGCTGTAACTTCTGGTGTATATGCTAACACTGCTCACTTGCACGCTAACGCTGCTTACATACAGGCAAACACTGCGGATCAAAGATCATTAACGGCAGGTGATTACGCTAATGGTGCATTTATTCAGGCCAACACTGCCACAGCTGATGCCGCAACTGCAGATGGTAAAGCGCTCACTGCAGGTTTCTTTGCGAATGCTGCATTTGGTAGAGCTAATACTGCAAACACTAATGCTGCAGCTGCTGACCTAAAAGCAGTAATTTCTGGACTATTTGCCAATGGTGCATATGGTGCCGCAAATACAGCTTATGTACACGCCAATTCTGCTTATGAATTAGCTAATACTTTAATATCAACTTCTGTTGATTTATACGCAAGACCACATGTAAATGCAGCTTTTACTGCAGCTAACACAGCAGATCAGAAAGCAGTTTCAGCTGGTGTATATGCCAACGCAGCTTATGTTCAAGCAAATACTGGAACACAATATGCAACAAGTGCTGGTTCTTATGCCAACTCTGCATACACACAGGCAAATACTGCAACATCTAATGCTGGTGCCGCTCAAACTGATGCTACATTGGCAGGTATTTTGGCAGCTGCATCATACAATCAAGCAAATACACTTACTGGTTTTGTGGCCAGTGCGTCTTCTTATGCCAATGGTGCATTTGCGGCCGCAAACACCGCAGATGCAAAATCTGTAATATCAGGAGGTTACGCCAATTCAGCTTACAGTCAAGCAAATACAGGCACTATACTTGCACAGGCAGCATATAATTCTGCCAACACAATTATAGCAGATTCTCTGGCATTCTCAATTGCACTCGGATAAATAAATTATTCAAGAGGTTATACATGGCAAACAGTTTTAAAAATAGTTTAGTCCAAGCAATTGGAACAGCAGCAGTTAACGTATATGCATCTGGCATTGGCGTACAATCTACTGTTATTGGTTTTACAATATCAAACGTAACATCGGCCGACATTACTGCAAATGTAACAGTACATTCTGGTGGTAATACTTCATTCATGGTCAAACAAGCAACAATAGAACCTGGAAGTTCCATGGTTCCAGTTGGTCAATTGCAAAAATTAGTATTAACAAATGGTGATTTTCTAAGAGTTCAAACCAACACAGCAGCATCAGCAGATGTTATTCTAAGTGTGCTTGAAATAAGTTAAAAAATGACAATAAATTACCTAGGCGATCAAGCTAAGAGTCAAGCAAAAAGAGTATCGAATACAGCTAATTCTGCTTTCATTGCGGCTAATACAGCCGACCAGAAGGCAGTTTCAGCTGGTGTTTATGCTAATTCGGCATATGCGTTTGCTAACACAATTGCTGGTGGTTCAGCAGCTAGCGCATACTCACACGCCAACTCATCATACGTTCATGCAAATGCTGGATTTACTCAAGCAAATACTGCAACTCAATTTGCTCAGGCAGCCGGTGTTTATGCTAATGCTTCATATACATTAGCCAACACAAAATTTGCGTCAGCCGGTGGTACAATCTCTGGCGATGTTGTCGTATCTGGTAATTTAACAGTATCTGGTACAACAACAACTGTGTCATCTGAGATTGTTAAGATTGCAGATAATACGATTGATTTAAACAGTAACTTTGAATCTGGCACACCGACTGAAAATTCTGGTATACGTGTCATTCGTGGTGATGAATTACCTGTTCAATTTCGTTGGAATGAAGCAGCTGACAGCTGGGAATTTACAAACGATGGGACAAACTTTCGTTACATAGCTTCGTTATCTGCAGAGTCGTATGCTAATGGTGCATTTGGTGCCGCAAACTCCGCTTCATCATATTCTAATGGCGCTTTCTTGGCAGCTAATACAGCAGACCAGAAGGCAGTTTCTGCTGGTTCTTATGCCAACTCTGCATATGCACAAGGCAATACATCATATATTCATGCTAATGCAGCATACAATTTAGCAAACACATTAGTATCAACTGCTATTGATGCATATGCTAGACCGCACGTAAATGCGGCATTCAGTCTTGCCAATACGAATGCAACAAATATAACCATTACTGGTTCTTATGCAAATTCAGCATATACTCAGGCCAATACTGCCACGACAAATGCCGCACAAGCCGACCAGCGTGCAGTAACATCTGGCGCATACGCTAACGCATCATACACTCATGCAAATTCTGGTTATCTACAAGCCAACACCGCAACTACTAATGCTGCACAGGCCGACCAACGTGCAGTAACATCTGGTGCCTACGCAAATGCTTCTTATGATGTTGCCAACTCTGCCAGTTCTTATGCCAACTCTGCATACACGCAGGCAAATACTGGTGTAATAAATTCTGCAGCTGCAAGTTCTTATGCCAATTCAGCATTTGTTCATGCCAATGCATCTTATCAATATGCCAACACTATTAGTGGTGCAATTAGGGGTACGTTCACTGCTCGTAATTATACAGGCGATGGTTCAACATTAACATTTGCAGTTTCAAATACTGCATCTGAAAGTAGTATTATTGTTAGTGAAGACGGTGTTTTGCAAGCTCCGTTTAGTGACTACACAGTTTTTGGAACAACATTAACATTTAATCAAGCACCAGGTTCAAATGTAAATATTCAAATTAGAGAACTTTCTGTTGCTGAAACTGCTGCAAATGATACTGTTGCTAGAGCATCAGTTACATCTGCTTTTAATGCAGCTAATACGGCTGACCAGAAAGCTGTGAGTGCTGGTGATTATGCTAATTCGGCCTTTGCATTGGCCAATACAATTGTGGCTGGTTCGGCCGCTGGCGCATATTTACATGCTAACGCTGGGTATATTCAAGCCAATACTGCCACAATAAATGCGTTGTCTGCTGGTTCATATGCAAATTCTGGTTACACAACAGCCAATACTGCCGCAGTAAATGCGTTGTCTGCTGGTTCATATGCTAATGGTGCTTTCAGTGCGGCCAATACCGCAGACCAGAAAGCAGTAACATCAGGTGTATACGCTAACTCCGCTTTTGCAGCTGCCAATACTGCTGACCAAAAAGCTGTAACATCTGGTGTATTTGCCAATGGTGCATTTGCAGCTGCTAATACAGCCGATCAAACTGCAACATCATCTGGTGTTTATGCTAACTCTGCTTTTGTTGCAGCTAACACCGCAGACCAAAGAGCAGTAACCTCTGGTGTATATGCTAATGCAGCTTTGTCGGCAGCCAACACGGCAGACCAAAAATCAGTAATTGCCAGTTCTTATGCTAACTCTGCATATACAACTGCAAATTCCAAACTATCTTCATCTGGCGGCACAATTTCCGGTGACTTGAATGTCTCTGGTAATTTAACTGTGTCTGGCCAAGTAACAACAATCAATACAGAAGTTATTTCTCTTGCTGATAACATTATTGATTTGAACAGCAACTTTGCTACAGGTACACCAACAGAAAATGCTGGAATAAGAGTTGTTCGTGGTGATTCAACACCAACTCAATTACGTTGGAATGAAACCAATGATAAGTGGGAATTTACAAATGATGGTACCAACTACAATAATATTGGTTCGGCAGCTGCAGAATCATATGCCAACTCTGCGTATGCACTAGCAAATACTATTGCTTCCGGTTCAGCTGCAGGTGCTTTCTTACATGCTAATGCGGCATACGTACAAGCAAACACATCATCTCAATATGCTTTGTCTGCTGGTTCATATGCTAACAGTGCATATATTCAAGCCAATTCTGGTTACGTTGCGGCTAATTCAGCTTCTTCTTATGCTAATTCGGCATTTTTAAAGGCTAACTCCAGTTTTGACCAAGCAAACACTGCAACAACTAATGCTGGTTCTGCAAGTTCTTATGCCAACTCTGCATACACACAGGCAAATACAGCAAATACAAATGCGGCCACAGCTGACCAGAAGGCAGTAACTTCTGGTGTCTTTGCCAATGGCGCTTATAGTTTTGCCAACTCAGCATCTAGTTACGCAAATGGTGCCTTTGTTGTCGCTAATACCGCAGACCAGAAAGCAGTATCTGCTGGTTCATATGCGAATGGTGCTTTTGCCTCAGCCAATACCTCAGACCAGAAAGCAGTCACATCAGGTGTATATGCGAATGCCGCATTCACATTATCTAATACTGCAAATCAAACTGCAACTTCTGCTAGCGTTTATGCTAATGCAGCCTTTACAGTTGCAAACAACGCTTCGAATTATGCCAACTCAGCATACTCAACTGCCAATACGGCACTAATCAATGCTGGTACGGCTGACCAGAAAGCAGTAACATCTGGCTCATATGCTAACTCGGCTTATGCACAAGCAAACACTGGTACAATACTAGCACAAGCATCGTATGATTTGGCAAACACACTGTCTGGTGGTTCTTCTACAGATGGTTTTGCTAGAAATGTTGCTAATGCCGCAAGTTCATATGCTAACTCTGCATATACACAAGCTAACTCCAATTTTACGAGTGCTGTTACCAAACTATCTGTAACAAGCTCTGGCGCAAGTGCTTATCTAATTGACCAATATTCAGGAAACAATCCTACAATATATGTGTCTGCTGGTGAAACCATAGCATTTCTTTTAAACAACATAACT
>Ga0208723_1000346_pt1 | contig 13793 bp, 14 predicted proteins | sample LakMenEpi31Aug12_FD_150750 | JGI IMG/M metagenome (GOLD analysis project Ga0208723, IMG submission 150750) | Freshwater microbial communities from Lake Mendota, WI - 31AUG2012 deep hole epilimnion (SPAdes) | ecosystem: Environmental > Aquatic > Freshwater > Lake > Epilimnion/Euphotic zone ...
CCGCCTACCTCGCGAAGGCTGGACTGAACACCCTCGTCCTTGAGCGACGCTCCATCCTCGGCGGCGCAACGCTTACCGAGTCACCCGTCCCCGGCTACAAGTTCTCTGTCGCTTCGTATCTGGTGAGCCTGCTGCGCCCGCAGGTGATTCGCGAGCTTGACCTTGCAAAGCACGGCCTGCAGATGGCTCCTTCCGTTGGCACCTACACGGCGCACTGGGACGGCTACCTTGACCGACGCACGGACCACGCGGACACGATCCGCGAGATTCGCAAGTGGTCGCATAAGGATGCGGATAACTACGACGACTTCAAGCAGACGGTCACAGACATCACCCGATTCATCCGCCCAGCGATCGATATCCCAGCACCTGATCCGTACGGCGACCCACACGAGTGGCTCGACTACGCCGGACTCGCCAAGGATTTCGGACACCTGCCACTGCGCACCAAGGGCGCCTTGCTCGACCTGATCACTGGGAGCGCGTACGACTTCCTATCGCGCTGGTTTGAGGGTGAGCCGCTCGTTGGCACCATGTCGGCTTCAGGAATCATTGGCACCTTCCTTGGCATTAAGTCGCCAGGGACGGGGATGGTCTTCCTCCATCACTACTTCGGTGAGATCGACGGCTCCTTCCGCGAGTGGGCGCTCCCGCAGGGTGGGACGGGCGCCGTTGCGACCGCGATCGCAAACGCGGCGCGCTTCCACGGCGCGAATATCCGCACCGACGCCCCCGTCAAGCAGATCCTGCTGAAGGGTGAGCGCGCGATTGGCGTGGTCCTGGAGTCTGGCGAAGAGATTCACGCGGACACGGTGGTCTCCGCCGCAGACGCCAAGCACACCTTCTTGGACATGCTCCCCGCCGGCTCGCTGCCGAACGACTTCGAACGCGCGATCCGCAACTTCAAGTTCCGCGGCTCCAGCGCCAAGGTGAACTTCGCGTTGGATGGCCTCCCCACCTTCACCGCCGCGCCTCCAGGCACAGGGCATCTGATGGGGACGGTGAGCATCTCCCCGAGCCCCGATTACATGGAGAAGGCGTACGACGATGCGAAGCATGGGCACCCGAGCCACCGTCCATTCCTGGACATGTTGATCCCCACACTTGTTGATCCATCCATGGCACCTCCGGGGAAGCATGTTGCGACCGCCTTCGTGCAGTACGCGCCACATAAGTTGGCACCAGAGCACGGCACCTGGGACGACATCAAGGAGAGCTTCGGCGACCTGGTGGTGGACACCATCTCCGAATTCGCACCGGACTTCCGCAACAAGATCGTTGGCCGCCAGATCATGACGCCGCTCGACCTTGAGCGAACGATTGGCCTCACGGAAGGAAACATCTTCCAGGGAGAAATCTTGGTGCAGCAGATGGCGTTCAACCGTCCAGTCAGTGGATGGGCGCGATACAAGACGCCGATCAAGGACTACTGGCTCGCCAGCTCCTCTGCACATCCGGGTGGCGGCATCATGGCGGCGCCTGGTCGACTCGCAGCGCTTGAGATCTTGAAGTCGAAAGCGGGGGACGACTAATGGCGGCCAAGAAGCAGAAGGCGGCGGCAGAGGCACCACGCGCGCGCAACAGCGCCGATGTGATCGTCCTCGGCGGTGGACATAACGGACTCGTTGCAGCCGCATACTTGGCGCGCGCGGGGATCAAGACGATCCTCCTTGAGGCGCGTGGCGAACTTGGCGGCATGGCGCTGACCGCAGACATTGACGGCGTGAAGGCGCCGATGCTCGCGCACACCGTTGGTCGATTCCGTCCGCGCGTTGCGCGCGACCTCGGACTTGCGGGGAGCGTTCGACTTGTGGAGCCAGAGGTGCGCTCGTTTGCACCACACCCACGTGACGGCAGCTCCATCACCCTCTACCGCGACCCGAAGCGCAGCGCCGAAGAGTTGGAGAAGCGACCGCACGGCAAAGAGACCGCCGCAGCCTTCCTAAAACTCGATGGCCGACTCCGTCGCATTGGTGCCTACTTTGAAGAGGTGCTGGACGGCGTGCCACCGAGCCTTGATGGCGGAAAGTCTGTTGCCGAGATGTTGGCGGGCTTCGCCTTCCGGAAGCCGTTCACAGACCTGAAGGAGGGCGACGGTCGAGAGATCCTGCGCATCCTCCCAATGTCCGCATCAGATTTCGTGGGCGAGTACATCCAAAACGACGAGCACCTGCTCGCACTCCTCGCATGGCGCGGCGCAATCTACAACGCCGTTGGCCCAATGAGCCCAGGCACCGCCGCAACGATGCTCTTCGACGGCATCACGGGTGACGGCGCAGACGGCGGCGCCGCGGGACAGACGGTCGTCGCCATTGGTGGACCTGGCGCGCTCGCCACCGCACTCGCCGATGCGGCGCGCGGATTCGGCGCAGAGATTCGCACGGGTGCTAAAGCGGTCGCCATCACTGAACAGGACGGTCGCGTGACCGGTGTGGCGCTCGCAAGTGGCGAAGAGATCGCCGCACCATATGTGCTCTCCACACTCGACCCAAAGACCACGCTGCTTAGTCTGCTCGGCGTGGAGGCCACCGGCCCAGATCTGCGTCGTCGCCTACGCGCAACACGCAGCACTGGCGTCACCTCAAAGTTGAACCTGCTCGTCGACAAGCTCCCCACCTTTACCGCGGCGGGGAAGGGCGAAGCGGCGCAGGAGAAGTTGCGCGGCCGCATCGTGATCCTGGAGAGCATCCTCGGGACGGAGAAGGCCTTTGACGCCTCCAAGTACGGCCGCATCAGTGAGAGGCCAATCATTGAAGCGCTCATTCCAACGCTGATTGATCCATCGCTCGCGCCGGACGGTCGACACATTGTTAGCTGCGTGGTGCAGTACGCACCCGCGGTCCTCAGGGACGGCGAGTGGGACGAAGCCACGCGCAAGTCGTTCGCGGACAGCGTGGTGGACCAGTTGGAGCACGTTGCCCCTGGCATCACGAATCTCATCAGCGCGCGCCAACTGATTACGCCTGCGGATTTGCAGAACGATTGGGGCGCGACGGGTGGTCACGCGATGCACGTCAACGAAGGATTTGATCAGTTTGCGCAGTGGCGCCCCCTTTACGGCATCGGCCGTTATGAGACGCCAATCGAAGGACTCTTCCTCTCCGGTGCGGGCACGCATCCGGGCGGCGGCGTCACCGGCGCACCTGGCGCGAACGCCGCAGAGGCACTGATTCGCACCCTCCGCCGCGCCGCCGACTGACCCCTCTCGTTCCTGGTTCGGGGGGGGTGATCAAAACCCTCACGTTTGGCGCAACCGCGTGTGTAGAGAAATCAACACATTGAGCGTGATACCTGAACTAATCTCGTAATTTTTTGACAAGTAGTTGCGCGCTAGGTGCGACCTGCGACACTCAGAGCATGAAGTCATCAACGCGCATGACCAAAGGGAAGATCGTGGTGGAGGCTGGGAAGCAGCTGACCCCTGATGCCTTCCCGCTCGGCAACTGGATTCCAGGACGCCGACGAGTCCCGAGCCAAGAGCGATCGCTCCGCACCCGGAAGCAGATCCTTTCCGCCGCCGAGACGCTCGCCAAGAGCGAAGGTGTCGGCAACATCACCATGCAGATGATTGCCAGCAAGGCGAAGATTGCCGCTGGCACGGCGTACCAATTCTTTGATGATCGCGACGCCATCTTTGCGGAGATCTACGAAGAGTGGATCAAGGTCTGGTGGCCTGCACTGATGAAGTACACCACTACACCCTGGAGCGAGGCGAACTGGCGCGAACAGCTCCATGCACTTGTGATGGGCATGGGTAAGGTTCACCTTGATACCTCTTCGCGCTGGGACATCATCACGTACATCAACTCAACGAAGCAGGGGCGTGCAGCCTCTCGGACGCTTCTTGAGGCAAACATTGACCGGTACGTGGACTGGGCGGGGCCACTCTTTCGGACGCGTGGGTATAGCGCCGCGGAGAGCCGAGCGATCTGTGGCCTGCTCGTGCGCACCATCCGTGGCCACTGGGTCTACGGGGTGAACAGCACTACTGAGATGAAGGAGCTCACGCGCGCAGCAGAAGATGGCATGTGCGCGATCGTCGAAGTAAAGCTGACACGTGCGAGCCGACCGCGGCCCGTCAGTGGGAAGAGCGTCTAGCGAGCGATCGCCGAACTAGATCTCGCCGGCGCGTGAACGGTAGGCGCCGAGGTAGAGAAGGAGCCCCACAATCGCCAGGGCGAAGCGTTCGGCGAATCCTGCGCCACCACCAACAAACCCGCCAAGAAAGCCCGCGCCAATGAAGGCCGCCGTGTGCAGCAGGACGCTGCGCGGGCGCGAGAGTCGAGACCCCACATAGAGGAGGCTCCCCGCGGCGAGTAGGGCAAAGATTGGATGCAGCCGCCCAGGCACACTCACCACGCCCCAGCCCGGATCGGTGGGGAAGACCACAACGCCAATCACGCCAATCGCCCCAATAACCAAGCCGCGGCGCACGCCGCGATGCACGGGACTTTTCCGTAGGCGCACATAAAGGAGGATCAGCACAGCGAAGACTGCGGCGAGTCCCGTATGGAAGAGCCATGCGGCAGATCCGAGCGCATGTTCGGAGGCGGCGTAGATCCGCGCGTCGAGCGTCGGGTCGATCAGGTCACAGGCGAGGATCGCCGCCGCACCAACGCCAACGAGCAGTTCTGGTGCGCGACCGTTCGCAAGCTTCGTGAGCCTCGTGTTCGCAGTCAGCTGATTCATGTTCATACGATACCCGTGACCATCAGTGTTGCCACGATGAGCATGGAGGCGGCGACGATGCGGCGGAGGAGAGCGCCGCTGATCACTCGAACAAGCTTCCGGCCACCGAGCGCACCTGCGAACGCTGCGAGGGTTGCCACGATGAGCGCATCACGCAGCGGTCCAGCACTCTCCAGCACGGCGGCGGAGGCTCCAGTCCCGTAGACGGCGAGACGTGCAAGGTCAACAAAGGCCGCCCCAGCCGCACCAGTCGCAGCGAAGCGCGCTGGTGAGAGGCGCAGCTGCAACAGGAAGGCGCTGCGCAGCACCCCTTGATTCCCCGTCAGTCCGCCAAAGAATCCGGAGAGGAGGCCGCCGACGGGGAGGGCACTCGGCGAGATGTGCAGGGTGGTGGCGCGCGGCGAGAGCTCCAGCGCGACCAGGGCGAGGATCACCCCTCCCACCACGAGCTTCAACGGCGTGACTTGAAACGACGACTCTCCAATGGAGTAGCGAGCGAGTGGCTCTGCCTCGCCGAGTGCCCCGAGGAGTGTTGCGCCAAGGAGTGCGGCTGCCGCCGCTGGCACACCGAATCGGAAGGCCACCGGCCAGTCAATCTCGCTGCGCATGATCCCCACCTTGAAGAGTGAGTTGAGCAGGTGCACCACCGCAACGGCACCGATCGCGAGCGGGATTGGAAAGTAGAGGGCGAAGACTGGGACCAGTGCGGTGCTCAAGCCAAATCCAGAGATCAGGGTTGCCGCAGATGCGGCGGCGGCTGCAAGTGCAATCAGCAACAACTCCATGCAGACATCGTAGCGGCGAACCCCCATAATCACCGCATGATCCTCCCTGAGCCACGCGACAGATTCCGCGGCACCCTGCCGAAGCGTTGGGTTGCGCTGGACTTTGAGACCACGGGGATCTGGAAGAAGGATCCGGATGTTGCCGTGATTGAGATCGGCCTCATCACCTACGAGCGAGACCGCGAGGTTGCGGCCTGGTCCACCCTCGTCAAGTCAGACACGACTGTGAGCGACTTCATTGCAGAGCTGACGGGGATCACGCAGGCGATGATCGATAAAGACGGCGTTGACGTGGATGAGGCTGGGGATGGTCTCGCCGAGCGCCTCGCTGGCGCAGAGTTGGTGGTCGCGCACAACATGTCCTTTGACGCAGAGGGGCTGCAGTGGCTCGGCATTGAGCTCGGGCGTGATCAGCACACCTACTGCACGATGCGGGGTCTCACCGCGCCAGACCAGAAGTGGCCGCGCCTTGAAGAGGTGGTCAAGGAGTTTCAAATCAAGGTGGAAGGAGACGCCCACCGTGCGGAGAGCGATGCTCGCACCGCTGGCCGTGTCTTCATTGAGATGGTGCGCCGCGGGTACTGACCGCACGAGCGCCGATCACGCAGAAAAGATCGGCGAAACCTGTGTCAGGCACTTGACACGCTGGGGATCAATAGTAGGGTTGCCAATCCCGTCACGGCGCCGCCGGACGGCTCTGCACAGCGGAAGGAGCCCCATGAGCCAACTCTCTAGTCGAGTTCGCGCGGACGCCCCAAAGCGTCGCCGAAGAAACCGTGCCCGTCTCGTGAGTGTCTATGTGGCGGGTGCCACCGCATACTGCGCCTGGGCGTACCCAGATGAGCGCCTCTTGATCACCTCCGCCGCCATGAGCCCACAGATCGTCACACTGATTGAGCAGCTCGACGCCAATGATGCCGTCTATCTGGAAGAGGGGGCAACAGAGCGCGAAGAGATTGATTTCGCCGCATCGTTCGGCGCGTATCTTCCAGACGGCATGAACACACGACACAGTCGCCCCGCAGTTCCTCCATCCACACGCCGCGCACTCGGCGTGGCACTCCTGGAGCGCAGTAAGGGGAGAAGGCGCATCTCGTAAACGCGCATCTCGTAGCGGTTGAATCGCAACAGAGCGTAAAGAAAAGAAGAGGCCCCGCCCAAATGGGCGGGGCCTCGTCACATCAGCAAGTGACGTGCCGCGCGAACGCGACGGTCGTCAGATTACTTGTTGTTGGAACCGAAGATGCTCCAGCCGGTCGAAGCGGCAGGTGCCGCTGCGGCCTTCTTCGAAGCCTTCCTCTTGGAAGCCTTCTTCTTCTTAGGAGCGGCCTTCTTCGCGGCCTTCTTGACAGCCTTCTTCGCCGTCTTCTTCTTTGCAGTCTTCTTGGCAACCTTCTTCACAGCCTTCTTAACGGCCTTCTTGGCTACCTTCTTGACGGTCTTCTTCGCAGCGGCCTTCTTAGGAGCGGCCTTGCGCTTCTTCGCCTTCTTCACCTTTGGCGCGGCAGGCGCTGCAGCTGCAACAGCCTTCTTCGCCTTCTTCTTTGCTGCCATGTTTTTCACCTCAACTAAACTCCCCAGGACCCATCTGGTCCTGCGACCTCTAGCGTGCCAGACCGCGCGGGATTTGTGAAGCGCGAATGATCAGCGGATTTCCGCCGCCCCGCAATCAGGCCCCTGCGCCACCCCGCGGCGGCAGGTGAATCCCCGCCAACGTGCATCGGACGGACCCGCCCGACCGTTCAATCGTTGGGATGTTGATCGGGAAAACGTGCGCAAAACGCTCGATCTGCGCACGTTGATGGGGTCGCAGCGCCGCCGCCGCGCGCGCCGAGAGGGCGAAGATGCGGCGGCCTCCGGCGCCCAGAAGTTCGAGCCCGTTGCCAGCAAATTCAGCGATCTGTTCAGGGTCCAGCGCCACGACCTCGCGCCCGGAGCCTGTGAGCCGCGCCCCCACCCGGGCCCGCTCGGCAGGGTCGGGGATGCTCTCCAATCCCGCGGTGACGAACTCCGTCCCAATGGAGAGCACCACATTCGTGTGATAGATCGGCGCACCGTTTGAATCAACAGTGTCAAAGAGTTCCGCTTCGTAGTTCATTGCGGAACACCAGCGCAGCGCTGCTGCAGTGTGCGCGCGACCGGATCGCGCCACATATGCAACACGATTCGTGTGGTCCAACACCAGTGCGCCAGTCCCTTCTAGGTAGAGCGCGTCTTCTTCCATCGGTGAAAGGTCAACTACGTCACTCACCACGTATCGCTCGCGCAGCGCCTCCACCACATCTGCGCGTCGTTCGCGACGTCTACTCGGTGTTGCCATGGGGTAGAGGACGACGCGTCCGTCTTCATGCGTGCTGATCCAGTTGTTTGGGAAGACAGAGTCGGGCACATCACTGCCGGGAAGGTCGTCAATCAACAACACGTCAACACCGAGCTCGCGCAAGCCTTGCGCAATCCGCGCAACCTCTGTGCGCGCCTCGGCCGCCACCGCAGCGCGCTCGCTCACATCAAAAATCTCTGCATCTTGAAAGGCGTTATCCACCGCCGTCTCGGGGTTTGGATTGAACCCGAGCGGATTGATCATGAGCACGGCGCGTGGCGACTGGTTCATGGGTGGATTCTACTCGCCGAAGCAGCCTATAATCCTCCTATGAGATCACTGGCTGGTTCGTGGATTGTTGGACTCCTCCTTGGCCTGCTGCTCACTGTGTTTGTGGCAGTGGCGGGGATTGGTCCGCATGGCTCAATGCAGGAAAAGCAGTCGCCGGCGTCTGCCGCGGCAACCGCGCGTGGATACGCGAGCGCGGCGAGTTCACTCAGTGATTCGCTCGCCGCATCTGACGACGCCTTTGATCAGGCCTGGACGGGCGGCGATGCGGACTGGGCGCTGATTGGAAGCGCCGCCGATGAGTCGGCGGCGATCATTGAGAGCGCGCAGGTGACCTACGCCGCGGAGCTGGCGCTGCTGCCAGCTGGTGCAGAAGAGGCGGAGTTGGTCAATTTTGCGGACCTCTTCAATCAGGCTGCTGCAGCAACGCGCGCATGTGTTGGCATCATCCAGCAGTCTGCTGAAGTTCGTAGCCGCGACGTATACTTCGCGAGCTTCCCCTGCTTCACCGCATCTAATGGTGCACTCGCACAAGCGCGCGCCAATCTGAACGAGCTCTTGCAACTCCTCGGCGTTCCGCTCGAGATTTAGGTCAACTCACCCTCAGCCACGTGAGACTCCGCCCCTAGCGGGCAGAGGCAGGGTGTAGGGTCAGCCGTATGAGCAGCGATACGACTCCACCAATCGCATCGCTCGAGCAGAGCATTATTGCGAACCCGTCACTCGCAGAGAGCGGTGAGGCGCGCATCAGTTGGGCGCGCAGCCACATGCCAGTGCTGGGACGCCTTCGCGCCGAGTTTGAACGCGACCAGCCACTAAAAGGCCGACGCATTGGGATGTGCCTCCATGCGGAGGCGAAGACGGCGGTCCTGGTTGAGACGCTCGTTGCGGGCGGCGCTGAGGTGATCTGGACGGGGAGTCCGGCAACTACTGATGATGGCGTTGCGGCGGCCATGGCAACACGATCTGGCGTTCGGATCTACTCCATCAAGGCAGACGATATGCCTGCGCACCATGCGCACATTGAACGCATCCTTGCGTCACAGCCTGATCTCTTGCTTGATAACGGCGCAGATCTGATTGCAGGGAGTGTGGACGGGCGAGGGCACCGCGTGGTTGCGGCAACCGAGGAGACCACCTCTGGTCGCAACCGCCTAGTTGGCGAGCTAGACGGGAAGGTGAACTTCCCTGTGATCGTCATTAACGACAGCCCGATCAAGCTTGGCTTTGAGAGCGAGCGCGGTATTGGGCCCGCAACAGTCGACGGCTTCATGCGCGCCACGAACGCACTGATTGCGGGGAAGACGTTTGCTGTGATCGGCTTCGGCTGGTGCGGCAGGAGCTTGGCGCGCACGCTGCGCGCGCTCGGCGCGATCGTCATTGTGGTGGAGACTGATCCAGTCAAGGCGCTCGAGGCCGCATTTGAAGGAATGCTCGTGACCGATATCAACCGCGCCGCTGAGCGCGCCGACACGATTATCACCGTGACCGGGCACCCCGGCATCATCTTGAAGGAGCAGTTCCTCAAGCTCAAAGACGGCGCGATGCTTGGCAACATGGGGCACTTCGCGACCGAGATTGACGTGGCTGGCCTGCGCGCACTCTCAACGGGGGCGCGCCAGGTGAACCTGCACGTTGAAGAGTTCGACCTGCCGAACGGCCGCAAGGTGCACCTGCTCGCTCGTGGCGAGATGCTCAACCTCACCGCCGCCATTGGCCATCAGATTGAGGTGATGGACCTCGGCTTCGCCCTCCAGGCGCATGCCATGCGCATCCTCAGTGAACATCCCGGCGACTTTACGAACGGCTATCAGTCGGTCCCAGATCGTGTGAATCGCGCCATTGCCGAACATGGCCTGCGCACCCTCTCCTCCGTCGATCTCGACTAGCCGCTCCCCAGCTGCAAGAAGTTAACTGCGCGAACATCGCGCGGTGACGTGGCAGTTACATGAGCCCCGTACGCTCAGGTCATGAACCACCAAATACACCAGCTCGAGCGGACAACGGAGCGACTGGCCGCTTCGCGTCCTGCACCGAACTGGGGCGAGGAGGAGGCACGATCCCTTCTCGCCGATGCTGAATGTTGGGCTCATCAGTGGGCGATTGACTCAGCCGATGAGCACGCCGCGTTGGAGGCCCCTACCGACCGCCGGAGTGACGTGCTCATCGGCCTTGCCCTTCTTGTTCTCCTTAGCGCGATCTTCCTCATTGGTCTGACGCGCATCTAGCGCGTTAGAGACCGAGCCCCACACTTTCGTCGGGGATCTCTTCGAGGAGGCGCAACCTTAGTCGGCGTTTGTTTCGCTCGGAGCTACGGCGCCATCTGGCCAAGCGGCGATGCAGACCTTGTTGCCAGAACGGTCCGCAAGGATCCAGTAGGACGGCGCATGCGAGTCGTCAACGATGACGCCCCCGGCCGCCACCGCTGCCGCGAATCGCCCCTCCGCCTGTTCGCGCGGCACCGAGACGTCAATGTGCATGGCGTGGCGCAGCGGCTTCGCCTCGTCGAGATCTTGCATCCAGACGGTGGAGCTGTTGCCGAGCGGATCGATCGCGTTGTCACTCTGCATCGGCGCGTAGCCGAGCACTGCACGCCAGAAGCCCAGGTCGATCGCATCAGGTTTTGCCGAGATCGCAACCTGTACCTCGTTCACCGCACTCCGGTCAGCCACGGCACCGCGTGCCTTCGCCACCACCGAAACCGCACGCGCAAGTTCAATGTGTGACTGTTCAATAATCAACTGGTCACGTGTCAGCCGAACCGTGACTTGGCTAGAGAGCAGGTTGATCTGCGCGTGGGTGCCATCAAGGCCGGGAACGGCAGCAATTGCCTGGGCGAGCGCCGCAGCCTCGGCAAGCGAAGCGGTGCGGTACACCGCCGTTGGCCCGCCATGCAGCACGGCCCACTCCTCAATGCCCGATGCGGCAAGAAACGCGCGCCAACCTGATTCACTCACTCGGATGCCAACCTTTCTGCGGCGATCCTACCAAGGATGCGGCGGTACTCAATGGAGGCCTGGTCTGGTCCCGCAATGTGCAGCTCTGCGGAGAGATCGATGGGGAGCTGCTCGGGGCGTTGGGATTCGGTGATCGGCTGATCTTGGTCGAGGATCAACTCCTGGAACTTTGCCAACTCATCGTCCGCCTCTGGCTCCATGCGATACGTGCGCGCGTTCCAGGTGAAGGTGCGCGTCTCCTTTGCAGAGAGTGGTGCTGCGGCAATAAACAAGATGAAGCGATTCCCATCGGGGAGTTGCTGGTCGAGCGTCACTGAGTACGGCAGGTGCACGGTGTAGGTGGTTGGATCGCGTTGCACCTTTGCACCAGGGACCACATCACCCTTCACGCTGGTCTGCGGTTCTTCGAGGGCGATCTGGAACTTGATCGTCTCGCCGTCACTCTCCACCACGTGATCTGGACTGAGCGGCTTGGCGCGATCCCCGAGGATCCCTTCATGCACCCAGGGGAAGTGACTGAAGTCGATGAAGTTCTCAATGCGTCGCGCGGGCGAACTCTTCCAGTCGTAGGTCTTGATGGGGATCGTGCGCAACTTCGGGTCTCCCCACCACGGCACCTGCGGGAGGGGGAAGAGCGGCGCAGGCTGTTCCCATCCGCCGGGTCCTGGATCCATCAGCACCCAGATCAGCCCCGCGTGTTCCGTTGCGGCGTAGCGTTCGATCTTTGCGCGTCGCGGGATCGCACGACCGTGTACCGCGGGGATGCGACGCACCGTGCCGCTCTTGTCGTACGTCCAGCCGTGATACGGGCAGACGAGACACGGCTCACCAGTTGCTGGCGATCCATCTGGCGCGGGCGACGTTCCCTGATCTACCCAGCCGAGCGAGAGCGCCGTGCCGCGATGCGCGCAGAGATCGGGGAAGCCGGCCACCTCACCACCGAGGCGCACCACCACCAACGCTTCGTCGTTCAGGCGCACCGCCTTCGGCTTATCCGTCAGCTCATCCGCCTGGCAGACAGGCGCCCACGCACGCCTCAGCGCACGCTCCAGCGCCACCTCTCCCGCCGCATTCAGCTGGTTCCCTGGCGATTCACTCATCTGCGTGAGTGTATGGCGTTTCAAGTAATTAATCACGAGGTATTGACCATCTCGCGATGGCTTGCAACAATCAAAATGTGAGTAAAGTTCTTAACCGCTTTTGTGCCTCGGCATTCTCGCTGTCGCTGATCGCGATTGGCTGTAGTAGCCCCAGCGCACCTAGCCCCACAGTCGCGGCAACCAGCCCATCGCCTTCAAATTCACCAACCGAGATACCCATTGTCCGTCCCGAAGAATTTGCTGAATGCGCGGGGTTGGCAGAAAGTGTTGAAATTGCGGCACGAAATTGCCTAAACGACTATCAGAGTGAGGTGGTCACCTCAACCCAATTGGTGTACCACTTTGGCCCGGGCCTTAGCGAGAAAGCTCAAACAAAGTACAAAGAGTACGGCGCCTGGGCGCTTCCGTACCTTAGCGGCTTCCTTTCAGTTTTAAAAAAACCAGCAACCATTCATATATTTGTAGTTACAGATTCAAAATGGTGCGGAGATCAGCTTGAGCCCTTTTATTATGGTACAGCGAAAGAACTTAGCGAAGGCTATCTATGTCAAGTCGGGACTGGTGCAAATGCCGGGCACACAAAACTTCCTCGCACCGCATTTGTTAGTCATCGACCATTGAACGTTTCAACATCAGAGGAGATTGAAATAATGGTGGCTGAAATGGGTCACGCAAGCCGGTCACTAATGATGGAAGAGTACACTGGCGAACTTGGTGGTCAGCCATATTGGCCAATTTGGTCACAGTATTTGGTCAACGAAATACTCTGGAAGCTGGCTCTGCAGCGCGAAGGTCTCTCCGAGAGTAGTGCCCGTGCAGAAGGCGTGTGGAAAGGTTGCGAGCAAAAGTTGACGTGGCGTCCAGATTACGGAGATTCAAGAATCCAAAGCTGGGACATTCCAGATAGTGGTTTATACGGCTGTCCACCTTCTGACAGCCCAAATGTCGAAACTCCAAACCATTACAACATGGCGTATATGGCAGCGGAGTATTTCACGGCTACCCGTGGATTTGACTGGATACAAGATGTCTTCATGCCAACACTTGTCATGCTCAGGGGCGACAAAGAGGCGGCGGCCAAAGAATTCGGGTGGGAATCCTGGCGGTCGATGGAGGAGGAGCTGAATGAGAACATGTACCAGGTAATCAAATCCTATGGCGTGAGTGTGCCTAAGCCTTAGGTTGTGTGCCATTGAGTTGACACAACCCACCTGATACACTGCCCCCGTCACCCAAATGGTGACGCGCATCGAGAGCACCGGAGAGATTCAGCTCGACGAAGGTGCGGCAACCAACGGATCCCCAACCCGGGGGCCGGAACGGTGCCAACGCTGATATGGCGATGCGGACGGGTCCGACGCGGACCAGCGCCACGCTGTGGCGTCCTGCGTTGCGTCGTGCCCCAGGAGTCGGCCCATACCCGACGTAACTGGGAGAACAAAAGATGACTGCATCAAGCAGAAGCAGGATCGTCACCTGCGAGTCCATGACGAGCGGGCATCCGGACAAGCTCTGCGACCAGATCAGCGACGCGCTGCTGGACGCACATCTGGTACGCGATCCGTACACGCGCTGCGGTATTGAGGCCGCGGCGAGTGGGAACGAGGTCTGGGTCTTTGGCCAGGTGGCAAGCGCAGATCCGCTCAGCCACGCA
>Ga0208723_1000349_pt1 | contig 13559 bp, 24 predicted proteins | sample LakMenEpi31Aug12_FD_150750 | JGI IMG/M metagenome (GOLD analysis project Ga0208723, IMG submission 150750) | Freshwater microbial communities from Lake Mendota, WI - 31AUG2012 deep hole epilimnion (SPAdes) | ecosystem: Environmental > Aquatic > Freshwater > Lake > Epilimnion/Euphotic zone ...
GGACCCTGCCTATCTTCAATTCAGTTGGAACACCCATTTCGGAACACTTCAGTAACACCCATACACCACTTTTCTATGAAGAAAATTTTTAAAAAACAATACGCCTTACAATGTCCTGTGCACTATCAGACATATCCCTCCAAATACCAAGGTAGAAAAGATACTCGTCATACGTCAGTGCATCCTTACCGCAATGAAGCCTAGCCAACCGGAACACACACGGCAAATCAACAAAAGAACTCATCGTTTGACTCTGGAACTCTGCCTCTGCCTCTGCTTCTGAAACGAGTGAACACCACTTTTGCTTGGAGGATATTTTTAAAAAAGGGTCAATACATACAATATAATCTCCCTGAACAGCCCATCATCAGAACCATACTCCTCCATATGTGTAGAATACCCATCGTACAAATCAGATAGATTCTCATCGGGACATACAACCAACACATCTTCAACAAGATCCAACAAATCCTGATCCATATCACCATCCGTACCATACTGAATCCACCTCTCGTGAAGCAGCTCACAACGAAGCTTCATATCAGAATCCATCTCTGTGCCTCCTATACAATGGTACCCAACAAAACTTCAATTCACCTCAAACACCCCTTTTCTATGAAGAAAATTTTTAAAAAACCGCCTTGCGGGCCAAGCCCACCGCCTTGCAATCAACACCATGAATATACAACAGGTCATCACCTCTCTTGTAAAACAGATGCAGCAAAGACCCATCATAAAACTTCAGGTACCACTCGCACTCCACCTCATTATCACTGTACCCATTCGCAGACCCAATCTTTGATATCAGGATATCCTTGTCCACCTTCATAAACCCCTGATAACTCATACCAGCAAACCGGTAATACTCCGTCCAAGGAAGAGTCACAAAACCCTCCTTTGGAAGAATGACAGGCCTGGCAGGGTCAGACCACCGCTTCATAAACCCCTGCATACGATCACTCAGAGAAGAAGCCATTGCACTGGAACCGGAACTGACTATTCAGAGGCGGCGCTCACTCCAGTGTACTTCGAACACTCTTTTTGAGTAGAAACATTACAACAAGTTCATCTTCTTTGTCACGATACTCATATGCGTAGTCTCTCTTTTCATACTCACCAAGATACTCGTAAAAATGGGTATCAATAATCTTCCGGTAGACATAGAGAGGCCATATAGAGTTATTCAAAGACAAGTTATTATGGTTACGCATACCCCCATCTTGACCCATATAATCAATGGTACCATCCGATCTGACGAGGTCATCGTAATGAGTCCTTTCATTGATTATAAGAGTGAAACACTTATTCTTGTTACTCTTGCATATACCCCCAATGATAGCAGTACCGTGCTTCTCAGCTATTGCAGCCCTAGTAAACTCCATTTACGATATACTGCCCCTATTTTTCTAGAACAATTTCACTTAAACATGCAGCAATTTATATCCTCAATCTCAAGCTCTCTTATACGAGATCGAATCTCGTAAAGACGATCCAACTTTCTAGCAAAGTCAACATTGTCAACAGGTTTGTATTTTTCCAACTCATTGTACATCTTCTTGAGTTTTACAATGTCAGTCTCTTGATTCATCCTGCTTCATCATCTTTCTGTAATTCTTAAGTGTCACCGAATACGAGTGCTTCGCAGCATCCTTCTCAGACACCTCAAAACCATTCTCATCAACAGTACTCACAGAAGTGTCATACACATTCTTGTAAATAGATGACGCCTCGATGAGCTCCTTGAGCTTTGCACGAGTATCCTTAACATCCTGAGCCTGTGCATCAAGAGTAGAAATAAGCTCAACAATCTCAGGGTTCATATTTCCTACAAGTAATTCAGGTGATTTTTTTAGGCGAATGTGGCAACTTGCTCATCCTCTGTAAATTTACGGCCGCCATCATACTTGAAAGCCAACCCCTCCTTGATAAGCAACTCTCCAAAATTATCTATAGTCGCAAGAACCCTTCCATACTTGTCCATCTCCTTACAATCAAGGGTAACCACAGTATAATTCTTCTGAAAGTAACTATCAAAGTCACGCTTACGCCACGTAATGGTATCGACAGTAAGATCACAGGTAATCAACTCGAAAAGACGGTGACGAGCCATGAAAGCCTTGCCCCTAGCCACAGGGTCCTTGCTCGTCATCTCACATGTGTCTATGCCATCAATGCGGATGGGAAACTTGTAAAATGAATTTTCAAATCCAATAATGCATGTAAGCGTATCACCATCATGAAGACTGACTACACGAGCCTTGTGAGACCCCTGCAGAGAAAACTTGCGGGCATCACTTGGAAATTCCATTATGGTTGTTATACGGTTTAAAAACTTTAGTTGACTCAAAACACCCTTTTTATAATAAATAAATTTTTAAAAAATGCGCTGGCGCCTCACTGGGGCAAAGTGCTTTGGCGGCTTCACCTTGATAGGATCCCGCTTCCTGCCAGGCCAGTTCTTCTTGTTCAGCCTCCTTGGGCTAATCCAAGTAGAGTGCTCATCCTCCAGATAGTCCTGGATCCAATCTGGATCCCACTCAAAACCCTTGAGTACATTGTACAGTATCTGATCCTGCTCGATAGCACCAAGCCAAAAGTTCATTGCCCATGGCTCATCCTCCATATACTGGAACAAGTCCTCGAGATGGTTATCAAACACCTCATCCTCAAAATCTTCCCTCTCAGAGTCCCAGCTATCAAGTGCTTTTATGCACCCCTTGAATCTGAATGGACCCCTGCACATCGGGCAGGTTGGGTTCTCATTCTTGAGGTACCATGTCTTGATACACTTAGTGTGCATACGATGACCACACTTCATCGTGGTGCAGCGACCAGTGCACATATCATCATAGCATACACAGCACTCTGCCATTCTCGTAGAGTCGTCTTCTTCACCAGGTGCCTGCGAATCCATGAGAGACGTCTACTTCAGTACACTTCAAACACCACTTTTTACTTCCAGTTAGTCGGATGTGAATTCAAGAGCATAATCTGATACATTGCATAGAGCTTCTTATGCTCTGGTGTTCCCTTTTTGGGAATCTTTTTAAAAGTACCTCCTGTTAGGTACTTTTTGCACGCCTCTCTCCAAACCGCCAGGTACTGATTCTGAATTCTGGGCATTGTTACTATTCACTACTATTTACTTTTTTCATGAACGTTCGTTCCAACCAGTATGCGGAAAAGCCCACCCACCCTTGCCATCCTTTGAACTCAGTGGACTGAAATAGAGCAGTAGGGCAACAGTAACAATTAAAATAGGATTCAAATCAGTAAAATATGGTATACAGAATCCAATCATCGCAACAGCCTGATCACCTACACTATTTGCAAAGCTCGCAGTTCCAAACATCTGGTCCTTTAACTCGTACAAAAGATGAAGTAGTGATACAACAGTGAATGCCGTGCCGAACGGGTACCCTCTGCTTTTTGCAATCATTGCCGTAACAATCCCAAACGAAAAGTGAACATACGACGAAGGGGTAAACATAGGAATCTCATCACCACGACCAACCAATTTCATTATTATATACGAGGCTTTTTATTCAATGAATTACGGGTACCCTTTGGAAGATTACCTCTCAAGTTAAAGGTGTAATGATACGAATTTCCGTTGGACCTGACTCCACCAAGCTTATTCATGATATAGGCAGACGGAGGCTTCTTCGTATTGTTACCAGTTGCCAAATTTACAGAGTTTTGTTCAACAAAGTTGTATCCGGCATTCTTTGCCGCCTTTATTATATGAGCCCTGAGGTACTGACCTATACCCTTCCTGCGGTATGGTGCAAGGGTTGTACCCATATAAAGAATCAGAGTCTTTCCATTCCTTGAAGTGTCCAACTTCATAGACGACAAAGTCTTTTCGTCGACAATAAAATACACTGTATCACTTTTGGTATTGTAACGCAGACGATTGTTTGTAAAACTTAGGCGTTTCATCTAGTGTACTCTTCTAAAATTCTGTCATACTCCGAGTCAGGATCAGACTCCTTCACCCCAGACGACGACAACAACTGACGAAGTTTTTTACGATAGGTATCGTCCCAACCATTCTCTAGTACATCTGTTCGGAGTTCCTCCAGGTCAGTCACGGTGGACCAGTCCATTTATGTCAACTTGACTACAGGCTTAAGTACCTTCTTAACCTTCTTCACCGTTACAATATCAGCAGTAGCAAAACTGAGACACTTTGGAAGCTCCTCAGTTTTGCGAGCATTCCTACGAACTATTCCCGCCAAAACATCCTTAAAGTCTACCCCTGCCTGAACCCACGCCTCTATCCACACCTTCTGAGGAACCATTTTCCCCCAGCTACAATAGTCTCTAATCATACTCGCCAACTTATTCTCAACCACAACCGCCTTCACACCATCCTTAGTCACCCTCAACTTTACCATCACTGGCCTTGTATTGTACTCCTTGCGTTTCACAGAATCTACACGTGGAACTGTAGGTCTTTCATGAAGTTCCTGCGCTTCTACAAGCTCCTCTGGTGTAGCCCCCTCAAGTTCCAGCAGACGAATATACGACTTCCAGTCTGCGATAGGTGCAAATTTGAGGGACCATGGTTTGATATCAGCATCCCTCTTCAAAAGAGGATGTGACTCCCCAGTGTTCAGGAAGGATCCCTGCTTGTACCTGCGGAGCTGAGGCCTTGCGTACATGTCTGCTGCCGACGACTCACACGAGATAGCTTCAGTTGTCTGAGAACATCCTTTTCAAGTCATGCCTCTATCATGAGCACCCCCCTTTGTTCAGGGTCCATTGCAGACCATAGAGCATTTGGATTCCACGCATTATGCGCAAGAAATTCACTCTGGCACTCTTCATGGTACCCATTCAATAGATTGTACATGTCATCACAGAATACATCAAGTGCCCTGTATGGCCCAAACAGATTTGTATAATTTTCAAGAAGATTGTAAAAGTCCCTCTGAGAAATATAAGACCTGAGATCATTCTTGAAATGCAGTGACACTCCTCTTACCCTCGGCAACCATGTGCCGCATATGTAGTCGACAAGGTCTGTCGGAAGGTTCTGCCAGCACGGATCCATTGATTCATGATTCATCCATCTCTACTTCAGTAACATTCGAACAACCTTTTTTGTAGAACAACAATAAATGTATACCCTTGCAAAGCCATTTGTAGTCAGATGTAACGCACAGGATCAGCCAGCCCCCAAAAAGCCCAGCAGGGTGCAGCGACTCAGAAGAGAGATTGAGTCCAAGCGGATAGAAAACTTGAAGAAAATTCAGGATGTCTTCAGAAAGACTGCAGAGGATGATCTCGAGACCCTGCTTGCATTTGTAAGAAACAAAGATACTGCTGATCAGTAAGGATGTGGAGACCCCTGTACCTCAATGTAGGGTTTCGTATAATTCCAAAGCAGTACAGAGGTAAATGGCTCAGAAACGAACTGCAAAAATCTGGACCAGTCTACGTAAAATTTGGGCAATTTATGAGCAACAGAGAGGATATATTTGGAAAGGACCTTGCCGAAGACCTGGGAACTCTGAGAGACCGCGTTCCACCTGAACCATTCGAATCTCTTTCGTTTACACAAGGAGAGATTGATGAAGTGCCCATAGCATCTGCCAGCATATCTCAGGTGCACAAGGGGAGGATAGCAGGTAAGAATGTCGTATTCAAAATAAAAAGACCAAGAATACTCGAAAAGATACAGAAAGATCTTGCCATTATCGAAAGATTTATAAGCATTGTAGACAAATCCCTGATAGACTCAGTATTCAACGACTTTAAAGAGAATCTACAAAAAGAGATTGATTTCAGAGCCGAGATTCAGAATATGCAAAAGTTTAGTGAAATGTATATCGATTCGACAATGGTAAGGATCCCAAAGGTATTTCCTGAATTTTCAACAGATGATGTGATTGTCATGGAACACATGCCATCATCAGGTATACTAGATAACGGTGATTCAGAAACTGCTCACAAAGTCATGACAATGTTTCTTCAACAGATTCTCTTCGAGGGTGAGGTTCACGGAGACCTTCACGCAGGGAACATAGGACTTTCAAATGGAAAGCTTGTGCTCTATGATTTCGGAAATGTGATTAGTATACCAGGGTCATATCAGGTATATATGAGAGAACTGTTCAGGGCTATACAGGATCAGAATGAAGATGAAATATTCTCATGCATGGTGCAGATGGGTATGGTGATAAATGATGAAAAGGAGACGAGACTATTCATTCGAGGATGCCTCAGATATCTGAATACTGTTGACGTAAAGGCGTTTTCGACAACGCAATTTACAACAAAAATACCAGTTCAGTTTGATAGGACCACCTTTCAGATTATAAGAACTACAGGGCTTGTTGAGGGTACATGCAAGAAGATTGATCCAGATTTCAATTATCAAAGGGCTATACTACTGTGTATAGAGCTCATGGCACTGGGATACTAACCAGACTTGTACTTGAGTCCACCACCCACAAAGGACATGATTACACCAACAATACCAAATACGAGGGTTGCAATCAGGAAAGATTTGCTTGCACCGCCCTTCTTCTGAGCATCCATAGACTGAATACCAAGTGAGCTGGTGGCAATCAGGAGGATTGAAACAACAAGTGTGCTGAAAAGAGTCTTTATGTCAAACATTTAAAGTGATCATACATTTTTTATACAATGAAACGCAAAATACCCGCCGCAATCAGGCAACAAGTATGGTTGACATACTGTGGAAAAAGGTTCGAGTACAAATGTGCAGTCATTTGGTGCACAAACGTACTCACTCCATTTACTTTCGAGGTTGGTCATAATGTTCCCGAAAGTAAAGGGGGGTTGTTAGAATTGGATAATCTGAAACCACTCTGCTCAAATTGCAACAAAAGTATGGGGAGTACCTACACTATAGACGAGTTTTCAGCCATGTACAAAAAGTCTTCAAAGATGTGGGAGTGCTTCAAATTTTCAGCTGTCCGTCCTGAATAATTTACAGGCGGGGCATGTTAAGCAGACCTGCACGCTTGCGAGCATAGTACCGGCGAGCAGCGGCACGCTTGGCAGCCTTGCGGTTCTCGTTGGTGGCATACTTGGACACACGCTTGGTGCCCTTGTTAGAGCGAGGCTTGCGAGTACCAGCAGCCACACGACGAGCCTTGGGAGCAGCCTGGACGTGGGCAACGCCACCTGCATTCACCATGACGATGTTGGTTGGTGCCACCATTGGGGCCACACGGGGGCCACGCTTGACACCCTTGTTAGAACGCACTTTGCGAGTAGCGAAGATAGAACGACCACCTACATTGGTGTTTGCCATTTGACATTGCCAAACATTTTATTTTTCATACAGCCTGAGAACCTCCTTGACGACTGGGTGCCTCCTGATCTCTGACGCATCAAACTTAACCTGAGAAACCTCCGAGGACTCTGCAGATCCAACGCGCCTGAGTAAATCTGCGAGACCACCATCGGTCCTATCAGACTGTGTAACGTCCCCTGTAATCACGAGTTTCGTATCAAACCCTATACGCGTAAGAACCATGAGAATCTGCTGAGGGGTTGCATTCTGCATCTCATCCGCGACAACGAAACAGTTTTCAAATGTTCTACCACGCATAAAAGCAAGAGGACATACTTCAATCTTGCCAGTCTGATTCAACTTCTTGAGTGCTGGAATACCAATAGCGTCTGCACATGGTTGAATCCATGGCTGCATCTTCTCATCAAGTGTTCCTGGCAGAAACCCAAGAGATTCGCCATCCACAGTAACAGTCGGCCGAGTCAGAATCAATCTGTCATATTGGCCAGACAGGACCCTCTTCGATCCAACACTACATGCAGTATACGTCTTTGAGGTTCCTGCAGGACCTGTTGCAATTACTATGGAAGGACGAGAAGTCTCGAGCATCTTGAGGTACCGAGCAAGGGACGCCATCTAACCTTATTATGTGCGCTGTTTTTAGAATGTATACCGAAGATGAGATGGACTTGCTCAGGGAATGGAGGGAGAAGGTGGCTGGATGGAGATGGCTGCACTACGAGTCCATGACATTGTATAAGAAGCTCAACACAAGGTACGTCTATGCAAGTATACTGCTGAGCACACTCGCAGGAGCAGGTTCTTTTACAACTGGCGGAGGATCAGGTAATTCTATGGGTATATCAGATAGAAACATCTCTTTAATTATAGGAGGAGTCAACGTGATAATCAGTCTGTTGAACTCTGTACAGAGATTCACCAAGGCGGCTGAAAAGACTGAATTGCACGCGAGTGCTGCTATGCAATATGCTATGATTTACAGATTTATAGACACTGAGCTCCAATTGTCTGATAAACACCAACGACAGGACCTCATACAGTACGTGAGACAGGAAATAGACAGGTTACTATCACAGAGTCCTCTTGTGCCTGATAAAATCATAAAAAATTTCAACATATCCTTCCCAGATACAAAGCACAAGCCAGATGTGTGCGCAGGTATATCAACCCCAACAACTATAAGTCCTCCAGGATCTCCTACGGCCGGTTTACGAGAGGTGGGTTCAAGCTCCAGCCTTGAGCCCAGATACGAGGCGGTTTACAACCAAATGCGTCAGCAATTCTCACAAACTGATCATTCGCATAATTCACTAGATTTTTCATCTCCACCACCAGCTGTTCGTATTGAGACACCAGTGTGACATTCCTGTACAAATCAATCGCAACATCTGAAAACATAGAGTAGATGAGACGATATTCCAATTTTTTTGAATTAGCCTTTTCAATCCTCTGCAAATCAGACTTTAATCCAGCTTCGCTCAAATATCCCATGAGATAGTCTATACGAAATTGTTTTGTATCCCTCGGAGCCAACCGTGGTATAGTCTCTTCTTGAATATGAATACACAGTCTGTATGCTCCCCAAACATCATCGTAAATATGCGGCGGTGGAGCAGGCATATGTCTTAATAATGGCATACCTCCACATGGTACATCTCCAATTTCTCTGATTTGCATATTCATAGCATTTCTATATTCAAAATAATGAGGGTTGTGGATTCGGCCAGTGACTATATGCCCAGATCGCCAGCTGAATGCTGTGTGGCACATAACACAATACATTTGATCACACCCATCAATCTTGAAAATAACAGTTCCACAGCTCGGACAGGGTTTGGAATCAGTAGCTAATAGTTTTGCAGTTTCAACTGCATCTGGGTCGCATGTGTGCTCTTGATCAGACAGTTTCACTTCGAGACAATCCTTGCAGGTGTATTTTTCACACAGACCACACTTCCATTGTGTGCTCAAAAATCCCTTGCATGCATCACCGCCACACTTTCGAATGAAGGTTTTTTTAGGGTTCACCTTAGAATCAGTATGATCAAGTTTAAATCTACAAATATCCTGTTTCTTCTTCAGTACAAAAATATCAATTTCCAATTGTTGTGCAATCTTCAGTGACTGTAAATCCACAGTCCACATGCGTCCTCTCTCAACTTGAAGACTACCAATCTCTTTGGCAATCTCTCTCATTTTACGTTCTTGCTTCTGTTTGTATCGAATACATTCTACATCAATCTGTGTTGCCGGCATCAGCGCCATCTCCTTATCGAGCAAGTGCTTTTCACGAGCAGCCTTATATCGGCCCTTGACAAATGCCTTGCTTATGTATTGGGACATAAATCCTCTGTCCCATCCCTTCTTGCAATTCATGCAGTGCGCATATTCAGGAGTGTCACACAGATAGGTAGAACAACACTCTGCACATACCTTGTACTTGCAGTGAGGACACTCAACATTTGATCTGTACGAATTGTTCAAAGTCTCACAGCACACAGAACACTCACCCATCTTTTGTATTATAATATCCGCAACTTTTAGAAATGGAGTATGTACCACCAATTATCACAGCCCTTGCAGGGTCCATGACCGACACAAGAGCTGTAAAAGTCCCCAATCAACCCCCTGGATGGGTGTTCCCAATAGTATGGACAATTCTATACGGTCTGCTTGGAGCTTCACAATTATGGGACAACCCAATATTCTATGTCAACCTTATCCTCAATGCAATATGGACAAAGATATATTTTGAAGATCGCGAAAAAACAATCGCATTTTCTGTACTCGTAGGTCTCATAGTGACTGCAGTGTACCTTGCAAGACTCAGACCAATCCTGTGGCTCTATGTTGCATGGCTTCTATTTGCTGCATGGCTAACTAAGGACATGAAACACTAAAATCACAAGGATGGTTACCGTATTTTTAAGCACCCCGTGCTATGGAGGGTTGTGCCTCGATGTATATGCTGCTAGCATAGTACGTCTGCAACAGCTCTGTGCCCGCAAAAATATTGGTCTCATGCTGGACACGACAGAGAATGAGTCCCTTGTGCACAGGGCTCGAAACATTTCAATTGCACGTTTTCTATACAAGACACAGGCGGAATATTTCATGTTTATCGATGCAGACATTCACTTTGATCCAGAGGCGGTTGTTCGCTTGATCGAGAGTAACCATGATGTAGCGGTTGCGTGTTATCCCAAAAAGTGTATCAACTGGAACTCTGTAGAGTCCGGTGTAAAAGAAGGATCGAAGAAGAACCCTGATAAACTCGCAAGTGATCTTGTGATGAACTTCAAATACCAAAAGACTCAGATTACCAATGGGTTTGCAGAGGTGCTCGATGGTCCAACTGGGTTCATGCTCATCAAGAGATCGGTCATCGAACAAATGTATGAGAGGTATACACCCGAACTCAAGTGTGTGAACGATCACGTGAATAGAGATTTCGAAGAGTACTGCGCCATTTTCGACTGTATGATTGATCCCGATTCTAGGAGATATCTCTCGGAGGATTACGCATTCTGCAGAAGGTGGCAGATGATGGGTGGTAAAATTTATGCAGACGTGACGACAACATTAGGACATGTAGGTAACCTAAGGTTTACAGCATCGTATTCACTAAAATGAACGTGTACTGCGTAACACGTAATCGTTCATTGACTGCAAGTACATTACAAACACTCGTGAATATGAATGTAAAGTGCATGCTCAGAAACAAAAATCTAGCAATCCACATGATGGACAACAGAGATGGGGTTGCAAAGCTCGTTGAGAAGGGTGACACTGTTTTGTTTTTAGATTATTCAACATCTATTGACGACTCAGCTATGGAAAAGTGCTTCACTGATTTCGACGGGGTTGTCGTTTTCCCTGGTCCTGTGGAGGGGGTTGACTGGGACCAGTTCAAGCGAAAGACCCTCGAAGATTCAAAGGAACCGGTGTCCCAACGCGCCCTAAAATTCGATGTGGACGTAGGCGCGGATCCAAGCGCCTTTGTCGTTGGAGGGAACAAGTTCCACAGAAAGCTCAGGGACAAGAAGCTCAAGTTTCCAACAAGGGATACATTGGCGAAACTCAAAGCTCACGACTTGCATCCTGTAATCCATTCGGCATCTACTGTCACTCGAACATTCCCTCACGAATGTCTAGGGAATATCCTAGAGGTTTCAGGAGTTCGACTGGACCCATGACGAGGTTCTCAGGTGCACAGCCAATATCCATAGAACGGAGACATTTTGACATTTTGCTCAAGAATAGATACAGGGTCTGCGAAAAAACAGATGGTGTCAGACACTTTTTAATAAGGGAAGATTCTGAGCCATATATAATAAACAGAGCCCTAGTAAAGACCATTGTTCGGATCAGAGTACCAAAGGATACGTATCTCGACGGAGAGCTTATCGGTGATGAATTCTGTGTATATGATGCAATGATGATAGGCGGTGAAGACTTGTGCGAACTTGATTTGATATACAGAATGCAAAAGGCGAAGGATCTCGTAAAAAATATTCCGATGGTCAAGGGTGGATTCAAGCTTTCAATAAAGAATCATATACCCCTCGATCAGATGAACAACTTGGACCCTTTGGGAGCTGGTAAAGATGGACTTATTTTCACACCAGTAGACGAACCCATCAGAACCGGAACACATGAAACACTCTTCAAGTGGAAGACTCGGGATCAGAATACAGTTGATTTCATGTATGATAGAGAAGGGTACCTGTGCGTACAGGGTTCTGCAGTATCAAAGGCGAATTTCCAAGCACCTGTTGGAAGCATCATAGAGTGCAAATTTGAAAAAGGTGTGTGGATACCAGTCAAGATGAGGACTGACAAAACATACCCAAACAACAGACGGACATTCGAGCGCACACTCGTAAACATAAGGGAGGATATAAAGTTTACAGAACTTATCAGTCTAGGAAAAAATGCTCTTCAAGGCTAACGTGAAGCCAATGCTGGCAATGGACACATTCGAGCGGTGCAAGATACAAACCCGCAAAAATAAGGGGGCTGAGATTGAGTTTCGTCTTGGTAAAAAGACTATGAAAATGTTTGACACAAACATCGGTCACGATCTTTTTACAAAGATTACAACTTCTCTTGACAAGTACACAGAGTGGGAGTCTGTCAAGAAAACAGACGAATCTGTATATTACAAGGGTGACTATCGTATCATAATAGACAATGATACTGACAATACTGTTCACCAGACGAAATCAAAGGTGTACATTGAAGATTTCAAACTCAATGGTCCACTCGATGTCCGGTTTGCAGTTTCCAAAGAGGAGACGTGTGAAAACAAGGGGTGTGAGATGGACAGAGAGGTTCGTCGTACGCGGACATCATATACACGCAAAGGTGTTCAGATAGATTGTACGATTGTAGAAGGTGCACCAACTGACAAGGACTCTGAAACGACCAAGTCGTATCAGGTTGAGGTGGAACTGCTCAGTGTACCAGCAGAGGATCATGAACTGTACAACAGAATGCACAAGGTTATGAATCTGCTTTCAGTGTTAGACCAATAGACTTGAGTATCTTGTTGATATTCACATGATTGTATGGACCAATGCATGATTCTATATTTTTCACTATGGCTGGCCTCACATTAATATTTTTTGCCAACTGTTCCTGTGAGAGTTTTAGTTCAATTCTTCGATTCCTGATCCTGTCCACTAACGTCTTTGGAATCTCTTTGTGTCTGAATACATCCTGATCCTTGAGAACCTTCTGTATTCCTGACGGACCCTTCGTCTGTTGGGGAGGTTTCTTTGAAAATACAACAGGCTCCCAATCCTGGTGAAAATTCATTATGTTTACCGCACGTCTCTTGTTTAAGCACATTCATGGTGTATTTATAGGTGAGTAGTACCCATGTAATCTTAATAGGTGCAAACTTTGAAAACTCTTTGCAGTCGTGAAGTATGTCAACATAGTGGCTCCTATCAGATGTGACGAGCTGATTTTCTACACTCATGTTTACAATTGAAAGTCTCTGATCATCCGTAAGAGGCCCATCTGGAAAGCAAATGGTGATAATCCCGTAGTCAATCATCCTTACATAACTTCTACATTCACTTTTTTAAGTTTCCGTAGAGGTGAAGACCTCTTCATCATGTTCCTGTTGAGGCTCCTTGCGAAATTTGACATTCCGCTAGAACTTGCTGAACTCGGAGACCGTGAAGGAGACCTTCTCTTCATCAGGTTCCTGTTGAGGCTCCTTGCGAAATTTGACATTCCACTGGAACTTGCTGAA
>Ga0208723_1000351_pt1 | contig 13534 bp, 28 predicted proteins | sample LakMenEpi31Aug12_FD_150750 | JGI IMG/M metagenome (GOLD analysis project Ga0208723, IMG submission 150750) | Freshwater microbial communities from Lake Mendota, WI - 31AUG2012 deep hole epilimnion (SPAdes) | ecosystem: Environmental > Aquatic > Freshwater > Lake > Epilimnion/Euphotic zone ...
CCGACTAGCCTTGAAAACTAGGTTCTCAGAAATGGGATGGGGTTCGACTCCTCTGTCTTCCGCCAATAAATACTAATATGAAAATTACCGAAGTTTCTACAGTTTATGGTATGAATAATACCGAAAGATTGGTCACACAGTATGTGAAGACCAAATATGATATTGGCAATTCAACTCTTGATGTTGTCAAAATGAGGTATAGTGTTGTTTTGTATGCTGAAAACGGCAAAGAAGATAATTACACCAATCGGGGCAGAGTGGTGGATTTACAAGCATAAGTTTTTGTGATATAATAAACATATGGAGTGTGGGCAGGATGGTAATGCAGCGGATTGCTAATCCGTAGACTTATGAAAGTAGGTCACAGGGTTCGACTCCCTGACACTCCACCAAAAAGGACTATATGAAAATTGATGAGTATGATGGTTTTTATTTTCTTCCGCCTGAAGAAGAGGATGCGGACTATGATGATCTTAAGATGGTGTTTTTCACTAAAGAAAATAAAACACTTGATGATGTATCAACAAAAATGTCAAATAATGGCTACTGGTTTCATGTGGTGTTTTTTAAGGAAGATGATGAAGGTAAACCTAAATTTGATTCCAATTTTGAAGCAATCTTTTTAGATCCTATTGAATATGTCAAAGGTCTGATTGGTAGCAATTTGTATGGTGTGTTTTTAAAGAAAACTGAGAAGTCTAAAGAATGGATTGACAAGTACATTATCGACACAGAACAAAAAATAACTGAATTATATTAATTAAACGGAGATTATATTATGAATACTGAAAAACCTGCATTTACAACACCAGAAGGTAAAGAGTGGCTCATCGGAGTGCTAAAATCTGAAGAATACGTTGATGTTCTTTTCACTAAAGCTGACGGAACTGAGCGACAAATGCGTTGCACGTTGAATGAGAATAAAATTCCTGCTGATTTTTCACCAAAAAGCACGGAACGTAAAAAAAGTGATGAAGTGCTTCCTGTTTTTGACATTGAAAATCAAGGCTGGCGCAGTTTCCGCTTAGATTCCGTTAAAAACGTGCAATTTCACATTGGTGTTGCATAAAAACAACGCTAGGATTGACAATATTTTGACTTTGTGTTACAATAGTACATTATATGAGCAAAATATTGTCAAAAACCGAGCTTGTCTCCGCTAAAGATTACTTTGCGGAGATATTATTGAGCTCACGAATGCTCAATTTTGTGAATATTGATGTAAAAATAGTTTCCGGTAATGCACCAAGTGGTTTATGCATTATTGACGAGTACAACAACCAGAATAAACCACGTTCCTTTACGATTGAGATTAATAAAAATCAATCAAAATTGGAAATTCTAAATGCCGTAGCGCACGAAATGGTACACGTAAAGCAATATGTTTACGGCGAACTAAACGAACAAATGTCCAGCTGGTTGGGACAAAAAATTGATTGTAATGAAGTAGATTATTTTGAGCAGCCTTGGGAAGTAGAAGCTTACAACCTTGAGGCATTTTTAACAGTTATGTATTTGAGTGAGAAAAATGGTTAACGTACACTTTTTGAGAAAATTAGCATCCGATGAATTAAAAGACACAATGTTTTTTTGTACCGGCGAAAGAGTAATTAAAACGAGAGATCCGTCTTGGGTAAAGCTTGACGTTCCAAATATTTCTGTTAAAATTGTGACGAATAGAAATATTACAGTAAATAAAGAAAAATGTAAATCAATACCCGAAGCAAAATGGGTAATACAACACTTGAAATTTTAGGCAATAATGATTTAATTAGAAAAAAGTGCTCTATATAATAGAGTGCTAACATAAAGATAATAATATGAGTGGAATTTACATTTTGAAGTTGAAAGATGGTTTTCGAGTTGCTTACAGTAAGCGATATGAAGACATGATTGGCTCTTATGATGATTCGTCAATGAATTACGAGTTAAATAAAAAAGTTATCAACGAAGTTTTCGGAGATAAAAAAACTTATACTGAATATTCGGATGCTGTACGTGCAGCTGTTGACGTATCTAAAAAATATCCCGAAACTGATGATGGTATTTTTGTTATGCGGCACGCTTTAACTAAAACATTTGATGAAGTTGTAAATGACTAATAACAGATTCCGTGATCCAAATTATGGTGAACCAAAATTTACTAAAGAGCTAACCAAAGTAGAGTTATCTCAAACCTTAAACTGGTACACACAAAATCGAGACAAGAAGGCCGCACTAAAATACGCCACCGACTATTTTAAAAAGAAGTTGAAGCTAAGTGCTGAGTCCACATTAAAAAAAGAACCTAGTACGTTTGGATTCATTTGTAGAATTGTTACAAATGGCGGACAGTTATCACCCAAAGATGTTGAGTGGTTTAACGGAGAGATTGATCGCATTAAATCGGAACTGAAGAAAGAAAAACCAGCTGTTGTTGAAGAGGTCGTAGAATCAACTGCACCAAATATTCAGGACCGAATTAATGAGAAGGTACATGATTGTATTGGTGAACTTGAAGGACAATTAGATGATTACATTATGTCCGAATTTAAAGATATGGGTTCTGCTTATGGCGTAATGCACACCTACGAAATTAAAGGTGTACACGCTAACAAAATTATTAAAATTTATCAAATCAAAAAACTGCATTATGAAGAAGTGTTGGATTCCGATGATAAACAATTCAAAGAAGGATACTCCAATTTTAAACGTATGCAATTGAAGAAGATTATTGGTTACATCAATTCTGTAATTGATGATGCTACAAAAATTAAGACCGCAAGTTTGAAAAATCGTAAACCTAGAGCAAGGAAAGTGAAATGACAATATATTTGAATGATGACCGTAATTACTCAGAAATTATTGAAGGTTGGGTTAGGGAGTTTATCTGTTCAATGGACGAAGGTCGTTTACGTCCAGGTAATGATTCTGGTGACGCACCATTCGGTGTAAAAATTATATTTGATGGATATGCCGATTTAGAAACTTATGATGAGAATAATGAATACGTTTATGAAGAAGGTGCTGACACTACTGTAATGTCATTTGCCGTATTTGTTCATAAAGATTCTTTGGATAATGAATTTCCTCCACATGAACAAACACCATGGGCATTAATTCATCGGCCAAAGGAAGAAGTCTGCATTTACGTTTGGTATGATGAAAGTACCGATGATATTGAAGTTATTCCATTTGAAGATAATGGCGCCACTGAATTAGACCACAAACTTGTTACCGATTTGATTTTTGCAATAAAACAACGTGATGATGAATAATTGCCGAAATAAACCAGGAACTGTGTTATACTTACTATACTATGATAATTTTTGATTTTAACCAAGTTGCTATTTCGAATCTGATGGAACAAATCGGATCCTCAAAAACTAAAGTTGAGGAAACGTTAGTTCGTCACATGATTCTGAATTCAATTCGTACCTATGTGAAGAAGTTTAAGAACACACACGGACCTGAAGTAATTATTGCTTGCGATAATAGACACTACTGGCGCCGAGGTATCTTTGAACACTATAAAGCCAGTCGTAAGAAGGCACGTGAGTCTTCTGGTCACGATTGGAACACCATCTTTGATTGCTTGAATAAAATTCGTGATGAGTTGAAACAATACTCTCCTTATAAAGTAATTGATGTTGAAACCGCTGAAGCAGATGATGTTATTGCTGTATTGGCAATGAAATATTCGGCAACAGAAAAAGTGATGATTTTGTCGTCAGATAAAGACTTTGCTCAATTGCAAAAGTTTCCTAATGTTGAACAATATTCACCTATTCTTAAGAAGTACATCAAAGAACCATTACCAGGTGCTCAACTTAAACAATTGATTATTCGTGGTGATAAGAGTGATGGCATTCCTAATATTTTGACCAATGATGATGTTTTTGTAACTGGTGGTCGCCAGAAACCAATCACTGAAACTAAGATTATTAATTGGATGAATCAGTCACCAGAAGAATTTTGTAATGATGAAATGTTGCGTAATTTCAAACGTAACGAAATGTTGATAGACTTGAACTTAATACCTGAAACCTTGAAACAAAGTATCCTAGATACCTATGAAAACACGAAAGGCCACAGTCGTCAAGTTTTTATGAACTATATGATTACCAATCGTTTAAAAAATTTACTGGAAGTGATTGATGAATTTTAACCTAATGATGCATGAAATATTGCACGAATTTGAACAAGCAAAAACAAAAGATGATAAAATCGCTGCGTTACGTAAACACGGCGATAAGTCTTTTCAGTTGTTGATGTTTTATGCGTTTAGTCCTGATATTGTATTTGATGCAACGGTACCTGAGTATCGTCCGTCAAAAGAACCTGCGGGTCTAAACCACATGTACCTACATTCCGAAGTTAATCGGTTGTATAATCTTATTGCTGGTCATCCAAAAAGAGCTGCTGGCATTACAGTAAAAAAACAACAACAAATTTTAGCAATCATGTTAGAATCATTGTTTGTTGAAGAAGCAAAATTGTTAGCCGACATTATTTCTGGCAAATTCAAAGTTAAATCTTTGGATGTAAAAATATTAAAAGAAGCATACCCACATTTAGCATTGTAAAATGAAAATTGTATTGATAACGGGTGGATTTGATCCACTACATTCGGGGCATATCGCCTACATTAAAGCAGCACGTTCACTCGGTAGTCTCTTGGTTATTGGTGTGAATAGTGATGCATGGCTCGAACGCAAGAAGGGTCGAGCATTTATGCCTTTCTCTGAGAGGTCAGAGATTATTGAAAATTTATATCAAGTACATCGTGTTATTAAATTTAATGATGATGATGGTACTGCCAAAGATGCAATCATTCAAGTTAGGAAAATGTTTCCGATGGATGAGATTATCTTTGCAAATGGCGGCGATAGAACTGCTGATAATATTCCTGAAATGGATATTAAAGATGACAACCTTGTTTTTAAGTTTGGTGTTGGTGGTGAAGATAAAAAGAATTCGAGTAGTTGGATTCTAGAAGAATGGAAAGCACCAAAGGTTGAAAGGCCTTGGGGTTATTATCGTGTAATATATGAAGCTGCTAATACAAAAGTAAAAGAACTGGTTGTTGAACCAGGTAAATCATTGAGTATGCAACGACATAGATTCCGAAAAGAACATTGGCACGTTACAAAAGGCCAGTGTCTGGTTGAAAGTCAAATGGCCAGTGGTTATAAATTGCCAGGTCAAATTCTTGGCCTAAATCAAACCATCGATATTGGTATCGAAGAATGGCATAAATTAACTAATCCTTATGCCAGTGAATGTAAGATTGTTGAGATACAATACGGAACATATTGTGAAGAAGATGACATAGAGAGGAAAAAATGAGTGACGGTGGAAAAGGAAGTAAACCAAGACCATTTAGTGTAGCACAAGATGAATACAACAATAGATGGGATGCAATCTTTGCTAGAGATTTGCAAAAAGAGGAAGAATTAAAAAAGAAATTGATGACTCAGCTCGAAGCTGAATCTGACAGACTAGGATTATATAATGAAAGTAGCAATAGTAACACCGACAATCGGAAGTGAACATCTAGTAAGGTGTGTTGATTCCGTTGATAAACAAACATACAGTGATTTAACACATTATGTTTTTATTGATGGTGAACAGAGTGAGTTAAGTGTTATTGACAAAATCGAAGGTGCAACCAAAGTAAAAAAGATTGTACTTGAGGAAAATGTTGGTAAAGGTTGGTATGGACACCGTGTCTATTCAGCTTGTTCTTTTTTGGTTAATGCCGATGTAATTTGTTATCTAGACGAAGATAATTGGTACGAACCAAATCACGTGGAAAAACTTGTTGATAAAATCAAACAAGGTAATGATTGGGCATATTCGTTAAGGAAAATTTATGATAAAGACGGCAATTTTTTGTGCAATGATGACTGTGAGTCGCTTGGTAAATGGCCTGTATATTTCAATGGTGAAGTATTCCACATTGATACCTCAAGCTTTGCTATTAGGCGTGACATTGCTGTTAGGATTGGGCATGCTTGGTACGGCCAATGGGGTGCCGATAGACAGTTTTTTAGTGCGCTGAAGAATCATTTTCCAAAATTTGATTGTTCGAATGATTACACCATGTGTTATAGATTGGATGGAAATCCAAATTCAGTAACGCAGGAGTTTTTTGACAAAGGTAATGCTGCGTCTGCTGAGAAATACCCAACAGGTTTTCCGTGGAAACAAAATGTTATCAAAGAAGAACTTGGTCCGAATATTTCATTAATTTTTAGTTGATATGACCACAGTATTAGTTACAGGTGCATCGGGTTATCTCGGTTCTCACCTGTGTAAAAAATTGAAGCGTGAAGGCTTCAATGTCATTGGTTATGATTGTAAACCACCAAAACACCGTTACATGGACATATTCTATGAAGGTGATATTCGCCGAAAAAGTTCCTTGTTGGATTTATTCTCACGTGTTAAAATTGATACAGTATTTCACCTAGCGGGAAGAATCGAAGTCTCTCAATCGTGGGAATATCCAAATGAATTTATGGATGTTAATACCGCAGGCACTTGTAACCTGTTGAATGTAATGACAATGTTCAGAGTGAAAAATATTATATATTCTTCTACTGCAGGTGTCTATGCACCAAGTAATAGACCAATCAAAGAGAATGGTAAAATTGCAGAGAATCATCCATATGGTATTTCAAAATACATGGCTGAGACTGCCATTCGTTACTCAAATATCAATCACGTAATATTTCGGTATTTTAATCTTGCCGGCGCTGATCTGGATGGAGAAATGGGTGAGTCGCATGATCCCGAGACACATCTAATTCCAAACATCTTACAAAATCTAAATAGCGTTGAAATATATGGTGATAATTATGAAACACCAGATGGTACGTGCGTCCGTGACTATGTACACGTTTGTGATGTTGCTGAAGCACATTTTGATGCTTTCAATTATTTACAATCAGGTAAAAAATCTACAACTTTAAATTTGGGTACAGGCCAAGGCGTTTCGGTATTAGAAATGATAAAATTAGTTTCCGAAATTACCGGTGAATATGTTGACTATGATATATTGCCTAGACGACAAGGTGATCCACCCGTTTTGGTTGCCGATATTAGTCTTGCCGAAAAAGTCTTGCATTACCGACCTAAACATGATATAATGAGTATTATTACAACAGCAAGTGAATGGCATAAAAATGAGAGCATCTAATTTAATGAAACAGAGTTTAATTGATGATAACATGGATGGCGCAGGTTGGTTTGACATAGTTAACCAACGTTTGTTGGATAACAGCATTCATTTTTTAACGGGTGAAATTAACGAAGAAAATATCAATCGTGCTATGCAGTGGATTGTATATGAAAATTTAGACCAAAACGAAGACAGAATGTTGACACTATATGTTAATTCAGTAGGTGGCAATTTGACTGATGCATTTGCTTTAATTGATTTGATGAAGCATTCAGCTTTGCCAATTAGAACTATTGGAATTGGCTCTGTTATGAGTGCCGCATTCCTTATCTTCTCCTCAGGTGAACCAGGTCATAGATACATTGCTAAGAATACGTCTTGCATGTGCCACCAGTATTCTGATGAAATTCAAGGTAAATTCCACGATATAAAATCAGAAATGATTGAAGCTGATTATACAAACCAACGTATGTTAAATTTGTTGGTTGAAAACACACAACTTACAGAACGAGAAGTTAAAAAGAAGTTGTTGCCTGCTACAGACATTTGGTTGCAGCCACAAGAATTGGTTGAACTTAACGTGGCGGATAGTATTTTCGGAGCATGATGCAAATGTTGGTCGCTGGAAATAAACCTCAGAAAATTCAAAAAACGAAGTTTAGAAAAAATGCAGAATCTGAGAAGTATAGTAATAAACATAAACACCACGATAAGAGTACCTATCGTCTTTTAAAACAGGAAGAAGAATATGAGCTTGAAAACAGACATACAAAGAGAAATTGATAATCTTGAAATGAGGTTGAAGGATAATACCAATTCTTTACAACAATTAAAAGAAATCAAAAGCAAATTAGAACGTGTTAAGTTATCTGAGTTTGAAGAAGACTTGAGAGAAGAAGACAATAAACAAATTTTATTAAAAGGTTAATATGTCAAATAAATCATGGATACTTGAAGTGAATAGAACAACCGGCACTGACGATTATTTCATCGAATTGAATGATGAAATTTTGGCAGAAACTGGTTTTAAAATTGGTGATGAATTAGAATGGGCTGACCGTGGTGATGGCAGTTGGTCATTAAAGAAAAAAGAAGAAAAGACTTGGGTGATGGTTGAAGCTGTACACACATTTCGTATGCGGTACATGGTTGAAGTACCTGCTGAACATCCAGAATATGCACTTGATACAGTTACAATGGATGCTGCCAAAGAATTCTCACAAGAGTTTATTGGTCAACAAATTGTGTCACACCGTGTTGTTACTGAAGACGAAGCTTTGAAACTATGTGATGTTGATAATTATTATTGTGCAAAGTGGGACAATCAAAAGAAAATAGAAACCTTCTTTACAGAAGAAGGATTTGAACGTGAAGATTGATGAATGTGCTGTGATGCAAATTTGTATTGAACGTGGTGCTCTTGAAGGACTAAAACGTTGTCACGAACATAATGAGATGGATGAATATAGAGTTGTTCACGAAATCAGCAATTGTATTATGGAAGAAATCTTAATGTGTTTCAAATTTAACAGTGACGAAATAGTTGCGTAAAAACAACAGTAGGCTTGCTTAATAATATCGGTAGTGTTATAATAGCATTATGATGTTATTTGTACACAATCGTTCAAAACGTAAAAAACCAACAGCCAAAAAACTGGCTGAATATCAGGCATGGTTGGATAAAATCAATTCTATGCCGCCACCATCAGGTAATACTAAAGTACTCAAAACAAATTTGAATACAAATGTACTACCTGAGTTAAAACCGCCTGCTGGTCGGGAAACTGTCCGTTATCCTAGTCTAAGTACTGGTGGGGGTATGGCAACAAAACCAGTCGTTGGTAAAATATATACTGGCTCGGCCATGAAAGGTATTGGCACCTTGCATAAAAGTAATGCTGTTCCGATTTTCTCGGCCGAAGAAGCAATCGACCAAGCCAATATGCGGAGATAATATGGAGATATATCTATCAACCGTTTCAATATTCGCCTTGGGTGCGTTCCTAGGCGCTCTGGTGGGTCGTTCCGTAACGTTCGGAATCATGGGATTAGTACTCCTGGTGATATTAATACTTAAGTACTAGTGTTGTATTTGTGCAACATAGTCAAAAACCGCTTGACAATTGTACCGAAACCTGTATAATGGATTCTGTTGAGTTGATAAAGGACACATTGTTATGAAACTGCTTTCTACTGGTAACCCCAAAATCCTTAAAGGATTGGCTGAAGGTTACAATACCTATATTTTGCATTTGGCTCCAGCTGATTTGTCAGGTTATGAGACATGCCCTAAACGTACCGTTGGTTGTACAGCTGCTTGTTTGAATACAGCTGGCCGTGGCGGTATGTTCAAAAAAGGCGAAACTACCAACGTTATTCAAAAAGCACGTATCCGCAAAACACAAATGTTTTTCGAAGAGCGCATGTATTTTATGAATTGGTTGGTTAAAGATATTGAATTGGCTATTAAGCAAAGTGCCAATAAAGGTTTAGTTCCAGTTATTCGTTTAAATGGTACTAGCGACCTTGCTTGGGAAAAGTATGAGGTTGTCCGTAATGGTAAATTATACCGTAATATTTTTGAAGCGTTTGAACGTATCCAATTTTATGATTATACCAAAATACTTGGTCGTAAAGTTAAAAATATTCCTAATTATCACCTGACATTTTCTGCCGCTGATGGTAATGATAATGATGTATTATCAGCTATGACACAAGGTTATAATGTTGCTGTTGTTTTTGGTATTAAAAAAGGTTCGCCGATGCCAGAAACTTATAAGTTCCGTTCCGTTTTTAATGGTGATGATTCTGATTTGCGTTTTTTAGATCCGAAAGATTCAGTTATCGGTTTGTATGCTAAAGGTAAAGCCAAAAAAGATACAACCGGTTTTGTAAAATATCCAGTTATTATGTTGAAAGCTGCTTAATGATTATCAATTTTGAAGAAAACAAGATGTTTGATAAATTTAATATTAATGGTAAAACGGCTCTTTATCACAGAGTGCCAATTCAATTGTTAGGTCTTTTTAGAAGTGAAATGTCCAATCAAAATAAATTTTTCAAAGTGAGATATCGTGGTCCTCGAGCTAATACTCCTTCAGCCCGTTATCGTTCAGCTGCGTCTAAGCAATCAACTTGTTTAAAACAGGACGCCACACACTTTTCAGCTTATACTTATTAAGGAATATTAAAATGACAATGCCTGCTGGCAAATATTATGTTGGTGATTTATGTTATGTAATGACCGATGAAGAATGGGAAGAATTTTGTGGTATCACCATTGACGGCAATAAATGTATAGATGGTGAGTTCCAACTAAGCGATGGCCGCCGGTTTGCAACATACGGCACCGCTTATGGTGATGGCACTTATCAAGATTATGATGGTGATTCATATTCGGTGGATGCTGGATTAATTGGTTGCATTTTGGTTAGTGATATCAAAGCAAATAATTATGATAATCTACTAGACCTTGGTTGTATTGAAGATTTTGATTCACCATTTGTCACCTGTGGTGGCCGTGGTACAAAAGATTGGGATGGTGTGATTCAGTTTGGTCACATTATGATTGAAACAAACCCTATTGAGGAATATTAAAATGGGAACACGTAGTTTGACTTTTGTTTATGATGGTGACAAACCTATTATCAATATGTACCGTCAATATGATGGTTATCTGGAAGGTCATGGCCAAGAATTGGCTGATTTTTTGATTTCAGGTAAAATGGTTAATGGTTACTCTGATACAAAAACAATACAATTTAATGGTATGGGTTGCCTTGCAGCTCAATTGATTGCCTATTTTAAACATACCGTTGGTGGTTTTTATATTCATGCTGTTACCGATACCGATTGCTGCCAAGAATATGAGTATCACGTTTTCGAGGATAAAGTGGTAGTTCAAAATCCAGGTGAAGTGATTTTCTCTGGCACATGGCAAGAATTTAAAGATTTTTGTTGCTCAAAGGCAACAATTTAACGGCAAACATGGCGATGCCGCTTGACAAATTCGCCTCAAAGTGTATAATTAAACTATTGAAACTAAGGAATATATTATGTCCAAAACTGTAAAACTAAAACCTTTCGAAAAACTTTTGACATTGATGGTCTCAGGCGAACCTGTGACTAAAGATGAAATTGATGCCCAACTCGGTTCTGAAATCTATATGTACCGATTGTCAACATACATTTGGCACATTAAGACAATTGCCAATGGCACAGTTCGTGCGATTAAAGATGGCCGCCAAGTTGTTGGCTATCAGTTGATTAATGTCAAAGAAGTTAAAGCTTACTTGACCACAATTGGTATTGCCGAGTCAACATGGGTTCCTGGTCAAAAGGTTAAAAAACCTTCTACAGCCAAACTGGTTGCTCAGACTGGTGCTACACCAATGCCAACCATTGTTGAACCTGTTGCCGAAGAAGTTGAAGTAAATGAAACTGTCGAACAGACTGATTGATTTTATAGAAGACTTGCGTAACGACATTCAATCCACGGCATTTGTATGTGCCGTGGTTTTAATCAATGGTTCTTTTCTTTATGCAATTGTTTTAGCTTTATATGAATATTTTTTATCTCGATAATGATGTTGTAAAGTGTGCGGAGATGCATAATGATAAACATTGTGTGAAAATGATTCTCGAATATGCTCAACTACTTTCTACTGCTCATCGTGTGCTTGATGGTACTCAATCTGTTGGCGTCAGTAAAACTGGTCGAAAACGTATTACATATGTACTTCCTGATAGCCGTGAATCTGCTCTTTATTCTGCTACTCATATCAATCATCCATCAGCAATTTGGGTGAGACAGTCGTATTCCAATTATGTTTGGTTATCTAAATTATTGACAGCGTTATGTTTAGAATATACTTATCGGTATGGCAAAATACATAAAGTTGAACGTAGTGGTCTTGAAGAAGAATTGATGTATCCGCCAAATAACATTTCTGCGTTTGCAAATTTTACTGAACCAACACCTGCGATGCCTGACGAAGTGAAAATTGCAGGTGATTCTTTGGCATCCTATAAAAATTACTATATAAAGAACAAGGCGCATTTAGCGTCTTGGAAAAAACGAAATATTCCGGAGTGGTATGCCAACGTATAGCTTTTTAAACACCGAAACTGGTGAACAATTTGATTCATTTATGAGCATTGCTGCTCGTGAAGATTATTTGAATGATAATAAACATCTTCAAACTGTTATGACTGCTCCGGCAATCGTATCACATTCTGGTGGAACATTAGACCAGAAAACACCTGATGGTTTTAAAGAAGTATTATCTAAGGTTGCAGAAGCGCATCCTACTAGCACCGTTGGTGAAAGATATGGTAAGAAGTCTATTAAACAGGTGCAGACTGAACAAATTGTTAAGAAACACGTTGAAAAAATTACAAAGAAAATAAAAGCTTGATGCCATTTAAATTTATAAAATTACCTGAGTTAGATTTTGACTTAAAAGCTGTTACTACAGATGCTGGCAGAAGATACAATACACCGAGTGGAGAAATGTACCCATCGGTGACTACTGTTTTGGCAGATTACAATAAGAAGGCCATTATGGAATGGCGTCAGCGTGTTGGTGCGGAAGAAGCAAATAAGATTGCTACACGTGCTTCAAATCGTGGTACTAAATTGCACAGTTTATGTGAAACTTATTTATTGGGTGAATTGTCACCTAAAAAAGTAGCATCAATGATGCCATTAGACAAAATGATGTTTAAGCAATTGCGGCCGAAGTTGGATGAGTTTGTGGATAATATCTATTGTCTTGAACAGGCGTTATATAGTCACCAGCTAAGAATGGCAGGTCGTGTGGATTTAATTGCTGAGTGGGATAATGAATTATCAGTTATTGACTTCAAATCCTCTACACGTGAAAAGAGTGAAGACAAGATTCAAAATTACTTTATGCAATGTACCGCATATGCTTTGATGTTTGAAGAAATTACAGGTAAAACTATAAATAAGATTGTGGTAGCTATTGCAACCGAAGAAGAAGTACCACAAATTTTTATTAAAGACAAATCGAATTATATTAACAGTTTAAATACATACATACAAAATTACTGGGATAAAAGATGAAAATATATATTGGTCCTTACAGAGATTGGATTGGTCCTTATCAGATAGCAGATAAACTATTTTTCTGGTTATCAAAAGATAAACGTTTTGAAATTGGTGGTTGGATGGCTGGGCCAGACGGCAAAGATACGTGGTTACAAAAAGTCTGCGTTTGGGTAGAAAGTCACAAAAAACGCAAAGTGAAAATTCGTATTGATAAGTACGATACATGGTCAATGGATCATACCCTTGCCTTGATTATTTTGCCAATGTTGAAACAGTTACATAAAACAAAACATGGT
>Ga0208723_1000358_pt1 | contig 13258 bp, 13 predicted proteins | sample LakMenEpi31Aug12_FD_150750 | JGI IMG/M metagenome (GOLD analysis project Ga0208723, IMG submission 150750) | Freshwater microbial communities from Lake Mendota, WI - 31AUG2012 deep hole epilimnion (SPAdes) | ecosystem: Environmental > Aquatic > Freshwater > Lake > Epilimnion/Euphotic zone ...
TAACTCAGAGGGAAACCGGAGACCGGATGATTGGCTGGGGATCCATTTTTCAGGTCCCGGGTCTCGGTAGTCGGGAGCCCGGTACGGGTGTTCAGGTTCGGGTGCAGGTGCAGGAAAATCCCGGACCCGAACCTGGTGCTGAAGACCTGTACCTGGGACCCGATGGCCGAGACCAGAGACCCGAGAATGAACTAGCCCAAGCCCTAGCTCTCCTCTCGTTTTCTACTAAAAACCTATTGTTTATCAACGATTCGGGCCTTAGGTTAGGGCATGGAATCTTCCCCTAAAGTCACTTATTGGTCCTGTTGGTGGCGCGCTACCTGGGTGCTATATCTCATCGCTTGCGTGATGGGTTATCTGAACGCCAGAGGCGAGGGGCTTGCCTGGGCGATGGGAGCGGGCCTGATCACTGCTCCGCTCTCGGGCCTTTTCTGGGGTTGGATCTATTGGCTGATCAAGAAGTAGGCTAAATGAGCGATCCGGATAAATGGTATCGCTCCACGGTGCCTGAGCTCCAGATCGGCGCGGCGTCCGGCGACCCGGATGCGATGTATCACCTGGCCCAGCGTTACCGCCGGGGCAAAGAGGTCCCGCAGGACATCCCGCAGGCGGTCGAATGGCTGCTGCGGGCGGCGGACCTTGGTCACGCCCACGCGCAGTCCAGCATGGGTGTCCGTTACTACTACGGCGAAGGGGTGCCGAAGAACCACCGCCTGGCGCTGAAGTGGTATTTGGCTGGCGCCGCCAAGCGCGAGCCGGAGGCCCTCTTCAATGTCGGCGATCTGTTCGATGACTCGGACGAGATTCCGAAGAACCCGGTCGAGACTTGCGCATGGATGCTGGTCGCGGCCGCTTACGGTTACCGGACGGCGCTCGATCGTGTCGATCCGCTGGTGAAGGAAATGTCCGCCGATAATCTCGACCTGACCGCCCGCCGGGGCGCCCAGATCTATGCCCGCTGCGAGGCGGGTGAGTCGCTCGATCCGTCGGCCTCCTTCCGGGAAGCGAAGCCCCTGCCGCACGTGCCGTACGGCGAAAAGGAGACGCCGCCGACGCGGCTATCCCTGCTCGTGGAGTTCGCCTACCGTTGCGATACGCAGCAAGTCGATCACCTGCTGATGCGGGAGCTCATCGATGGAGAAACCCGCTTATTCGTACTGGGCGACTATGCCGACGAGAACGACCCGACGGCTCCGCAGCCCGACCCCGGCAACAAGATGCTCCTCTTCCAATGCCGGGAGAAATTGGTGGACGGTTCTTACGCCCTGCTCGCCTACACGGATTACCAGAAGCTTTGCGCCTATCAGAAAGAGGGTCCTTGCCTCGAAACCCCCTCGAGAAGGCTCGTCGAGATGATGGACCAGCTCGGCACCATTCGCTTCATTGTCAACTCCGGCACGTCGGGCTGTTACTCGATGACCATCCGGACCCCCTAGACAAAATCCCGCTTCCGGGCACACCCTCTGTTATGAAGCAATTCCGACCGATCGAAACTTACGTGACAGGCGAGGGCGATGGCCTCACGCCAGGCAAGGTGCGCCGGCTCTTTAGCTGCGAACTGCAACTCGGACCGGGCCATGCCGAAGAGACGAACTTCATGGTGGGCCTAGAGTTGGAGGAGGAATACTTCGTCATCTGGAAAGAGACCGAGTGGGACATGGAAGCCGCCGGCGCGGTCGCCTGGACGCCACGGGGCAACTTCACTGAGCCGGAAGTCTGGCGTCGCCTACTCGAGGCCTATTTCCGCGCCGTGAAGAAGGAGGAGAGCTTCGATGGTTCCGAATTCACGTCGATCGTCACCTCGCCCCGCGGCCCGCTGCCGAAGTCCGAGATCCGCGCCCTCATCGATAAGGTATTCGGGTAATCTTTAGGTAGGGTCGGGACCGCGTCACGACATAGGGTGAGGCGGACGGCTCGGAGAGCCCGCCCTGCTAGGAGACGGCGTCCTCGGTCTGCTGGAGAAGATAGGCGTTCATCATCTCGGCCAGCGCGTCGGGGTCGGGGCCATAGAGGTCTCCCAGCGCGGCCTCATAGCCGATTTTGCTCCGCGACATGTTCATCAGGAAAGACTTCGGCCGAGACCCTTCCAGGAAGTTGAAGCCGACCATCTTCTTCTTGCCGTTGGCTTGGTAGACACCGAACTCTTCGATTTCATCCCAGCGATAAGAAGTCCGACGATACAGCCCTGTGACGTGGAAGCCGTCCTCATCCAAGGTGAGCGAAGCGGCCCCTGGCAGGAGTTGGACGATGGCGATCGGCATCAGTATGCCGCCGATCGCCAATAGCCCCCAGCCGGCGACAGATGCGACTCCCCCGTAGACGGAGAATGCTCCCATGCCGGCGACCAGACTGATGACAATCAGGTGCTTCCACAGGGTCTTGCGCGCAGGCAGAAGCGTGACGGGGAGCGCCTTGAGTTCCATGGCCAGAGGATTACCGCCCGCCGCCTTTTTTCGAGGGCAAACGGGGGAGGGTTTTGCCTAGATGCCCTGGGTAGGGCTGGGCTCTCCGAGCCCGCCGTAGTGATAAAGGGCGGACGGCTCGGAGAGCCGTCCCTACCTATGCCAGGTTCAGCCCACGGTGTTTTTATGTTCCCAACCGCCAACCGCTAGCAGCTAGGCTTTAGTATGCCACTCTATGACAGGTCGTCACGTGGACGGACGGCGTATCTTGGGTAGAGTATCCCTACCATGAGTTCCGACCGACGCGACTTCTTGAAGACCCTCACTCTGGGCGGCATCGCCCTTTTCACCGCCGACTGGTTCAAGCTGGTCGATGAGACCAAGGCCGCCTCCGGCGGCAAGATCCTCCCGGCCCTGCCCGGCGAGAAGGTCTCCGGAGAGGGCGACCAGCTCCGGGCCTTCTGGAATGATTCGGAAGGCTACTTCGAGCTTTGTCTCAATGGGACGATCTACGACGAAGTGCCTGACCTCGACGACGATGAAGAGGAATTCGACTCCAGCGAATTCGAGCAAGATGAGGATGAGTCCGACGAGGACTTCGAGGCCCGCATCGACGAGGCCCGCGATGAATGGGAGAGCGAACACTCCTCCGACCAGGAGCGCCGACGCGAAGAACACGAATTCGACTGGTACCGGCGGAGCTGCCCAGGCGCGCAGGCCGTGCCTTACCTACAAGGGCTTTTCTCGACCCTCGACAAGAAGGAAGACGCGGTCGACGCCGGTGACTATGCCGAGGTCGGCGGCATCGATTTCTACGACGGATCCTGCCCCGGCAACGACACGTATGTCGCGGCGACTGCGCCGGACTACGCGACCCTCGCCGCGCTCCAGCGCGTGCTTGTGGCTCTGAAGTGGAACTGCCGCGTCGTGATCGTGGAGCCCAATCCGGAGGATGAGGCGGCGCAAGGGTAGGGCGGACCGGCCCGGTCGGCCGAGAGGTCGAGCGGGCCGCTCGACCCTACCTAGAGGCAGGCGGACGCGTATGCCGACGCGTCCCTACCTAAGATGCAACTAGGGCAGCACGCGGTGCTGCCCCTACCCATTGAAGGTAATGGCGGTTGGCGGTTAGCGGTAGGGGGCGGCATATAGATTCCGCCAACTGCCGAGCGGAGGACTACATGTTGGACTGAGAAAACGATATTCCTAACCACCAACCGCTAACCGCTCCTACCTATTTCTTGATGCAGAGGTCGGGGAAGTCAGTGAATAGGCCGTCGACCTTGGCTTCGTCGAAGAGGACGCGGAGGAGTTCGTCGACGCTGGTGACGCACTTGGGGAGCTCGTCGGCGCGAAGGGTGTAGGGGTGCGAGAGCAGGCCGGCTTTGCGGGCGCGGGCGGCGAGATCGGTGACCTTGCGTCCAGCGGGCGACTTGCCGGTGACGTAGCTGCCGATGGGCGGACCGATGCCGTCGACGATCTTGGCGAGCTCGGCCAGGCCGGCGTCGGTGGTCAGGGGATTGGATTCTCCGCCGCCCATGAGCATGATGAGCTTGCCCTTCCAAGCGAGTTCCCCGCGGAGGCGTTTGATCTCGGCGAGTTCGAAGCACTGCACGAAGCAGGCGGAGTCCTTGGCGTCATACCCATACTTACGCAGGATCGGCAGGACCGCGCCGGCGAGGTCGTAGCCTTCCTTGCGATGCCAGCCGGGCGCTTTGAGCTCAGGGTAGATACCGACGTTCCGTGCGGTGGAGCGGTTCAGCTGCTGGATGAACTGGATCTCTTCCTCGAGCGTCACGACCGAAAACGAGCCGACGCCGACCGGGAAGCGACGAGGGAAGGCGGCCTTGCCGGTCTTGGGATTGAAGCGCTCGGTGACGTTGAGCTGCTTCAGTTCGGCCAAGGTGAAATCGAGGGCGTAGAATCGTCCGTCCGCCCGCTGACGTCCGGGGAACTTCTTTGGGGCGTCCGTCGTGGTGTCGATGTGCGTGTCATGGAAGATCACCGGTACGCCGTCCTTGCTGAGCACCACGTCCTGCTCGAGATAGTCGGCGCCTTGCCCGTAGGCGAGGGCCTTCGCCGCGAGCGTGTGTTCGGGCAGATAGCCGCTCGCGCCACGGTGCGCGATGATCAGCGGACGCGGCTCCGCCGCGGTGAGGGCGCTGAGGGAGAGGAAGAGGGCGAGCAGGGGGGCTCGAAGCATGGAGACTTTAAAAGTGCAAAGGTGCAAAAGTGCAAAGGTGGAACTCGTGCGAAGCACGGGAGGGGGCAAGTCGAGATGGGGCCCTGGCTTCTCAGGCGCCGCGGGAGATCCAGCGATACGCGTCGAGGGAGTTGCGCCAGAAGAACCGCTCGCGGTCTTCCGTGGTGCGGTCGGCGTAATATTCCGCTACGAGACCGAAGACGTCGGCATAACGCGCGCCTTTATCCGAGACGGGCCAGTTGCTGCCATAGAGCACGCGCGACGGCCCGAACGAAGCCGTGACATGGTCGAGCGTGGGCCGATAGGTATCGACGTCCGTCGGCGCACCGCCGTGTGGGGCCTTCACGGGTTCGACAAGTCCGGAGAGTTTGCAGAAGACGTTCGATTCGGCACCGAGGCGCCGCATGCCTTCGCGCCAGGCGAGGTCTGGTGCCTGCGGGTCGCGGATATTGCCGACGTGGTCGACGACGATGCGTAGGCGAGGGAAGTCGCGGGCGAGACGCAGGGCTCCTGGGAAGTCGCTCAGGCCATTGATGTCGACCGCCAGGCCGCGGTCGGCCAGCAGGCCAAGATGGCGCGCGAAGGTCGGGTCGGCGAGGTCCGCGCTCAGTCTGCTCGCCGGGATACGAATCCCGCGGAAGAGGGGATGGGCGCCGAGGCGGCGGAGATGTGCGGCAAAAGCCGCTTCGGCGGGACGGAGGTTACCGATGAAGCCCACGATGCAGGGATGCGCGTCGGCCAGGCGCAGAATCCAATCGTTGTCTTCCGGCCAGGCGCTCGCTTCGACCACCACCGTCTCGCGGATACCGTGCGGGGCGGCGACCCGCTGCCAGTCAGGCGGGAGTACCGGGCGATCCAGGAAGCTGCCCTTGGGTGGCCACGGCACGCCTTGGCTACGGGTCGGGTCGTAGAAGTGCGTGTGCGTATCGATGATCCGACTCGCCGTCGGCCGGCTCGCGCAGCCGACGGAAAGGGCGGCGGCACCCGTCGCGCCGGCGAGGGTGCGCAGGAAGGAGCGACGATCAGTCATCGGGGGCATGCAGAGTGATGTATGTGCAAAGGTGCAAAAGTGCAAAGGTGGAACACGCGCCAAGCGCGTGAGGGGGTAAGTTGACACGGTGACAAGTGGGCATGCGCGCTCGGCGCGCGAGGGGGCACGCTGGCACGGTGACAAGTGGGCAAGCGGGAGACATAAGAGGCACAGAGGCTCGGAGGCCCAGTGGACCAGAATAATGCAGAGTTAGTTGATCGGTTGATCAGTTGGCCGGTTGGCCAGTGAGACAATAATCGAGGGCACGAGGGCCGGAGGCTCGATGGATTAAGTAGGGCGCGGCTCTCCGAGCCTGCCGTCGTGCCGGGTGAGATGCGCATGTTCGTCTGCGAACGGACGGTTCGGAGAGCCGTCCCTACCAATGTCAGGTGAAAGCCTTTGGCGGTTGGCGGTCGGGAAAGGCAGAGAGACAGGCGGAGGGCGCACCAAGCCATATCGATTGTCACAGGCGGGTGGCGATCTGGTGACAATAGATTGTGGATACATAAAACCGCACAAGAATTTCTTGAAGGCTCTTGTCCGAAGGCAACATCACGCCCGCCATGAAATCCCTACTCCCGCTCCTCCTCGTTGCTGCCGCCGCCCAAGCCCAGACCGCCACGGTCAAGGCTCCGGCCGGCAACTTCTCGCTCACCGCTGACAAGTATGAGATCGTTCGCGACGTCGATGACTTCGACGGCATGTCCTACGGCATCAAGGCCAAGGTGCTGGACGACGTGCGCATGACCTTGGGTTTTGCCGATGCCAGCTCCGATCGCTTCGACCTGGTTTCCGGTCTCAACGTGGAAGTCGGCGCCCGCCGCTTCTCCGTGGGAGCCGAATATGACCTCCACACCGCCGAAGGCGACGTCACGCTCTCCCTCGCCTACGGCCAGACCACCGGTCGCACCAAGGGCGGCTTCGCCGGCGATGCCTTCCGCAATCAGCAGTTCGTCCTCGGAGCCAGTTATGCGCGCCCCCTGGGCGAAGGTTTCACCGCTATCCTCTCGGCGAACAAGTTCCTCAGCGACTTCGATCCGGATGCGACCTTCTCCACCGCCCCGGCTCGCGCCGCCTTGGTTGAACGCTTCGACGGCTCGCCTTTCTCCGTCGGCCTGACCCTCGCTTATGCTCCGACGGATAACGTATCGATCCACCTGACCTACGCCACGGAGGACTCCCTTCTTGGTTTGGCCGGCGCCGACAACACGATCAGCTTCGGCGTGCGCGCGACCTTCTAAGCCACGTCCGCACTGACGAGAGGGGCGGGAGGACCGCCCTGATCAAAAGCCCGCCCGTTGAATGCCGTGCGGGCTTTTCTTTTTTCGGCGAGCAGCCGCCGGCCGGGCAGGCCAATAATGCGTCCAGCGCTAATATAAAATATCTTCCCCTACGGGGAATAGGGCGGGGGAGTGTCCCGCCGTGGGGTGTTTTCGGAAACCTAGGGTATACTGCTGTCCTCATGCCCCGCTACACCCTGCAATCGACGCCCTTCCTTAATAACACCCGTCCGGTCATCTGGCTCGACGTCGAGAAGCGCAAAGCCGACCCGGAGCCGGCGCTGACCACCGTCGTTTGGGCCGAGGGGCTGAAGACCTATGCTCACGATGCGATCCTCGCCGCTTCAGCCAAGGCGCGCGGTCTGGAGTTCCAGCCGTGGCTCGAGTTGGCGACGGAGATCGTCCGCGTGGCGAGGGAGACTGAAAGCCTCATCGGCGGCTACAGCATCCCCGAGCGCGATCTCCTGATGACGGCCTGTCCGGAGCATGCGGAATGGATCAAGGAGCATTACCTCAACGCCAACGCGGCGAAGTGGTTCAGGAACAACCGGCCGAAGCTTTACGCGGAGGCGTGCCGCACGGCGGGCGAGCACCGTAATCCGGGTCTGAAGGATTTCCTCATCCAGCCCGCGGTCGGTTATGAATATAAGCGCTACCTGCTCGACGTGCAGCCGGGGTCGATCCTCGGCCGGATGCGCAAACTGCTCGCCAAGCGCGCCGGCGTGCATCGTGAGCTCACGAACGAAGCCCGGCGCGACTGGACCAATCTCATCGAGTATAACCGTCAGGACGTCTTGGGCATGATCCACTTGGTGGGGTATGTGAAGGCGGCTAACAAGTTGACCAGTTGATCAGTGGGCCAGTGGGCCAGGGAGACACTAATCGAGGACACGAGGGCCGGAGGGCACGTGGACCAGACAAACCGCAGGGCACAAAGGGAAACCGGAGACCGGATGGTTGGCTGGGGTTTATGATTGGCCGCATCTAATATTCCGGTTCCCGGTCTCCCTTTGAGCTCCTGCCTCTAATCCATCCAGCCCTCGATTCAGTCCTCTACGCAGTCATCTATTCAGCCATCCATTCTGCTTCGGGTTGCGGGAAGGGCCGGGATAGGCATGGTGGGGGGATGAGATACCCCTTGTTCGCGTGGTTCGTCATGGCCGCGTGCGCCGTCACGGCGAAGCCTCTGCAGGTCTATATCCTCGTCGGGCAGTCTAACATGGAAGGACATGCGAGGGTCGAGACGATCGATTATATCGGTGAAGATCCTGCGACGGCGCCGTTGCTGAAGCGCATGCTTGGTCCCGACGGCAAGCCGGCGGCCGCGAAGAACGTATGGATCTCCTACTACACGGGTATCGGCGAGAAGAACGGCGAGGGCTTCGGTCCGCTGACGACCGGTTACGGCTCGCGGCAGGATCCGGCGAAGGACGGCGGCAAGATCGGGCCCGAGTATACGTTCGGACTGGCGATGGAGCGCGCCGGCCAAGGCCCTGTCCTGCTCATCAAGGCCGCTTGGGGCGGCAAGTCGCTGAACTACGATTTCCGTTCACCGGGCGCGGGGCCGTATCCGCGGACAGCCCGCGACCTTGAGACCGACAAGCATCCGCTCGCCGACGCCGGTCATTACTATCGCCTCATGCTCGCGCATGCGAAGCAGGTGCTGGCCAACCCCGGGCGCGTCTGCCCGGCGTACGATCCGAAAGAGGGTTACGAGCTGGCCGGCTTCATCTGGCTGCAGGGCTTCAATGACATGGTGGACTCGAATTTCTATCCCAAGCAGCCCAAGGGCGCGCCGGGCAACCGGTTCGCGCTTTATTCCGAATACATGGGCGCGTTCATCCGCGACGTCCGCAAGGACCTCGGTGCGCCCAGGCTCCCGTTCGTCATCGGCGTCATGGGTGTCGGCGGCAAGGACCCGGGCAGTGACGACAACCTCGCCTTCCGCGAGGCGATGGCCGCCCCGGCCTCGCTCCCGGAGTTCAAGGGCAACGTCCTCGCCGTGCGGACCGCGCCGTTCTGGGACGAGAAACTGGGCGCCATCCAGGACAAGAAGGAGAAGGTCCGGCAGATGGCGTATGAGCTCAAGAACAAGGGCAAGCGCTCGGCCAATGCCGACGGCAAGATGACCGAGGCGCAGCAGAAGGCTTATCTCAAGGACTACGAAGCCAAGCTGATCTCCGCGGACGAAGCCGCTATGCAGAAGCGTGGCGCCTCCAATGCCGGCTACCATTACCTCGGTTGCGCGAAGACGTTTGCGCTCATGGGCGAGGCGTTCGCCGAGGCCAATCTCCAGATAAGGGCGGGGCAGAAGTGAGGCGCTACCTGCGAGGGGACACGTTGACACGGTGACACGGGGGCATGCGCGATAGCGCGAGGGGACACGTTGACACGGGGGCACGGGGGCACGGAGAGATGCAACGTTAGTTGACCCGTTGACCAGTGGGCCAGTTGGCCGGAGGGGAGGACTAGCTGGCAAGTTGACCCGTGGGCAAGGGAGGCATGCGGCGGGAAGATGCCTAACTCAAAGGGGAACCGGAGGCCGGATGATCGGCTGGGGATTGATTCTGCCCGCCGCATCCTTTCCGGTTTCCGGCCTCCCTTTGAGTTGCTGTATCTGATGCCCCGCCGTCGTTGTTGCAGTCCTCAACGCAGACCTCGACTCAGTCCTCTCTCTTATCATTCTCCCCTCATGCTTATTCCAATCGAAGAGCTGAAGATCCTGTACCAAGGAGCTATCGCCGACGTCACGGACTCGCCGGCCCGGCCGATCCTGTCGGCCGAACGTTACCAGGGCGGTTTCGGGTTCATCCGTAACGGCGTCGAATATCGGCTGGCCTTCGATGCCCTCGAGTCGCCGGAGTGCATGACGTTGCAGACGAACCTCGATTTCATCAGCGGGCGAGCCGGCCTCGAGAACATGCGTCGGCTGGTGGCCCAGCTCAATGCGGAGAAGAAGGGCGTGAAGTTCGTCCTGGTCGAAGCACCGGCCCCTTTCATCGTCTGCTCCGTCGAGGCGATCCTCGCGGCTTATCGTCGCATCCCGAACACGGAGGTCGCGGAAGCGATCCTCCAGAGCGCCATGCGACGACTCGAGGACGTGACGGAAGAGATTCGTTTGGAATTGGGACGCAGAAGGTAGGGGCGTAACGCGCCTACGGCGCGAGGGGGCACGTTGGCATGGTGACACGTGGGCAAGGGGAGATACCCCTGCCTCGAGGCATCTATGTCGTGACGCGGTCCCGACCCTACCTAACTGCCTCTCGCCGGAACCTCCGGGGCTTTATTTGACGGCCTCCGCGGCCGCCTTTTTCTCCTTCCGCGCACCTTTCGCTAGCTCCTTCTTCTCATCAGGGCTCAGATTATTGGCCGGCGAATCCGGTTCATTATGCTTCGGCATCGCCAGGCGCAGTCGCTCGATGATTTCCTTATATTCCGGCAGGGCGGCCAAGTTGCGGTGTTCGAGCGGGTCGGTCGTGTGGTCGTAGAGTTCCTCGGCGCCGCCTTTCGAGCCGTAATACGTGAACCGGTAGCGGCCGTCCGTGACGGAGTGGTTCCCGTAGTTGTAAGTGGTCAGCGTGGGGAGGCTCCAGGCCAGGGTCGGATCCTTCAGCACAGGCGCGAAACTGCGCCCCTCGTTCTCGGGGTTGGCGGGAAGTCCGCAAAGTTCGATCAGGGTCGGGTACATGTCGAGCAGGTTGACGACCGCTTCGCTCTTCAGTCCCGCCTTGGTCACGCCCGGTACGCTCACGATGAAGGGAACGCGGTCCGACTCTTCCCAGAGGTCGGTCTTGCCGTACTTCAGCTTCTCGCTGAGGTGCCAGCCATGGTCGCCCCAGATCATGACGATGGTATTATCGGCGTACTTGCTCTTGGCCAGGGCGTCGAAGACGACGCCGAGACAGTGGTCGGCGTAACTGAGGTTCGCGAGGTAAGCGCGCTGGGCCTGTTTGTGCATCTTCGCCTTGTCCGCGGCCAGAAAGCGCGGATCAGCCGAGAAGAGCTCCTTTCCCGCCTTGTTCGTGATATCTTTCAGGTCGTCGCGAAAGATCTCGACGGTCTTGAATTTATCCAGGGGATAGAGGTCGAAGAATTGCTGCGGGACTTCCCACGGCAGATGAGGCTTGGAGATGCCGAGAGCCAGGAAGAAGGGCTGCCCTTTGAAGTCTCGCCCGAGCTGGTCGGCGGCCCATCGGCTGGCGACATAGTCCTTGGTCTTATCGACCGGGTTCTTGGTCGCCCCCCACCGGAATTCCTCGCCCTTCTCGCCGAAGCTTCCGGCCGTGGGAGATTCCGACCAGACCAGGCCGCCGTTATTTCCGCCGGCGTCCACGAACTCTTTGAACGCCCACTGCCCCTCATCGATTCCTTTCGCGGTCGGATGCTTATGGAAGATCTTTCCCGAGGAGAGGGTGTGATAGCCGTGCTTGGCGAAGTATTCCGGCAGCGTCACGACGTCCTTCGCCTTCGGGGCGTTCTTCAGGTTCTGCCGATTGCCATAGACACCGGTCGAAGCCGGCTGCTTGCCTGTCAGGATGGCCGAACGGCTCGGGCAGCAGACCGTCGAGGGGCAATAGGACTTGTTCATGACGACCCCTTTTTCCTTGGCCAATTTGTCCATGTGCGGGGTGATGGCCTGCGGATTCCCTCCCATGCAGCCCACCCAGTCGTTCATATCGTCGACGGCGATGAGCAGGACGTTGTACCCCTTGCTTTGGTATTCGGCTACCCTCTGCCGCGCCTCATCGGCGGCGTCGAGGTCTGCCGACGCGGCGGCGAGCAGGGCCCCGGAGAGGCAGAAGCCCCGGAAGAATTCACCGATGCCGTTTCTGAAGGATGACACCATGATTCTTTCGTTCGGGGTTGATGAAAGTTTCCTGGCGGAGGGGAAGGGATTCGAACCCCCGGAACCTTGCGGTTCATCTGATTTCGAATCAGACGCAATCGACCACTCTGCCACCCCTCCTAACCAGGACTGTTGAGGAAGTCCCTGGATGGCGGGCGGGCAAGACGTAAATGAACGGGAAAGGGGCGTTCCCGCGGGCTTTACGCCCTTCGGCACGCTTGCCAGCGATGGTTTGCCCCCTATCCCTGATTTCAACCCCGCATCACCCCATGCTCTCTCGTCTGCTCTGCCTGCTCACCCTGTGCCTCGTTTCGGTCGTCGCTTCGGCCGAGACGTTCTGGATCTGGGGAGCGAAGAACAACGTCGCGAAACAGGAAGTCTGGTTCCGCGCCTCCTTCGAGCTGAAGGAAGTCCCGGCCAAGGCGCTGCTGCAGGCCACTGCCGACAACCATTGCGTGGTCTGGCTCAACGGCAAGGCGCTCGGCGGCTCCGATGACTGGGCGGAGGCTTTCACCGCCGAAGTGGGCGGCGACCTCAAGGTCGGCGTGAACACGCTCGCCGTGCTCGCCCGTAATGACGGCGGCATCGCCGCGATGTCCCTCCGCCTCTCCGCCGGCAAGACCGTCCTCGCCGAGACTGGGACGAACTGGAAGGCCTCGCTGGCCAAGCCCGGCAAGGGTTGGGAAAACGCCGGCTTTGACGACGCCGCCTGGGTCGCGGCGACGTTCGTCAAGAAATACGGCGAACAGCCGTGGGGTAAGCCTTTCGATCGTCAGGCCGCGGTCGCCAAGAGCGGCAAGCGCACGCCGTCCACTTCCGTCGCCGCGCCCGAGGAACTCATCCTGCAGCCCGGCTTCAAGGCCGAGCTCCTGCACCTCGTGCCCAAGGCGGAGCAGGGCTCGTGGGTCTCGCTCGCCGTCTCGCCGGAAGGTGACCTCGTCGCCGGCGACCAAGGCGGCATGCTCTGGCGCATCTCGCTGAAGGACCCCAACAAGCCCGTCGTCACCAAGATCGACACGAAGTTCTTCGGCTGCCACGGCCTCCTCTTCGCCCACGGCGCTTTATACGCCTGCACGAGCGAGAAGGGCAAGGGCGACATCTGGCGCCTGCGCGACACCAAGGGCGACGGCTCCTACGCCGAACAGACCATGATCCGCGCGCTCAAGGGCTCCGGCGAACACGGCCCGCACCAGCTCGTCCTCGACCGCGACGGCTCGATCCTCGTGGTCGGCGGCAACCACACCAAGCTGCCCGACGATGAGAAGGCTGGCGCGCCGGTGAAGCGTTACGACGAAGACGACCTCCTGAAGAAATATGAAGACGCCAACGGCCACGCTTCCGGCATCAAGGCCGTCGGCGGCTGGATCGCCCGCATGGACAAGGACGGCAAGGACTGGGTCCGCGTGACCACCTGCTTCCGTAATCCCTACGACTGCTCCGTCGCTCCGGACGGCGACATCTTCACCTACGACTCCGACATGGAGTGGGACATGGGCGCCC
>Ga0208723_1000363_pt1 | contig 13080 bp, 9 predicted proteins | sample LakMenEpi31Aug12_FD_150750 | JGI IMG/M metagenome (GOLD analysis project Ga0208723, IMG submission 150750) | Freshwater microbial communities from Lake Mendota, WI - 31AUG2012 deep hole epilimnion (SPAdes) | ecosystem: Environmental > Aquatic > Freshwater > Lake > Epilimnion/Euphotic zone ...
CTTAACAGCAGAATTTGCAGTGTTGATTACGTCCCAAATGGTAGCGATAATGTTGGTATCGCTCAATGCGCCTGAACCTGCAGAAACTGCACCTGAACCTGCTGCCTTGATCAAAGTCTCGAAACCATCGTACTGTCCTGCAGTAGCGTTAACACCGCTCCACATGATAGTCTCGTTAGCGGCAGCGATACCACCAACCAAACGGCCTATGATAGCGTCTTGGATTTGTGTGTTCACACGGCCTGACATTACATCGGCAGTAGTCCAGTCAATGAAGAAATCTTTCTTACAGATTTGACGCTGTACCTGGAATTCTTCAAGAGTCAAGATGCGCTCAGTCAAAGTGATTGTGCCTGTTGGCGTGAAATCACAAGTGCCTGCGGCAAATGTTACGGTGTCATCAATTTTACGTACTACTGATTTGTATGGTACGTTAGGCTTCATTGTCACGTACTGTGCAGAAACGTTTGACAAGAGTGCCTTTGCTACGATTTCACCAGCTAATTCACCTGCATAGGTGGTGGTGAGTGAAGTTGTTGTTGGCATTTGTTAAATAAAATTATGAGGTGAATTAATTTACTTTTTTGCGCGAATGCTTTCCATGAAGTCGCTGAATGAGTTACCATTCGATGCAACCACAGGAGCGGCATTCTTTTTAAATTCTTGTGACTTTACAGAAGGTACAGCCGGGGCTTTCTTAACTGAAGCAAGTTCAGCTTTTACGGATTCGGCATCCTTCTTAGCGTTTTCAACTGCGGCAGCTAGTTCTGTTTTTTCAGTTTCAAGTGCAGCAATACGTTCAGACAATTGACCTATTACGGCAACGAGGTCTTCGCTGCTCATTTCAGTAGATTGTTCTTCGCGCTCGATTTCGGCAATAAGGCCATCTTCGCCTACTACCACTTTAGTTACACCGTCTTCGAGGATGTACTCACCCGCAGGTACAGGAACTGGATTGCCGTCAGCATCTAGTGTGAAGATGTCAACACCTACTACCCACTCATCAGCTGTTGAGTAGATTTTGGTACCATCAGCAAGCGTGCCCTCTACGGCAAACTTTACTTCGGTAGCTGCTTCAGTTGTTTCTTCTTCAAACTTGATACCCAACGCAGATGGTTCAATGCCGTACTTTGTGAAGACTGCTTTGATTTGATTTTTGATATCTGACATGTTTGGTAATTTTGGTATAGTAGACAAAACGCGGTTTTGTTGCATACGCCAAATTGATTACCTTAGCGACTGTAAAAAATTACATACATTATGACTACCAAACAAACCATGCCCATGGACACTAAGATTAGTGTTAGGCTCAATGAGAAACAACTTAAGGTTGTGCAAAAGGCTGCGAAGGCTCACAAGATGAACCTAGCAGAATATGTTCGTGCGTGTATTCTGTGACCAATAGGTATAATAAGCGAAAAAAAGAAGGCCCTCGTTTGGGCCTTTCTTTTTAATCTTAAATACCTAAATACTTTCGGTTACACTAACCGCTGCTAATATATCAATAAAATGATTCCATACCCGTTTCTAAACTCAACCATTTACCCGTGCTTTCATTCTTGCCATTAGCAGGTAAGAACTCCATATAGGCTAGTAGCTTTGCTTCTTCAGTTAATGACGGATTGAATGTGAGTGTGCGATTGATTATGTTGTACGCATTTTCACCACCCGCTTGCAAGTTTAGCGTGCTGTCTTCAGTTGGATTTTGACCAATGTCAATAGTGCTACCGTACACGTTCATGGTTGTGGGTGTGCTACGTTCACCATTGTACAGTCGATACATCTGCTTATATCCACCATAGGTTTGACCAAAAGAATTGATAAGCACTTTGTAATTGAAAGTGTTTGCATCAATGCCGTTAATGTATACCGTGCTTTTGACTTGTGTAGGGCTGATGTTTTCAATGTCCATAGCAATTGATGTGATGTGCGTTTCACCCTTAACAGGTACGATAGGAAATACCCAGCGACAATTCCAAATCATTTCTTGTTCAGTCATGTTAGCAAGCTTCAAGAACTCATCCCTGCGCAGTCTGCGCTTTGGCTTAATCGCACCACGACTTGTCCACTTTACAATCGTCTTGCCTGTTGCATCCTTACCTAGTACGCGTGACTTGTACTGCACCCGCATAAGTGGGTCTATCATATCTTCAGCCACACCATTAACCACCGTTTCGTATGGCTCATATGTGAGGTCTATGCGATCAGTGTTAAAGTACATATTGCTTTCTACATAGTAAACAGTTTGCCCGGCTACACCACTTGGCGGTTCATGCTTTATCCACTTGCTAGGACAATGCAACTGGTAGCCCTTAGGTGTCATGCCGCCTAATTGAAAGCTCATGTTGTATAGTGCCATGCTTGCATAGTTGAGGGGATACAATCCAAACAGTTGTGTGTTGGTTGTCTTCTCAACTGTGTACGTTATAACGTTTTTGCCTGTGCTAAAATCATTGTTCTCGTACACAACAAAGCCATTAGTGATGCGCGTGTTTATCTGCCCGTTATAGGCTTCAAATTCGGGCGGTAATCCTAGCACATCAAGTGCCTTTTCTACGTTTATCATATGTGTTATTTATTGGTTGCTTTGCTTAGTAGTTCATCAAGCTCCAACACCAATTCTGCTTCATAGTTTTTGACACCACTCATGGCTACACCCACTTCATTGAAAAATCCTTCGATGCTGTAGCCTTTTATCTTGCCTTCTTTTACATCATCCCATACGTGGTCTTCGTCTACATGCGTACCAATAAACCATGTACCATCAGGCAAATCAGGTAATCCTAGTTCGATGCTCTTATCATTCTTACCTTCTTTCAACCATGACTCAACAACGGTCACACCTGTTACTGGTATTTCGTGTTGAAGGTTAGTGGTATGCTGCAAGTTTTTCTTAAAGAACTGATGCGCTAACTGTTGCACGGTCTTCTTTTCAAAGTACACATAGTATGCTTCGCCCTTGTCATCATAGCGAAGTATTTCTTTATCCGGGATGAGTGCAGGGCCGTATAGCATCCTACGTTCTTCATCCACTTTAGCAAGTTGCATCTTGCTTAGTGCAATCCAGTTTTCTTCTATCGCAGGCGCATCGACTAAGCCCATCGCGGTGATACCCAAACGACCTTCTTCATCAATTACGCATTTTACTACTTTTCTTTTTTCCATTTTTCAAAGTTATTTATATTTGACACGTTTTCATCATAGCATTGTTTTCAATAGGTTTAGTTTCAGAGACCGTCCAAACGTGGGCGGTTTTCTTTTTATCCTATCCTAGATAAGTCTTCAACCTTTACCCTCACTTCTTGTTGACTTGCGACATCGCCCGCAAGCACATACGCACGGGGCGTGACTTGTTCAGGTCTATCTTGCAAGAAGGCCGAAGCAAATGGATTAAACTGTGCGGTTTCTGCACCACCACCACCGCCACCATCCAATGAAGGTGGATTGTTTTCGCTTGTTTCCGTTGGTGTTCCTCCTGTAAATTCTTGCTTTGCAATAGTTGCTACGTTAGCAATACCCGCAGCAATGGCACCACCCGCTGCGATATAAGGAGCAGCCGGGAATAGAATAGACACAGGGTTTTTTTGCGTACTTAAAAACGCAGCGTTTGCACTCGCGTAAGTATCAATAGTAGCCTGTGCTATGCTAACAGCTTTCTGCGCACGGAATGCACGCTTTTGGCTTGCCTCATCTTTTTTTGCAATTGCACCAATGAACGTACTAATTGCTCCTAACGACTGTTGAGTAATAGCTATTTTAGCATCGGCGATTGATTGTTCTCTTTCTAAATCTTCTTTCGCTTTGGCCTCTGCTTTTTCTTTATCTTCTTTAGCTTTTTCATCTGCTTTTTGTTGATCCTCCTTTCTATATTTTTCCCTTATAATATTGAGTTCAGCTTCTTGTAAATCTGTTATCTCTTTTTCTCTATCCCTATTACCTTGCGCTAACTCAAAAAGTTTATCATACTTTTGACTAATAGCTAGTTCTTCTTTGTCTTGTTCGCTAAGTGTAGCAATGAATGTCTCTTCCTGTAATTGTTGTAGGTTTTCTTGGTATGCTTTTTCGGCCGCTAATTTTGCCTCATCAAGTTTTATTTGATTAGCTAATTCAGTATCCAGTCTTTGCTGAAAATATTTATCGCTGATTACTTGTAAGTCACCTAATTCTTGTTCACGCAATTGCTTTTGTAATTCAGCATTAGCACCTGCCTTCTCTTTTAGCTGATTGTATTTAACAGCAACTGCTCTTAACTCTTTTTCTTCTGCTGATAATGTGGCTTGAAATTGTTCTTCTTTACTTGCTTTGATTGCATCGGCTACTTCTTGTTCCTGAGCCTTGATTTTGTTTGCTCTTTCTTGTGCTTTTTTCGCAGCATCATCACGTTTTTTTTCAATATCAGCTAACCTTTTTTCCTCTGCTTTTCTTGCTTGTTCTGCTACTTCAGCTTGCTTTTGTATCTGTTGTGTTTCAATATCAAATAAAGCGGCATTAGCTTCTTCTACTCCTTTGATTTGGTCTTGGGTTAACTTGATACCTTGACTAGTTAAATATGCAGCTTGATCAATAATATCTTGATATGTTTTGATACGCTCGTTAGCATATTTTTCTTCAACTGCCGTAACAGATTCACCATTCTTTTTCGCATTGGCTACAGCTCTTTTTTCTTGTTTATCTAATTCCTTTAATGCTGCATCCCTTGCTGCAATGCTATTGTTTAAAGCATCGTTTGCAATAAATTCTGTACCGAGAATTGCATCGCTTAATGACTTAACACCATCAGTAATAAATGAAACAACCTCACCAATGACTTCCATTACAGCACCTAACCCGGGTATGACATTCTTAAGTGTGTCGAAATTGGTGATGATAGCAACAATTACTGACGTTAATAAGAAAAGTGGATTAGTTAAAAGTGCTTTGCCTAATGTTATAAACGACTTACTGGTCGCTTTGATTCCATCAGTAACATCACTAAACTTAACGTCAGATATATTTTTGGCAAGTAATTTTGCGCCTTCAGCAGCACCACCAAAATCAAGACTAGTTAACCTGCCCGTTACTAATCCAAGAGAATTGCCTACACGCTCAAACGCACTACCCGCTTGTGTTCCTACGGCTTCCGCAGCATCAGCTATCTTATCTTTTACTTCAGATGCAGCCTGTGCTAATTCAACATACTTATCACTATCAGGTTCTGTGTTGGCTAACTGTACTTGCAGTTCGCGTAACTGCGCCTTGAGTGATATGGTATTTTCTATTGTTTCAGCAGGTACAATCTCAGCTGGTATACCATCTTTTGGTATATCATTAGGAATTTGTTTTAGTTCATCTCCTAAATCCTTAACCTGTGCGTTTAGTTCTTCAAGATTCTGCTCGCTTTCCTTAGTGTTTATGTTAAAGGATTGCGATGCGTTATTGATTGTCGCATTGGTAGCATTGATTTGAACATTTAACTCTTTAAGATTTTGCTCACTTTCGTTAGTGTCAATTACAAACTTCCTTACAATAGGTTCAGCCATTAGTATATGAGATTAGCGATTAAGTAAATAAGTAAAAAGAATAATAACGTGCGCCACGCATAGAGGGTAATAAACCATAACACACGCTGCCACTTTCGTAGTGAGTGATCATGTCGTGGTTGTGACTTAATACCTAGCTGCAAATAGCGCATTGAGTTTTTAATAGTATCCATTATGATATTTTACTTTGTTGATATTGTAGCGAAGCAGTTGTGATGATGTCTACAGGGAATGTACCACCACCGCCTACTGTCAAGAATAGCCTGTGCTTTGCAGGTACTGCAACATTCACACCCACCGTAAAAGTGAATGCGGTTGTATTGACCGTGTTGAGTGCTGTGATTGCGCTTACTGCCGCAACACCCGCTATCTTAGTCATGGCAAATGAATACTGCCCTGTGGCGTAAGTAGCTGCATTAGTATCCCAAACAGTCACGTTTAATAAGCATGACCATAGTGTGTCATTAGGTAGCTCAATGTGTTCATTAGTGATACCTTCAATGTAGTAAAAAGCATTGCCCGCTGCGGGGTATGCATCTTTTCTATGCAGTATAACCGTGCCTGATTGCGCCCATCCCTTTTCGATATAGATTGAACCGTCACGAAAGCCACCACCTAAGTGCATACCGGGTAAATTGGTGTAAACGTTTTTGCCAAGTAGGTTGCTACCTTGTACGTTCTTGTACAACTCAAGCGTATTACCAACCGCTAACATGTCACGGTTGCCAATCTCGATGGTTACGCTATCACCATTGATTACACTATTAATGATTGACCTTGTTTGTTGTGCGGTCTTAGTTACACGAGGTGCTGGGTTAGTGGTAGTACCCCCTACGTTTGTGTTTGGTCTACCATCGCTCGGAATGGTTGCCCAACAAATTGCCGTGCTTTCATCCCAATTATAACCGTAGCGTGTGCAACAATCTTGTGTAGCATCCACAGGGTCACCATTGCTATCTACAAAGTTTACTTCGCCGCCAACAGATATGGTTGAGGGCGTTGCGCTACAGTCTTCGACATCTTCAAGAAACTTAATCAGCTTTACGGATGTGCTTTCTTGCATGCCCACCTTATAATCATTAATCTCAAGTATGCGCCAGTAACAATTCTCTATCCATATCTTGTCGCTAAATTGAAAGGTAAGTATGTCTTTAAGGTCAAGTGCAAAAGAAGCCTCCATGATTCGCGCATCAGGCGAATACAAAGCATTCATGTAGGTACGCCAGTACAGATTAAATAAGTTGTTGTATGGGTTTGTTGTGATACCGTATGGTGGTACTTCAGGTGCCCAGTTCAAATCAAAATCATATATATCAGGATTAATTGCACTATAATGATTTAGCAAACGAATACCAACTTGCACTACTGTGGCTGTACCGTCATCATAAACAAAACCATTAAAGTTGCCTGCATAATACAGGCATCTCATGCCCGGATTGACAAACTGCAATTGTTCATTGATGAACATAGGCATTATGATATCTGTGCCGTTAACAGGTGCGCATGGAGTGGATTGCGTTACAAGTTTTATGGATTGATCACCTATGGCAAAGTCGCTAGACTCAACATCAGGATTGACCGTGTAACCTACTACTTCATAGTCACCGTACACGCGATTGACATTCTTGTATACCTTGCTCAAATTGTCTTCACCTGCGCTGTACGTAAATTGAAACTTAGCTTTTTGCAGGTCAACCGTGCTGCTAATGGTAATGTCTTTTGATGTGTCTAGTTTTGATGTCCAGTCAAGCAGATTGCCACTACCTAGGTAACTATTTTGCGGTACTATCTGCACTCTGTTTGGGCGTGTCCTATCCGATACGATTGCACAGTTGTGCATCTTAAGAACATCGGTTACAAAATCAATCTGCTTAATATCGGGCGCATTAAGGTCAAAGAAGAATGTTTGCCCATACTTTAGTTCTAGGCCTATCAAAGACCATGAACCCATAACATCAAACATTTGAATACCTATCAACGTATTGAATATTACAAACTGCACCGTGCTTGCTGCATCAATACCAATACGAAATGTGAATATGCGCTCTGAACTATTAGGAAAGTTTTGAAGGATTGTTGCAAAAGCTAATCCGGGTATCACAATACCATCGACAATCAAACCTACTTGAATCGGTATTTCGGCATTACCCGCTAATGATGGGGATAGTTGTAAGACTGCTTGAAAAGTATAGTATCCTTCCGATGGTGTAGTATATGTAAAGGTTGCAGGATTGTAATCACCACCATTGTCAAAGATTTCCGTATCGGCTTCTAAAACAAAATAAGCACTTGTGACGTTTACCGTCATAGGTGTACTCGTTTCTGCTTGAAAAAGCAAATCATTAAATGAATCACTTGCTACTGGTCTTTGACTATTAAGCCAAGGCATGTGGTACTCCGATATAGTGCCTAACAACGTACCCGCTTCTAACTCAAAACCCGCATCGGTAATTATTTCTTCAAACAAATAATTCCATCCAAGTGCAGGTGTAAAATCACCCGCGTATATAGGACTTGTATTGCTATCAATCGGGCGTGTGCCTTGCTGATTGCCTGCACTCCATAACTGACCACGCTCTAATACTGTCCACACACCGGGTATGGTAGGAGTAGAGATATTATCATAGGTCATGTTTTGATTTAGGTTAGGCAGGTCAACAATATCTTTTAGTTTCTTTTCCCCGATGTTACGCACCAAATCAGGCGTTTCAGCATAGAACGCTAACTCAACTTCATTGATACGGTTGTTCTGCTTGTATACCTTACGCACTCGCACGTAACCAAACGAGATAGGCAAAGTGTCCACACGTATTTCAGCAGGTAACTTGTAGTGAAAGAAGTTCATATCACCCGCGCTTACGTTCACATCGAATAACGCACCAACTGCGAGTTGGTTTGTGTCGCTGAATGGTACTCTAAACTCACGTGTAAATGCACCTTGTGAGGTAAAGTTGTTTAGGTCTTGAAACCTCCAGTTCTGCGATATGCTTTCATTGACAAACAAGTCAAGATAGTACTCCTTAGTTACATCGTACAAGAAGTAGCCGCCTGCTGCTAAGGTAAAATCAAAGTTGAAAGGATTTGTATTGAGAAAGTTCAAGCGGGTATATCCGGGGCTTGGAGAATTTTGTACAATAGAATCAACTACGCAAGCTTGCGTATCACCATTAGCATTGATAAGCGTTAGCGTTTTGCCATCCAACTCAAGCTCTTCAGGAAAGCTTTCTATAATCAAACGCCATGAGCCAACACTACCATAGATGGCTGTGTTGCTTTGGCTTGTTAGCGTAAGCGTTTGAACTGGTCTTACTATTAATTGTACTTCTCCGTTCATGCGTTATGTCCAGTATTCGTTTGCTACTTTAAATTTGATTGTCACGTTATATAGCTTACCGTCACGTATCTTCTTTTCAACATAGCTCGTATCTTCCATGTTTACAGGTATCTCAATGGCCTTGCCTTGGTCTGTGCTTAGCCATGTGACCTGATTACTTACCATCATGGAACGCAATAGTGTAAATTCACCTTCACTAATATAGTCACTCGTTGCTGTTATTACTTGCTCAACAAGATTGCGTCTATCTGTTTTGCCACGATCATTAGTGCTAAAGATGGTAGTTGTACCATTAAACAACACTTTACGGTATGGCTTGCGTTGGATTTCGTTTGATACCTCTGACTTCTTTGTAAAGTTGAAGTAATCCCAACCGCCGCGACTGTTAACCCATCCCAAACGTATTTTATCCCACCAACAATCGGATTGACCGTATGCCTTTGCATTGTAGAATATGTAGGTTTCACTTACTGAATTATTTGAACTATTACGTATTACCACTTGATAGTATCTCCAATTAGGAAATAATGAAGGTTTTACCGTTAAGCTTGTCCAGTCATTAAGGTTGCCAGGATACACAGGCAAAGCTTCAATATCGTATGCATTCAATGGTATGCTTTGCGATGTTGGTACACCTGTGCTTGATAGTATCTGAATAAGAATATTATCCGCTGCGTTGTTGCTCAAATAGGAATCGTTACCAGGTATGCACAGCACGCCGTAGTCGGATTCAAATACAGGAATCATTACGTTGTTATTCGTAGTCAAGAATGTTGCAGCCAAAGGCCAATTGTTAGTGCCTATAATACGGTCACTCATTGCATACGATGTGGCATTTGTCAAGGAATACTTGACGGCTGAATTACCGCTTTCGGGTGATGGCTTATATCCGTCCTTTATCTGATAGTAGCCATTGATTATTATACCGTCTACACCATTAACCTCGCTCCCTTCATTCTGGGTTAGCACTCCATTGACTATCCACCATTCACTAAGTGTAAAATCATATGTTATTTTGCTCGCATCGTCTTGCGTATTGTCAGTATCAAGGTGGTAATTAAGTGGCTCGCTGTTGCGCATATCATTGACTAGTGATTGCATGTCAAAATACAACCGTGTATCAGGTGCAGGAGCTACAAAGAAATTGTATGGAGTACCCTGTAAAATGATTTGCACGCCATAACGAAAACCCGGCTGTGCTGTTGCATCACTTATTGCAACGATCATTAGCTTCTGCCCACGTACTGCCCACTCATATGGTTGGTCGTTAATTGTTATTGCCATTATCTTTTATTTAATAGTAGTCTTTGTTCTATTCCTTTAATATATCCTTCCATCAACTTGTCTTTGTATTCGTCCCATGTATCATCTATGGCTTCGCCGTAATAGTTGATGCCTTGTATACCTTTTTCGCCTATACTTTTTGCGATGGCATATGCCGCACTCTTAATTGCGCTTTCCGTTGACTTAATAAATTCGCCTTGCCTGTTGCGTAGCTTAATAGGTTTAAGCTTTAACCATTTTTCAATGGCGCTAACAGGCGGCATCTTCGCCCCTGGTCTTCTGCCGAACTCAATCACATCTGCATACTTGCCCGCTTCGTCATTGCTTACGGTAAAGTCAATAGTGGGTTTGTTGTACCGTATATTGATTTTATAGTATAGCGATCTTAAGAGGTTACCACTTGCAACACGGTTGACCATCTTACCGCGCACACGACGTTTGATGCGCAGGTTAGATTGCGCACGCTCCACTACTGCAAGCGCATACTCGTTTAGTATTTCTTCAAACTCATCTGCCAATGCCTAACACTTTTTTGATTTGTTCTAATTCACTTGGAGTAGCTGATAATACGGCTTTCAATGCTGTGCCTACCTCAACTGTAGGGTCTTCAAGCACAATGTACTTACTAATCAACACATCATTTTCATCAAACTCACTTACAGTCCATGAATCTGTGCCGTCACCCTGTAGCTTGTATTCGTATTCCTTTCTCATGTTCTTTCAAAAAATAATGTTATTACTAACTGTGCGTTTGTTGGATTGGTTGCCCACGTTGGGGTTTGCCACTTAATAGTTATTTCGTCATTAGCAGCAATGCTTTGACTTAGCCCTGTTACAGTATATGAGGTGGATGTAGGTGGCGCACCTGTAAATACAACCGTATTTAATAGCAACACATCAGTAGTATTATTGATTCTGACAGATAGTGTACTTGCTTCAGCCGTTGCAGTTGCCGTAGTATTGTTAGCCATAATCTGTGCGCCCACTAACTTACAAGCATAAGCCATTTTATTATCCCATAAAGTGGCTACTGTGCTTAAGGTTAATGTACCTTCACCTAAATAGTATGTTGTATTATCCGCAGGTGCTACTGGACCTACACCCATACGGATAGTAAACGTATCCTTCTTATTATCTAGCTGCGTTTGAATTGCACTTGTCACGCCGTCTAAATACCCAAACTCTGTATTGCTTACCGCGCCACTTCCGATGTTTGCCGCGTCAATACCTGTAGGCATATCACCCGATGCAAGAGATGCGCCCGCTGTGACTAATCCTTTGCTATCATAGGTAATCTTAGTAGCCGTTGCACCCGTTATAGGCGCATTACCTGTTAGCTTACCATTGAATGTTGACCAATCACCGCTACTCAATGCACCACGATTTGCCGCACTTGCCGTTGGTAAGTTGAACGTGTGTGTACTACCTGTGCTGCTAATAGCAAAATCAGTCCCGGCTGTGCCTGTTGCAAGGTTTTGCACTTGCGAGGTTAGACCATTGATTGCATTGATGCCAGTGCTTAGTGTTGTTATTACTTGAGATAGATGCGAATTTTCAGTATGCAGTTTAATTGTGCGACCTGAAGTAGTAACAAACACACGCAAAGCGAGCCTATCGGTTAATGCCATTGTTGTGGCTGGTACTGCGAGAGCCGTAAAATATGCGTCAATAACAGTACCTTGTGTTATTCCTTCAGGTGTTGCTACGTCAGTAGCCAGTAGCGTGAATGTGCTGCCATCGTACTTGTATAACTCAACATAGAATGAAGGTGAACCTCCACCCGATGAAGCACTAAAATATAATTCAAGGTTGAAGTTTCCACCCGGCACTAATAACACATTTGGATCATTAGCATCCGTAATGAATTGTGCAATCAATCCATTGCCCGCTGCATTAGTTCGAGTGAAATCCGTGCCCGCACCAAATACAGCGGTCTTGCTCATTTGGTAGTATGTGCTGCCACCTATCGTACCTTGATTAATTGAGCCGTTTAGATAGTAGCTAACGGATGAACCACCACCGCTCGTTGTTGGGAAGTTAGCCAGTTGTCCATCTCCACGAACGTATTGTGTTGCTAGTCCCGCACCTGTGATAGCAAGTGTTCCTGCTGTGGTTATTGGTGAACCTGTAACATTGAATGCGGAAGGTACGGTAAGAGCAACTGATGTAACTGTACCACCTGTTGACGGTGTGCTATTAACCCATTCTGTCCCATTGTAAGATAGCACCTGCCCATTAGTAGGTGAAGGTGCATTAACATCCGATAAGCTATCAAGCGTTGTTGGTATGGTTGGTTTGTTGAGAATCTCAGCCACACCACTAACCGCATTCCAATCTGAGTTGACCTGAGCCGCAGGTATGGTTGGCTTATTCAATATTTGATAATCACCACTTGAAGCATTCCAGTCTACAGGGGATTGACGCAACCTGTAACCTGCGCTTACAAGTGTCCAATACGTTGTGTTAGTTGGTAGTAGTGCGTCATTGTTTGCAATGCATCTATACACGCTGCCGTTATACCATACCCTATCACCTACTACATATTGGTTGCCTGTTGCTGTTGTGTGGTTTACGTTGTATTCAGTACTAACAAATTCACCACCACCACCACCCGCTGCATCGATGGTCACGCTACCATCACCATTATCCGTAATGGTCACGTTTGTACCTTCAACTAAATCAAGTATGTTTTGAACTGCATTGTCTACACCATTGGTGCGAAGTGTGATGCCATAGCCCGTGCCGCTGCCGCCGCTACCTGATGCACCACCAACCGACCATATTGCGGGAATGTCACACGCGCTCCAGTCCCATGGCACTTCGAGCTGCAATGAGAAAGTAACACCCGTCAAGGTGTTCTTGTATTCCTCCATGAATGGCTCAATGGTAGGATTAGTAACTAGCTGCACATCGAATCCAAACAACACCAAACCATTCTTCACT
>Ga0208723_1000375_pt1 | contig 12794 bp, 9 predicted proteins | sample LakMenEpi31Aug12_FD_150750 | JGI IMG/M metagenome (GOLD analysis project Ga0208723, IMG submission 150750) | Freshwater microbial communities from Lake Mendota, WI - 31AUG2012 deep hole epilimnion (SPAdes) | ecosystem: Environmental > Aquatic > Freshwater > Lake > Epilimnion/Euphotic zone ...
AATTTGTACCGCTGATTTGTCGAGTCCAAGACCCTCAACACTTCCCGGAACTGCCCCTTTGGCGTGATGGCCAGAAGCACCTTTGCCGCCTCCACGATCGGCTTGATCGCCCGAGCAAACGCAAAATCACTGATCAGGGTGTGCATGGGTCGCTCCCGGAATCCAACCTGCTCGCCTTTGCTGTTGATCAGGATCGGCCGCGTCACCGGGTTGATGTCCTTCAGGGCCTGATAAACCTGAGGCGGGATGCGGTGATACACGAGATCAGCGAGGCAGCTTGCGGTAGCGGGAGACCCCCAGCGATGACCAACGACCGATTCGTAGAACTGCCGGAACTGAGCATCAAACAGCGGTTCAGGGCGCTCTGTACCGAGGTCGATCCAGGCTTCCAGCAGCCGCTCTTCTACCGAGCGGTGGTCCACGATCCCGAAGGCCTGCTGGCACAGCGCGATCAGTGAAACCTCAGCGCCGATCTCAAGCATGCGCACAGCCGCTGGGCCATAGGTCCGCGACGTCCGGCTGAGCTCCCCCCAGAAGCGGATGAGCGTCTGGTGGTCCATGGTCGTCGCATAACCTGCGGGCCCCGCAAAGGGCACATCCAGCAGCAGAGGCCCTGGGCAGGGCGTGCGGACCGCCGGATCACCTGCGATCACAGGGATCTGTGCAGGCCCTGGTTCAGGCATGTTCCCCTGAACAACGCGCTCGATCGTGCGTTGAGCCTGGGAGTTGGAGAGCATGTGCACCGAGGCCGCGGCGCTCCGCATCGAGAAGCGGAAGCTGCCATCCGGCATCAGGAAGGCGTCCAGTGTCGCTGGCCCGTAGCGGACCTTGCGCAGTTGCGCCGCGTAGGCGTTGGCTTCAGCTGGGGGCTGAATTTCCTTGAGGTGATCCAGTCCCCTGGGCTTTTTGGAGCTGCGGTGGACTGCATCCAGGGCCTGTTCTGGCCTGTTAACAAGACGCGCGCAGTGTGGCTGCACGCTCTGTGGCGCGGTAATTTCAGTCAAGATGACTCCTTCGGGTTGTCTGATGGCGTGCTGCGCTAACAGCACGTCGGCTTAAGAGCCCCTGGGTGCGCTGCATCTGGGGGCTTCCCCTAAGCAGACACCACAGATGGCGTCACGGCCGATAGGAACAAATTAACTGACCCGCCACGATGTGACCAACACAATCGGTTAAGAATTGCAGCGGAAGCATTGATTTTTACTAGTTCTCTGTGCTCCATGCGAGTCCGCATGATGCACAGAGAACTAGTAAGCTACGACCCCATCAAGCAAGCTTCCAGATTTCTTCAGGTTTTAGATTCTGGAATCCTTGCGCTACAAGCGATCTGAGGAGTTACTGTCTTAGCGCAGATGTCAGCACATGCTGACATTTTTTCCAGTTGTTCGCTGTTGGGGTGGGTTCGTGCGTTGAGGCCCCCTTCCGTTTAGGTGGTAATCGCTGGGCTTCGGCTATTCGCGCTGCAGCTGATGTGGTCGGATGCGACTAATAGAGGCCGCTTCTAGCCTCCAGGGGTGGAACCGACATGGGCACCCTGCCCTCCGACTACTTGCGGGTGGCACTGCTGGGTGCCTGGCGATCACGCCACCCGGTCTGCCCCGGCTTGCGCGCTGCGCAAGGACTGACGCGAGTCGCTGCGCGATCCTTGCGCAGTGCTGGCGGCGCCGGGGCTTGACGGCGGTGTCGTTCGCCAGCCCAGCCATGGCCGCCAATCCTCTCAGCCGCACCTTCCCGATCCGCATCGTCTCGGTGCATCTGCTTGATGCCACTGGCCGGCTCCTCAGGGTTCTCTTCCTCGATCGCGAGGGGCACATCTCTGCTGAGCCGCACTACGTGCCCCTCGAAGAGGCGCTGATCCTGGCCTCCAATCAGCAGCGGGTGCTCGCGCCTCAAGCAGAGGTGCGGGTGCTCTGAGCTCCCCTGGCCGGGGGCGGCCCCGCCTCCGGCTTTCTCCGGTGGGGGCGTAGTTCGCGCCCGGGTCAATCTGCGCTGCTGAGCCCCACATACACCGGCTGGAACCACTGCATCCGACGGCTCTGGCGTTTCTCGCCATGCAGAACGGTGTGCCAGTGGCCCCGGCGCCAGTGGGGCCTGCGGGTGGTGCCGCTGCCACCGCTGCCGGCAGGGGAGCCAGGTGTTGCGGCCCTGGGGGTGCGATCGAGCCGGAAGTCCTTGCCGATCCACACCGGGCCCTGCGGGCTCACCGTGCCGTCGGGATCGCCTCCACCGGCGAAGCCCTTGCCGCTGCGCACCTTGGCGGCAGGGGCGGTGGAGAGCAGGTCCGGCTGGTAGAGCTGCACCAGCAGGGCATTGATCGCCAAGCCCTCCATCCGCTGGTTGGTGCTCTGCACCGCCTGCTCGTCCCAATGCCAGGCCGGATGGCTGAGGTCGTCCACGGTAGGGTTGCGCTCGCCGATCTGCTCAAAGGAGTGGCGGGTGAGGTAGCTGCTGCCATCGAGGGCCAGGCCCACGCAGCTGATGCCACCGATCCGCTTGGCCTCAGGCGGAAGCCAGTCGGCCATCGCCCGCAGGTCGGCCACGATCACCACCGGGATCGGCACCTTGTCCTCGGTGAACAGGGCGCCATCGGGGAGCATCAGCCGGAAGCAGGGCAGCACCTGCGGGAAGTCCTCATCCAGGCGGGGAGAGGGGGTGCGGCGGAAGGCCTCGGCCAGTTCCGGCGCCAGGAAGCGTGGCGGCGCCTCCACGATCCGGGCCCAGCGGCATGTGGTGGCAGCCCAGAACCCGATCGGGTCGTTCAGCTCATCCATTACCTCCAGCCCTGCCTCGATCAGAGCGGCGTAGGCCAGGTGGTTGGCCCAGCTCTGGAAGCCCCGCGGTGAGCGGTAGCGGTGCTGCTCCTGCTGGATGTAGGGGTCCTGGCGGCGCAGCTCGGTGATCACCGTGCCGATCGGCGGCAGTTCGGCCTGAGAGGCGCGGATCGATTCAGGCGTCAGCCGGCTCATCGCCCCTGCAGCGGCACGGTTCCTGGCAGCCGCTCGCTCGTATCCGTGTGAATCGGTCATTGCTCGGAGTCGACCAGGAAGGGTTGCGGCCCGACCAGGCGATGCCGATAGTTCAGGGCAAATTGGCCTTTGCCAGGCCCCTGGCCAGCAGTTCGCTGCAGAGGATCGGGACGCCTTCTCGATAGCAATTGGCCAGCATCCGCCCGTACTTCTCCTCCTTGGTGCTGCCCACGAGAACCTGGCCTGGCTGCTGGAACATCTGGTTCACGAATGCGAGGATCTCCTGAACCCTGGCCTTCTCAGCAGGATCCTTGCTGCGGATCTCCTGTGCGTCGATAACAATGAGCCGCATCCGCGGACGGAGGGTGAGCGAGAAGCGCAGATCAAGGACCAGGTCGATCGTGCCGCTATCAACCACCTTGACCACGGCCTTGAGCCGATAGAAGTAGGGCTCGCGTGTGGAGCGGGCAGCGGGGCCTTTGGCGCTCATCGATGGTGGGATCGCTGTGCTAACTCCGGCGACGCTCCTGGCCTTACGCCAGGGAGGGACGTCGGCCCTGGCCTTCACCCCATCAGCAACGGCTCCACCCACTCCATCGGTGCGGCCACCACACTCGCCAACGGCACTAGAGAGCACCAGTGGCCTCACTGCCGGCCGCCCTTGCCGCCCGAGGCGGAGTGGCGCTTCAACTGGTAGTCCTTTCCCAGCTTGACCAAGCAGATCAAGGCTCAGCACTCCATGGTTCTTCGGTTGTGGACAGTGGCAAGGCTGAGCTTTCATCCCCCTCCCCCCGCTTCCGTTTCAAGAGCCGCAATTTCTGCCTCTGCAGCTCTGATCTCAGCCTCCGCAACTCTGATAGCTGCTCTGAGAGCTGTCTGTTGGAGCTTTCTATGGCTTCGGTCTGCCTCTGCGCGGCGTAAATCAGCTGCCTCCTTCTTTTCTCGATCGGATCGGAATTTTCCAAAAAGAGAGATACCGATGATCAGAGATACCAACAAAGACCTACTATGAGGCCAAGGTTCAAGCCACTCTGGCACACCAAGTACAGAGGTAAAAAGGGCTTGAGGCACCGGCCAGTAGCTACTTCCTGGCCATTCAACAAGCCTGGTTAGCTGCTGGGAAAACCAAGTTTTGACTTGGCTTCCAATAGTTTTTGACCCAGACAAGACACACCGATCCCCCGTTGCGAGAGCGACAAAGCGCAACGGAATCTGGAGGTATGGCTGTGCTAGGTGCCGTTCATGGCTTGGACGCAGGTGCGTTGAACCCTCCCAAAGTAGGACCTTCCCCTTCGTGTGGCAACCAGCCGCCCTCCCCTTGTAAAGATGAGGGCGAGTTGGGAAGCGCAGATCCGCTAGAGCCTGGGACGCTGCTCCTTCACCAAACGCTGAAGATCGGGTAGACTCCTTGCTATGACTGGAATGTTGAATCGGAAGACAGGGCGTGGCGAACGCCAGCATCCGGCCATACTTCCTCCTAGTCGGTGGTGCGCACCAGCTCAGCGGAGCTGATCGCCATCACCCGCGCCGAGCCCACCACGGCGGATCCCGACCGGGAGATCGTGGATGGTTGGGCCGAGAAGCTGGGCCTGAGCCGCTGGTACGTCTGGAAGACGCCGTGATGGAAGGCACTGCGTTTTCGATCGAGGAGGCCGGCTTTGATGCCTCGCTGCTGCCAGAAGGGAGCCGCACCCCCGGCACCGAGGCCTTTCACCGGGCGGTGACCGACTACTTCCAGAAGTCCTATGCCTCCATGGGCGGGCAGCTGTCGGTGGTGTTCGCCGCCGGCCGGATCGAGGTGGCCTGGGAGGCCACGGCGCCTGAGGCCCCGGCGATGGCCTCCATCGGTCCACTGCTGCAGCAGCGCCGGTTCGATGAAGCCTGGCCGCTGCTGGAAACCCTGCTGCAGCTGCAGCCCGAGCACCCCGAAGCCCTATACAACCTCGGCGTGCTCGCCAGCGAAGAGGGCAAGCCGGAGGAGGCCCGCCTGCTGCTGCGCCGGGCGGTGGTGGCCAACGCCGGTGATGCCCACGCCCAGGCGAATGCCCAGGTGGCTCTGGCCCTGGCCGCAATGCGGCTGGGCGACAAGGCAGAAGCTCGCCAGTCCCTGGAATCGGCGATCGAGCTGGAGCCGCAGAACAGCTTTGCCCTGCGCAGCCTGGGCAGCCTGCTGGTGATTGCTGGGGCCTTTGCCGCCGGTGTGGCGCGGTTCCGCCAGGCCCTGCAGGTGGCGCCAGACGATCTGATCACCACCTTCAACCTGGCCCAGGCGCTGCTGGAGCTCGATCCAGAGGAGCACCGCGATGAGGCCGATCGGCTGCTGCTGCAGGTGATCGAAGCCCAGCCCTACGGCGAGCTGGCAAACAAGGCCAAGGAGCTGCGGGGCAGCATCGCCGCCCGCGATCTGCGTGCCGATCAGCCCGAGGGGTTGCGGCAGGACGCCGTGAGCTACTGCCTCCAGGCCCTCCAGCTGTTCGATGGGATGGACCAGCAGCGCTTCATTGCCGTGCTCAGCGAGGTGGCGGCCGTGGGCCAGGGCGGGCTGCAGATCAATGAGCCCGGCACCGGCCGCAGCCTCAAGAACCTGCCCGGCAGCTGGAGCGATCTGGCCCTGGCCTGCCTGATCCACGTGGGCATGAAGCGGCTGACCCCTGACGAGGACTCAGGGCTGGGGATCGAGGCGGAGTATCAGGAGGCGGTGCGGTTGGATAAAGAAGGAGGCAGGCAGCCATGAACCAATGGGGCAGTCATATCCATGCTGGGGACAGCGGCCTGCCTCCCTCAGCCACAGGTTTGTCACGGTCTCCAGGCTGCACACCCATCCACTCTGTGAACTGCCAGGATTGACGGACAGCTAGCAGCTTGGTTCAACCTCCAAAACAGCACCAGTCCCGGCCTGGGCCTGCCCTTGGCGCTGGGGAAGCCACCACACACCACACACCACCACCAATGGCCACCGTCACCAAGCCACCTCAGGCCCCAAGCGACTGGAAGCCCCAGGCCCAGACCGATGAGCAAGTTGCCGAAGGTCTGCGCGAAGCATTTCGGCAGGCAGTTAGAGAAGGAGTCGTTACTTCTCAGTCTGATCAACGCAGAAATCCATAGGCGCATCCTCATTCCGTCGATGGCTCAGCGAACTTTTAGTTATGCATATAATCAATACGTCAATGGAGACGATGAAGATCTTCCGGGCCTAATTGCTTACGCCTTGTACAAAAGGGCCAAAGTTGCGTATCTCCAGGCCTATAAGCAGCACAACGGCAAAGAGGCGACTGAAAAAGAGATCCTCAATTGGTCGCGCGATCACTCCACGCCTGAAAAGATTCAGCTTTTTCGGCTTCAGGCATTGAGATCAGTCGAAAAATACCGACAACAAGAGGTGAAAAAAGCCGAGCCTGAGATTCGAAAGGCTATCGAGGCTGAGCACATCGGCTTAATCCATTCAAAGGTCTCGTCTCTCACGGGATTCAAAGCATTTTTATCGAGCGTTGGCTCTGGGATTGCCGCGTCTGTGGTATGGCTCCCTCTTGCTGGGCTTATGTATATCGGGCTGCGCCAAGCAAATCCCATGGGGCTTGTTGACCGAGCAGTGCCAAGTGAGGCCGTAACTCCACCAAGCAAAAAGTAAATAACCTCATTTATTTCTGCCACCCAGTCTCCATCAGCTCCCGCACACTGATCGGATTCAGTACTGATGCGCAGGTCTCCCAAGCTGCATCTTCTACCTTGCTGTACTTCTTGTCGAAGGGGTTGCGGGTGGCAGTGGTCTGATCGATCAGTTCGGCGATCTCGGCTTCGTCGTTGAGGGCCACCTTGACCCAAACGTCTTCGAGGGTGTCGGGGATCTGGCCGAAGAGTTCGTGGATGGCCTGCAGGCGTTCAGCCAGCACGCGGTGCACCTTGTCTTCCACGGAGTCGCGGTAGCGCAGGTTGGCGATCCACACTTGGTTGCGGGCTTGGCCGATGCGTTGAATGCGGCCTTTGCGTTGCTCCAGACGAGTTGGGTTCCAGGGAAGGTCGATGTTGATCAGCGTGCCGAGCCGCTGCAGGTTGAGGCCCTCGGAGGCGGCATCTGTACCGAGCAGCAGTTTGATCTCGCCCTTGCGCACCCGGTCTTTGAGCAGGGTCCGGTCGCAGCGTTGGAAGCGTCCGCCCAGCCAGAACCCGGAGCGGTTGCTGCCGGCATAGAGGCCGATGGTCAGATCGCTGGGGATGTCGGGGTGTTTGGCGAGCTGCTCACCTACCCAGCGCACCGTGTCGTAGTACTGCGAGAAGAGAATGCAACCCCGATCCACCCAGCGCTGGATTGTATTGGGGTTGGTGCCGAGCAAGTAGCCAAGGATGGCTTCGAGCTTGGGATCGCGGTTGCCGCCTTGCTTGAGCAGGTTCAGGCAGCGCTCCAGGGACGTGATCTCGTCGGTGGAGAAGTTGCGGAACTCGCTGTAGCCCTGCGGCTGCCCCTCATTGCCGAAGAGGTCTTCATCGGCGTCGTCCTCGTCTTCGTCGTCGCCGGTGTCTGGGGAGATGTTCAGCAACTTGCCAACGGTGTTGCGGCCGGCCTCCATGGAGCTGCCCAGGCGGCGCAGCAGCAGGGTCTTGAAGAACCCAGCCCCGCGCATCCGCTTCTGCAGCAGCTCACTGAATTTTTCGGCTTCCTCGTACGCTTCCTTGAGGTAGCCGCCGAGGTTGATGGCGTCGTTGTCATCCTCCCCGAAGAGCTTCACCTCCACCTTGGGGAGGTAGTAGCTGCCGGTAGCGGGGTTGATCTCCTGCTCCAGGTAGCTGCGGGTGCGGCGAACGATGCAGCGCAAGAGCGGGTTGAAGCGCTCTCCGTACTCCGGCAGCAGCTTGTTCTTCAGCTGAACGCGGCGAATAGCATTGGGCAACCGGTCGAGCGTTTCAGGGGTGAACTGCCACTTCTTCTCTGGAGCCCGCAGTTGCCGCCGGATCTTTTCGATGGCGGGGTCTTCTGTGGAAGCTGGCAGGGGGTCGCGCACGAACTCCCAACCTTCCACCTCGTCGTCGGCAGGCACGGTTTGCTCGCCGGTGGCGACCTGGATGGTGCGAAAGGCACTGAACCAGCGGCTGGTCTTGGTGATTCCGCCAAGCACTCCCTCGTTGCCGTTGGAGAGGATCGAGAGCAGGTCCCATGCCTCCACCGGATGCAACTGTACCGGGGTGGCAGTGGCGAGCAGCATGCTCTTGGTCTTCTCGCCGATCTGGCAGAGGAAGCTCATCAGCTTGTTGGGCTCTGCCTTCTCATCCACCTCTGGTTGGCCGGCATCCATCTTGGGTCGATTGCGGCGCCGCGCCCGGTGGGCCTCGTCGACGATCACGCAGGTGTAGCGCTGGTTCAGCAGCTGGCGGATCGCCTGCGGCATCCCGCGCACGATCAGGCCCTGCGACACCAGGCCGATGCGGCGCGGGCATTTGCTCAGCGACATCACCCCTTCTGAGGGGTGTTCCACATCGTTTTCATCCACCCAGCTGCGGCCGTTCCAATAGGCCGATGGCAGCTGCAAGAGCTCCATCAGCTCATCACGCCATTGCTGCAGCAGGGGCTTGGGTGCCAGCACCAGGATCGGGCCACCCTCTGGGTCTTCCAGACCCATCAGCAGGGCGGCCATGGCCAGCTGGATGGTCTTGCCCAGGCCAACCTGATCGGCCAGCACCAGTCGAGCACCGCCGAGGCGATGGCGCTCCAAGGCCAGGCTGGCGAAGTACTTCTGATGGGGCCAGAGCCCCTGCTCACGCCGGTAGATCGGGGTTTCGACCGCAGCAGCGGCGGCAGCTTCCATTACCGAGCTGGCTTGCAGCTTCTCGGGTTCCACCACCTGGCGGTGGATGATCCGCTGCACGTCGTTCTGGATGAACGGGCAGTCGGCCAGATCACGGGCTCGGTGATCGTTCCAGAGGGCGTCGAACTCCTCCTGCACCCAGGCGATGGTGTCTGGCTCATCGCTTTCCCAGAGCAGTTCGTAGTTGAGCTTCCAGGCACTGGCGCTTTCGTTGACGCTGCCGAGGAAGGCGGTGGCGGGGCGATCGGCATAGCTGATCACGCCCGCCTTGCCGTGGATCAACCCGAAGGCCGTGTCGGGCAATACGCGGATCTCGATCTTGTCGCTGATCAGGGCGTCGTAGAGCGCCTTGTAGCGGGGTAGGGCACTTGGAGGCGCTAGCTCTGGTTTTCCCTCGCACCAGCTCCGCTGTAATGCGGCAGCTGCTGCAGCGGCGGTGGCCAGGTCATCGGGATCCAGGTCGGAGTTGCAGATGATCCGCACCTTGCCGCTCACCCCAGTGATCGCCTCACCGGCCACCTCAAGCAGGCTGGAGCGGAAGTATCCGGCGATGCGGTCGTAGCTCACTGCCCCTTGCAGACGGTCGTTGAGAACGCCTTGATCAAGCCGGCTACGACGACTGGAGTGGTGCTTGAGCATCAGGCGTCATCGTTCCTCAGGCGGCCGGCCAGGATGCGAGCCGCCTCTGAGTCTTTGGCCCAATCAGCGGTGTCCTCTGAGTTGCCGAGAGCAGCGAGCCAATCCAGCAGGCGCACCATGCATTCTCGGCGGCCCCAGTAGTCCTGCCCAAAGGTGTCGCGTAGGTACTGGCGCCCTTGGTTGGGGTCGTTGTCGGCTGCGGCGGTTTCGCAGACGGCAAACAGCAGGTGGCGTAGTGGAGTTGTAGCGAAGGGATGAGGACCACTGCTGCTGGTACGGCCTCGGCGGGGTAGGTTAGCGGCTGTTGCGACAGATCCATCAATCGGTTCCAACAGGCTGGTGCCGAATCCTGATGGGGTATGCACGCGGGTGCCGTTGGCCTTGTCGCTTTTGAGCAGCGGCTTGATGTCGGTGACACCGAAGCCGCGGGCAAGTTCTTCGTACATGCCCTTGCGGCGTTCACCACGAGATTCGATGTCGACGGCGCGGAGGTAGTAGCGCTCGATCAGGTTGAGGTCGCGCCAGGAGTCGTTGAGCCCTTTAGGGATGAGGGCATCGCACGCGATGGTGATGGCGCGCTCGATGACTTGCTGAAAGTCGCTCTTTTCGTTTTTTGTTCTGACTGCAAAAACTTCATCGGCCACATCTCTGCCGTCAAGCGAAGAGTATTGTGTAAGCACTTTTAGTGCTGCTGCATAGGCAGCAAGCTGATAGTCGGAATCGCTGAAATTCGGCTCACCGTCGTGATCGAGGACCTGCATAGAGGCAACCTGATTGCGGACCTCATCCTCGACCATTGGGTATACATCAAAGAGGAATCCAGGTGCTGAACCGCCCCTCTTACGCAATACCAGGCAAACAGTTCCCTGCACGTAATTGCCCTTTTTAAAACCAGGGTCGGTTTCAGTGCTAATAGTCCAGGCTGCTGTTGCCTTTAGGCCGGAGGCCCAGAGGATCATTCCCAAGTCTGCCCAGACCGCAGGGTCCTGGTGAGTGAACATCACCATTTGCAGTCCATTCTGAGGCATGTGATTAGAGAGCCCCCTGTATATATCAACCATGGACGCCTTGAAATCGGCTCCACTGCCTCTTACGGCAAGCTGTGCGCGTGAATTAGTTGACCAGTCCGGGAAGACCTGCCCTATGCGTTTGTCGCACCATGCCAAGAAGAAGTCACCCAGCTCGTGATAATTGACAGCATCCGCATAGGGCGGATCGGTTATCCAGAGATCACATATTATTTCTACATCGCGTCCATCCTTGACTCCGACTACGTGGCTCGCCCCCTTGATCGCTGCATCTACGGTGGGGATTCCACAGAGGGTTGTTCTCATGGCATAAAGACTTCTGCACCCCCAGTTGTGGAGGGTATTAAGCGCCTGATTATAAAATGTTTGAGCAAAAGCACCTATTCCGCCGCTAGCCGCTAAGTGTGGTATCCAGCGACAAAGCTTTGAATTAAAGTCGGCCGCGGATAGAATTCCAAGGAGAATAAATGCGTAGGACTCCTTCCGCAAGTCTTGAGACAGGTCCAGCTGTGATGAGATGAGCCCTATTGAGAGCAGCTGTCTTGGCGTGAATAGATGATGCCAATGCGTCCAGCCCCGCTCCCGAAAAAGCCGATCTGTTTCTGCTCCATCTTCGGGAATAGGGAGCGATGGGATTGCTCCTACTCGCTGCCACTCGATGAATCTATCATGGAGTAGATACAGAACCTTTGCCTCGCGATCAAGATCATTCTTGTCAGGCGCTGCATAATGTCGATCTCCTCGTTCATTGATCCAGCGAATGCAATAGAGACGTTCCTGAAAAACATCATCTTCTCGGGGGATGATGTCCTCCTTGGACCAAAGGCGTAACCCGTCTGGTCCGCGTAGAGCTTCAAATGACCAGGATCGACTTGGATCCAGTGGGTCCACTACCCGCCCATCGACGACAGTAGCCCCTTTTTTCTCCTTGTAGAGCTTAAACTCGGACGCGCTTACAGGCTGAATAACTGGCTGGAGCCTATTCAGGCCATCAATGCGCTCCCATGTGGCGACAATTCGATGTTTTTCGGCGATTACCCAGCTTGGGGACAGAGGGATGAAGTAATCACATCCAGGTGGTTTTACCTCGGTGCAATACAGATAGGCCTCAGCGCGATCACGTTTCTCGTTGCACTCAATTCCCCATTCACGCACCTGTAGATCAGCCTTGGAAAACACCCTGCGCTGGTCCGCTTGAATCTGATCGCGAACTTCTTTGTTTCCACCAATTAGATTTAAACCTGCCCAGGTGAGAAGACCTGCTACTGGATTAAGGTCTGATCCAAATGCTTCGCACCCCATTCTGGCCGCCTCAAAGGGAATTGAGCCGCCACCGCAGAAGGCATCGCCCACTCTTGGGGTATTGCCGAACATGCGCTTGCCAAGCTGTTCCACGAGTTCAGGTAGACAGCTGGCTTCACTGCCAAGGTGTGAGTTGATTTCAACCCAAGCGCTAGGGCTGGGTCCATCAAGGTTTTCGGGTCGCTCGCACTCTTTGATTCGTTCGCTAAAAGGTAATCTATCAAAGTCTTCTCTATTTGGTATAACTCGCTTTCGCTTATGATCTAATTGCCTCTTTTCGAGATCAGTTAGGCTTTGCCAGATTTCAGCAAATACAGATTCTTTTTCTTCATCGCCGACGCCGCGTTGAAATCCGCGTGTGCCAAAATATTTTCCCTGAATCTCTGCAGGTGCCGCATCCCGCCACGCTTTTACGGGGATGTCTCCTTTTTGGCGGTCCCAGGTGCCATCATCATCCATTGTCAGAATCTTCAGAAAGATTTCCCGATCTTTCTTGGGGTTGTCTGAGGCAGGCATCAACATCCCCAGAATGCATGCTCTTACCAAGATCAGTGGTTTTCTCCCCCACCACTTGCCAAGTGAGGGGAGGATTTGGCTGGCTGCTCCTTTTCTTTCCCTGTATGTCTGAGCCGAAAGCCGAGCGATCGGGAACTGGGTTTCGATGAAGGCTTTCTGCATCTCAGATCTCCAAAGTCAGTTGCGAATGGCCGAGCAGTTCACGGCGTGCTTTTGGTGACATCCCCTCGCCCTTCACGAAGGGGTTGTCGGCGATGGCGGCGCGAAGAGCCTTGCGCCATCCCACCCCCTTCTTCATTGCCTGGCCTGTTGTGGCCACCGTCATCGTGTAGAGCCACCAGCGCTCCTCGGGGGCCAGCGCCTCCCAGTTGCGCAGGGCATTGGGGATGTCGTCGATCGAGGCTTCCTCCACCGCCCAACACAGCACGCAGAGTTCTTTGCCCAGCGACGGGTGCACCGGGATGGGCTTGGTGGGGCTCTTGGTGAGCTTGGCAGTGGCCAGGCCATTGGCCCGCAGCCGCCGGTTGGCCTCCTCCCAGAACGCC
>Ga0208723_1000379_pt1 | contig 12638 bp, 17 predicted proteins | sample LakMenEpi31Aug12_FD_150750 | JGI IMG/M metagenome (GOLD analysis project Ga0208723, IMG submission 150750) | Freshwater microbial communities from Lake Mendota, WI - 31AUG2012 deep hole epilimnion (SPAdes) | ecosystem: Environmental > Aquatic > Freshwater > Lake > Epilimnion/Euphotic zone ...
TTCGGGTCCAGCTCGTCATCCCGGAAGAATTGTCTAAATCCATTGGTGAGCGGTGCAAACCGGTCACCTTTACAGGTGAGACCCATCTTTTCCTCGAGTTGACCGATGAAATGTTCGAGACGTTCTGGGATGAGACTTGACACCTCAGAACGCATGACTTCCATGCGAATTTCGTGCGCATGTTCTGCTGGTTGGTCCCGGTCGAGTGTGTGAACATCAGCCGGGACCATCATAGTACAAGGGCGGTATATTTTTTTAAGAGGCCGGGGCGGCCGCCTTGCAGTCACAGCCCTTCATGTTGGACACTGCAGACAGCAGCTTCACCAGGATGAGGTTCTGCTTCTCCAGGTGCTTGGCAATCATCTGGGTCGCATCCTTCAGGCTGGCCAGTGAGGTGGCGATCGTCTCACCATCGTCGGTCGCCAGGAAGTTGGCAAGAGCCTCCATTGGATCCATCATCTCGTCGAACTCATCCTCACCCTCAGCATCCAGGTCAATGTCAGGGTTCTCATCATGGTCAGCCATTTAATGTACAGCGACAAAAATGTTTATCGCCTGAGGCGCGCCCTCAGACCCGTCCTGCGTCCGAAATTATTTTCTTGGCTAATGTCAAAATGGCGGGAGGACTTATGCAGCTGGTTGCGTACGGCGCTCAGGACGTTTACCTGACCGGTAACCCCAAGGTGACTTTCTTCCAGGCCGTGTACAAGCGCCACACCAACTTCGCGATGGAGCTGATCCAGCAGACGACGAACGGCTCGCCCAGCAGCAGCGGCCGTGTGTCCGTGACCATTGCCCGCAACGGCGACCTGGTCGGCAACATGCACGTGGCTCTGACCCCCACCTCCAACATTCTGACGTCCAACAACGCCAACTTCGACACCAACTGGGTGGCCGAGCGTGCCATTGCCGCCGTTGAGCTGACCATCGGTGGTCAGCGCATCGACAAGCACTACCAGACCTGGTGGCGCCTGTACGCCGAGGTGTTCCTGAATGAGTCCGACAAGTACGCCTGGGGCAAGATGACCACCATGTCCAACCCCCTGGCGACTTCCGCCTCGGCTCTGTCCCCATCCAAGGTGTACCTGCCTCTGCTGTTCTTCTTCAACCGCAACCCCGGCCTGTACCTGCCCCTGATCGCCCTGCAGTACCACGAGGTGCGCCTGGACTTCGACCTGACCGCCTACTACGCCAGCTACTTCGGCACGACCAACGCCTTCGAGGTGTGGGCCAACTACGTGTACCTGGACACTGAGGAGCGTCGCCGCTTCGCCCAGAAGGGTCACGAGTACCTGATCGAGCAGGTGCAGCACACCGGCGGTGACCAGCTGTCTACCAGCGGCACTGAGGGCTCAGTCCAGCTGGTGCGCCTGTCCTTCAACCACCCAGTGAAGGAGCTGGTATGGTGCTACACCAACCCCGCCGGAAGCGCCACGGCTCAGCTGAATGCCATGTGGAACTTCTGCACGGCGACTGGCAACGTGAACGTGACGTCCAACGTCCTGTCTTTCCAGGCGACCAACAACTACATTGCACCCAACGCGACGGGCGTGCCTCACCTGGTGTCCACTTCCGGTGCGATCCCGAGCACCTTCGGCCTGGGCAGCAACACCTTCTCTGGTAACGCTTACTGGGTCGAGCAGGGCACCCAGTTCCTGGGCGCCACTGCCCCAGGTATCGAGGTGGGCCCTCTGCACCTGTTCAAGGTGATCCTGAACGGTCAGGACCGCTTCAAGGAGCAGTACGGCAACTACTTCAACCAGGTGCAGCCATTCTACCACCACACCGGCACCCCCTACCCCGGCATCTACGTGTACTCCTTCGCTCTGCAGCCCGAGGAGCACCAGCCAACTGGCACTTGCAACTTCTCTCGCATTGACAACGCCCAGGTGTCCGTGCAGATGAAGTCCAACAACTCCGCAACCCTGCAGAAGCTGTTCGCAGTGAACTACAACATCCTGCGTATCCAGTCTGGCATGGGTGGCCTGGCCTTCTCCAACTAGAGAAATCCTCTACCGTGCAAAGCGAAATGCGAAAGACAAAAAAGAAAGGGCAACCGAAAACTTTGTTTTCGGGCTTCGGCCCCAGGAACGTTCAAGGTTCCTGGGGTTGAAACTTAAATATAAATTAATATAAATGTCAGACAGACGTAAAGGTCTTCAATTATCACCAGCTTGGCGGCGGCGTACTCGTCTTTCTCCTCCCCGTGGAAATTTGCCAAACGCTTTTACACCAAGAAGCAGAGAAAACATGATACGTATGGGATTCATCAGGCCTATACCTGCACCTACATCAGCAGAGAGGTCAGCCGCAGCAACAAAAATTCAAAGGTTGTTCCGCGCTAAAAAAGAGAAAGTAAATACCAAACTTGCATTCCGCAAATCATTACCTTACGTTAAAGCTGTTTTACAAAAGACCAAAGGAAGTGGAGGCCTTACAAGTAATGAACTAAATAGACTTTCTAAAATTGTACATGCAACTCTTACTACAGGATTCAATTCACCAGAAAACGCATCATTCTTTCTTAGTAAATATCCTAATAAAAACGACCCGTATTACAGATCGATAGCACCTGTATACAAAGCGAAAGTGAACGCATTAGCGAGAGAGAAAGCAGCAATAACATTTCAGAGGGCGTTTCGCAAAACATTACCTTACGTTAAGGGTGTTTTAAAAACGATAAAAGGAAGTGAACGTCTTAAAAACAATGAAATAAATGAACTTGCTAGACTTATTCATATAAATCAGAGTAAAGGATTAAGTTCAACAAAAAACATAGTATTCTTTCTTACTAAATTTCCTAACAAAAACTACCCATATTACACAACCAGAGCACCTATATTAAAAAAAGTTATAAAAGAACGTGCAAATAAAATAAACATAAATAAGGGAGTAAGAGTACTGTCAAATGCATACCGTACACACCAAAATCAACTTCGCGCAAATGAACACCGGAGAGCTATTAATAATATTAGTCAGCTGATTACATCCAGACGTAGAAACGAAACTTCTGGAGTAGCTCAAGCCCTTCTAGGACAACAAAGGACCCGTGAGACAGCATCAGGTAGATCTAATACTGTAGGAGTTGCTCCACTGCGTGTCCCTATTCCACCGAAAAGTCTTTCAAATGCTAAAAGCATACAAGAACTTGAAGCAATGATAAGTAGTATGTCAGTAAATAACCAGCGTTTTATAAACGCAAAGAAGTTCATTAAGAATACATTTTCCAATCTAGAACCAGAACCAAATGCTCCTAACCGTACTGGTAAGACAATTAGACAATATTCAAAGGAGAAAACAGAATACGAGTCTCTTATGAGAAATTGGTTAAGAACCGCAGCACGTAGATGGTATAGAAATCGTGGTCCTAAATAGACCTCTTCGTCGTCAACCAGGTTCTTGGGGTCTAAACAGATAATCGGGTATTACCCCAATGGTAATCGTAATCGTAGTCATAACCGTAATTGTAGCCATATACTGCTTTGCGATGGGATATTTCATTCGATCCCAGGAAAAGAAGCCAGGGTGGGAAGGTATTTAGTCTTCTTCCTCGACCAGCTCAAGCGAAATAACTGGAAATTCATACCACTGAATGTCCGAATCGAGCTCGGCCAGATCGGCTGGAAACGAACGCAGAACCTGAAGCTCGATGAACGGCTTCATGTCCTCGTCCGTTCCGTAAAAGACGTTGTCCGTGCGAATTCGTTCGACGCGTGCATCAGATAACTTGACGAGCGCAACCACCTTGGTGAATGAGATGCGAAAAATCATATCTTCACAGTCTTCATCGTCACAATGGTCATCCACGAACGTATACGGGCGAAGGTATGTCATCCGGTATAGTTTTTCGGCTGAAGCCTCGTTCTTTTTCGTAAAGACACTCTGACAAATCTCCATACCCTCCTTGTACTGGGCATCTGTCAGATTTTCTTTGATCGAGTCAATAAAGTCTGAAATATCGTGTGCTGTCATTGACAAGCAAGCGCCGAGCATCTCTAACTCAATCTAAAAATGGTCAACACCTTTGTCACATCCGATTCTGTCGTCGAATGTGCTAAAAATTTGGACCGTCTTCGATTAGGGAAACAACGCGTCGAGGCGTATCAGCTCTGGCGAGCCCTCATGGGAATGACGAAGGGGTGGACGAAACACCCCGCGACTCTCATGTGGACTGGACACACGTGTTTTTTGGCACTGTACTGTAACACTATGATTGATGAATGGGTTTCTCGTGGATACAAGAACACTATGCAAAAACTCCCATGCTGTAAAAACCCTCGCCCGCCGTGGTGGTGGGGATGGGAACCCATGATGATGTCACACAAGGCGTCACTGAATCGAAAAATGCCAACATACTATTCGTTTGACGTTGGTGAATATGCAGATTGGGGATACATCTGGCCGTCGAAAGTGCCAAAGGAACTTCGTAAGTTCGAGTCTCCACCCCTCGAACAGGTATGTGCTCACTTGGCGTAACCCTCCATCATGTTTCCGATGTGCCCTCTACGCTTGACGTGGGTAACGGCCATGCCACCGACGCGCGCAGCGTACTTGCCACGCGCTCTGCCCTTGTTGGCACGGGTATTGCGATCAATCTTGGGGCGAATCTCCACTGGGATTGTGGTCAGGTTGGCGTACCGCGTGGACACAACGGCACCACCTGGGTTGCGGAAAAACTTGGCCTTGGGGTTGTACGTCGAACCCGCAATGAATTTACCGCGGTTTGTGAGCATGATCAGACGACGCTTGGCGTTAAAGAAGATGGTCGATGTGGGCATTTTAGATTTGAACGAGAAAAAATTCAGCGGCGCTCCTCGTACTCACGGAGGGCGCGGCGCTCCGGCCACCACCCGGGCCGTGGACGCCACGGGTAATCTGGGCGAGGACGCTCGGAACGTCTGAAAACCAGGAAAAACGCGAGGATGATGAGAACGATCAGGAGTGCCTGAGTACCATCGAGACCTGCCATTTAAGAAGTGCGCACAAAATAAATTTATGACTGTAGATAATGAGATTGAAGTATTAGGGCAAAGGCTGAACGGAGAGCTCATGTTCCAATTGGCCATTCATACTGGTATGGTGGAATGGAACATGACGGACAGACTCGATAACAAAGACTGGGAAAACACAAATGCAACTATTCGTGATGTCTTCGCGCCCTTTATTCGTCAGTATGGATACACCACAGTTGAACCCATACTGCAAAATTGTCGGAATGTGCTCATTCACGTTGTCTGGGCAGCTATGAATGTACCTTTTCCACGAAATCCATGGGACCATGTCGAACGCGTCGTCGAAAACACTTTGAATATGTTCAACCGAACAATGTACGCAAACTTGAGGACCGAGATGCTCACCGTGAATCATAGCGCACACATTATCCAGAGAATATGGAGACGATCCATCACAGATCCTGCGTACCTCGTGTGTCGAAACAGATTGATGTACGAGTTTAAAAAAATATCTTCAGAAATGGATATGTATGGAGATATTTTCAGCATTTCTGCGGGACTTTAGACACACGTTCAACCCGCAGACTGAACGTCCGTGGGCTGGACTGTGGTCAGCTACAAATTTCTATGAAAAATATCACATTCTGATTGCAGTCGTGACTGATGTTCACCTTGACGAAATTAACGATGGAAATCTCGTCGAGTTGTACAAAATTTCATTCGCGTGCGTAGAACGCATCAGGTTAAAAAAATGTCTCGCTACTCAATAAGATGCAAATCTTCATTAAAACTCTTACTGGGAAAACTATAACCGTTGAAGTAGAGAGTTCTGACACTATTGCGAGTGTTAAGGATAAGATTCTTCAAAAGGAAGGCATCCCTCCGGATCAGCAGAGACTCATCTTTGCAGGAAAACAGCTCGAGGATGATCGCACGATGGCTGATTACAACGTGCAGAAAGAGTCGACGCTCCATCTCGTCCTTCGGCTGCGTGGAGGCGCAAAAAATTATGTATGGGTATAGTATGTCGGAATTCAGAACTAACAAGCCTTCGCGTTATGTTATAGGGCCGAATGGAAGCAGAATGGTAGCTACACCCGTAGTGCGTAATATCCCAGCCAACCTCAAAAACCTCAACAAGCGTCAGTGGACTACAAACACGTCAGTGATGCTCAATAAAATTCGTCAAAACGGGTGGAGTCACGTGAAACGGGATGACATCATCAAGTTTATCATGTATGCGTATTATGGTGCATTTGCATTAAAGAACAACGACGACGAGGTGAGACGACAGGTTCACAATTTTCATTATGCTTATTCAAAAATATCCACGCGTGATCCACGAAACCGGATTATGATTTCACCCGCCGTCTTGTGGCGTCATCTTCAACCCCTCACAAAAGCGTATTTGGTGTTCCTTGCTAAGATTGTTGAATGGTAACCGTGGAAAGAAAATATTGGTTCAAAGTATGAATCGCTTGTTTCAGAATTCGACGAACAACGGGCGTACCGGCTACGAGCTGACATCAGCTGCGCCAAATGGCAGTCTCCGTACAGTGTACAACGTCACCAAAGGTCGGAAGTCAATTCGTCCAGGTATGGCACGTCTTGCATCAGGTCAACAGGGTGTAGTTTTTCTCGCATCGACAGACGCAGCCGGAAAACGTAAAATCATCATCAAGGTTTCACCCACAGACAAGGCGTTTTCTTCTGCAAATCAGGCGGCGCGCGCCGAATACAACATACAAAAGGCTCTTTACAAGGTTGCCCCGAGACACATTCCAAAGCCTATCAAGTTTTTCGAACAAAATCTGTTCGTCCCAGTGTCTGCATTCACTTCCAGACGCACCAACATTTTTAATTACAGTAAGCAGATGGTTATGTACACTGAGTACGCCCATGGTGGAACATTGAAGAGCTGGCTGCGTAAGATGGGTGACCGCATCACCGACAAGGTGATGGCGGATCTCATCCGACAGGTGATTGGGACGCTCAAGACGATTCACACAAAGTACCCCGAGTTTCGACACAACGACCTGCACCTCGGAAACATCCTAGTCGATGACACTGGTAAAAAGGTTCGTTTCTTGCTGACGGATTTCGGTCTGTCACGTCTGACGAAGCATGGTTCGAACCCAGCCATCAATTCGGGAAGCTACCGGAACTCCGGAATTTCAAATTTGACGTCTTCCAAATACGATACACACTATTTCCTGAATGCACTTGACAGCGAAATAAAAGGCGGTCTCCCACAGACCAAGGCGTTCCTGGGTCGCATGCTCACTGGAAGCTACCGCGGTGCAAACACGAACAAGGTGTCCGCGTACCGCCTCAAGAACGGTGCATCAAATGCCGGTTTGCCGTCATTCACTGAAATTCTCAGGGACCCGTTTCTTTCCGGGAAACCGAATCGTGGCGTACGCTCGACTCCAGTCGTGTCTCCGTCCATAGGAGCGATATTCAATACAGCAACGCCCAATGCGAATGCAGCTGACATTGCCAGTCGCGCGCTCGCAAACATACCCGGTGTCCGAGTCACACGTCCGAGCGCCGCCGAATTCGCGCGCATGTCTCCTCGTTCTCGTAGTGCATTCTTCACACGGACTCGTGCTCACAATGCGTCACGTAGCGTCGTCGTCCGTAACGTGGCGCGAACCCGTGGCGCGAACGTCGTTCGTGAGACACTTCGCCGTGTTCCAGGTGCACCCGTCAGTCGCCTTCCACTGGGAACCGGGTCTCGTCTCACGCGTGCCGGTGCAACCATGACGCGTGAGGAGATTGAAGCCGTCCTCGGACCCTCGAGCCGCAGCCCCATCTCGAACCGACCGACATCAGTTCGCCGAGCGTCACCACGTTCTGCGGCGGCTGGTCGACACGTGCCAATCCCGGCAATGACCGCGAGAGAACGTACCGGTATCGCACGTGGCATGCGGAACGCGCGACGCGCGGCTCGTGTCGAAACACGGGCGCGCGCCGGGCCACGGGCCAGTTCCGGACCACGTCTCACCCCGAAACAAATTCTGAACAAGTACGTCAATAACATGAACAACCTGCGTACTCTCACGAGACGCGTGCTCAAGAAGAAATTGACCAACTCTGGGGTCGCAGCAGCAAACGCAAACAGACACGCACGTAACTGGGAGGCGAACTGGCTCACAACTCGCACGTCTGCAAACCACGCCGTTCGCAACCTCAAGAAGGGTAAAAACATCACGAAGCGTGCATACTCCGAGAACGTGCTGCCTGTCGCCCACCGTCGTCACGCGGAGAACCTGTCCAAGGGTAACAACGGACGCGTTCGCAAAGGCAAGACGCTTCTGTCCGGCAAAAAGAAACCAGAGCTCGTCGCCATGGCTCGTCGTCATGGCATCACCGGTGCTAATAGCATGACGAAAGATATGATCATCACAGCCCTGTACGGCTAAAAAAACTATTATGTTACTATAAATGCCACCTGCAGCGGAGACAGCGTACGCTCGGATGCAACGTAAGATAAAACTGGATCAAAATAGACTCGCTCGGCTCATGGCACAGCTTGCCAACCAAAAGAAAAAGATTGCGGCTACTACACAAAGAGCAGGGACATTCGTCCGTAACAAGTACATTTCGGATCCGTCGGTCATCAGACTTCTTGCCACGCATGGACGACTGAACCCGCGGAACATCGCGAGGCTCGCAGTTGCCACAGGTAAACGTCACGTGCTACCAGTGATGTCAGTCGCGCGAAACCTCAAGACACAGAATAACGCCAATCTGATAAATATCAAGAGACAGTACAATACATGGTACAACAGTATGACACCCAACCAGAAAAAACAGAGAGCTCAAAATTACAATAGAGAACTGAACGGGGCTGCGTGGTACAACCTGAACATCATTAGAAACATGAACGTGACAAATACGCGTCTACCTCGTGTCCCACTCTGGTTTGCGGCTCATAGTTCCGCGCCTTATGTTAGGAATATGAAAAACGCCATTTGGAAAAGAAATGGTATACGAGCAGACTGGGAACCTGGTCGTAAAGGGTACAACTCTTACCGGGCGTTCAGAAATCTTAAGAGAACCCGTGGAAAAACATACAACATAAACAACTATAAAAATTAGTGTCTTCTGCACGTCAAATCACAGATTCGGATTGTCATTTCATCAAAACAATGGCTCTCCAAATCTTGTCCGTTTACCCTATTGACCATCCGGCTCTTGCTCCTGTTCCGAATGTTACTGAAGCGGAGTACTTTTCCAAAATCCTGGAGAAGGATGAAACTCCTGTAATCACAAACCTGAATGGTGCTCACCTCACAGTACTGGCGAACCATCGCGGGACGGTTCTGTACTGTGCAGGTGATGTCACTGTATACCGGGTGAATCCCACGACGTGTGGAGGGAATGGAATGTATGCGATGCCATATCCGGGAACCGAAGAGACGGTTGAATTTTCAACTGTCAACGATAGGTTCCGGGGTCAGGTTATCTTCTGTTCAAGTGACGTGTAAGTGCAGTGACTGCACGAGTCGCGTGACTCGGTTTTGAGACTGTGCCTGTACGACGACGAAGAGGGGTTATAAAACGCGAAATCTGGGCTGGTGTAAATGCATGATGAGCACCAACTATGAATGACCGACGGGCCGACGCTCTCATCACTGCATTTTCCCGTCTTTTCTGTATAGTTTTTCTAGCAGTACGCTGTACAGCAATGACGTGCTTAAGTCTTTTGAGTCTGTTTACAGCCCCTGGTGGAGCAAGAATCATAGCTTGCTCTTCGAGTGGGTGAATAGTTCTGATTAGGGCCCGATAATGGTTATTCATAATCCGACGTTGATTGTTATTATTGGCTGCATTTCTTGCAAACCTGGCACTTTCGATACGCCGTCTCAGTTTATTAATCTTCAACAGCGTGTTCGTATAAGAGTTCATTTATGTATTTCGAGATTTTTTTCCATTCTTATAAATATGAATACTGGGGATAAGAATATCAAAGGCCGCGCTATTCTCAAGGGGCCGAGAGGTGGTCTTTATGTTATCGGACCATCAGGTGCAAAGATTAGCACTTTCAAAAGGGCTACAGTCGCAGCACCACCGAGTGCTGCAAGTCCATCGAACACGTTCACACACAAAGGGATGAAGTTTACTCGGATGAGAAACGCGACTGCGTACGGCGATCCTGTTTATAAAAAGAACGGTGTCGATACGTATTACACCATTCCACGGGCAGGTAGCCGTATACCTTCACATATGGTACTCGGTTCAATGATCAACAAGGCCAATGGGACGAAAATCTCGCTCAGGAATTACAAAAAAACCATAGCGGCAGCACCCCGTGTCGCCACTCCACCGACAACGTCGACCGCCCTACGAGCTGCGATCGCTCATATGAACAAGCTCAAGACAGCAGCCGGGCGTGCACGTCATGTGGCAAGAATGAGAGGCACTCTGTCGGCGGCAAACTTTGCCTCACTCGAAAGGCGTGTTGGCGTGACTGCACCTGCTACAGGAGTCCCCGTGTCAGCCTCTCCACGTGTCACGACGGCCGAACGCAACGTGCGTCTGGCTGCGATTCGTGCACGTCTGAACGCCATGCGCGCAGCAAAACTCGCCGCCATGCCAAAACGACGCGCAAATGTTGAAAAACGACTCAGGAATGCAGTTGCACGCGTACGTGCGCGTCTTGCTGCAAATAGAGCACCCATCAGGTCAGCGACGTTGACGGTTCCTTTTTGCCATGAACCAGCGAGCGTTCCACGCAAAGCATGTACTATCCGTAAAGCAACAATAAAAGTGTACAATTCCCCTGTAACCGATGACGGGACGTTGGTTGCTACACGTGCAAGCGACATCGACCTTGATTGGTTCAAGCGACAAGATGCATATGTAAAGAACCTGAGCGACTATGACTTCTGGACTGCACAGGCACATACAAATAGGTCTCATTCGTGGATTGGACCGTTTCTGTACCGCGGTACTGTACCAAGATATATTCCAGGAACGGACGGAAAGCATATGGTACCTCTGTGGCCACAGATTCGGAAATTGATTTTGGATGGAACGTTCAGATCTGCTGGATATTATTGGGTTGATCAATTCCAAAGATCATCGAGTGAATCAGTCCGTTATGACATTTATAAATCCAACACCTCAAATATACCACAATCTATAATGAAACGGGCACTCGAAATGTACCGTGACGACCTCAAACGAATTATTGCAGGTGCTCCCAAATCACGCAAGAAGATGATTCTTTATCGAGGTGCGGCATTTGATATTTTCCGGAGCACGGTTGGCCACTGGCACAAACTCGAATCATTCTGCTCGGCTGCATATGACCTCAAACACGCACTTTTATATGAAGGTGGAACAATGCAGAGAATTACAGTTTTGCCTGGAACGCCTGTTCTACTCGTCGCTGGAATGAATCAATGGGACGTTAATGGTGAGTACGAAATCATGGTCAATCTTGGAACAAAATATCTCATTCGGCAACGTGCCGTGAAGAGAATAACGTGGACTGGGTTCAGACGTATTACACGTGTAACAGACGTGACAATTGCAAAGTGAAACAAAAAAAGTGTAGTGTGACGGGTAAAAGAAACGTCGTATTGATACAAACCATATGTTTATAGAAATGCTCGATTCGACGTTTCACGGCATCTCTCGCGATATCGGATATGCCGTGAAGACGCACACGAGTACGTGCAGTACGATTGATTATTCAGTCCTCGATCAGATTGTTGTCGACACATTTCACATGACTCAGAAGCCATATGAAGTGCCCCAAAAGCTATGGGACGAATTTCTAGAAACGTTCAGGATTGGCATCGAAGTTGGGCTTGGTCTGAATGATAACGTTGATGATGTGATGCGTGCAGTCATTGCGCGTGCAAGTCGACATGTCGGCAACCGCATGGAACAATATGAGGCTCATCAGAGCGATGAGTTCTGGGCGAAACTCGTCCGCGACGGTCGTCTCAAGATCATAGGAACTGCTGATAACGGGAAGAACATATACCAAGCGATTTGAATAAAAAAAAAGTGTGATGAGCACAGCAAAACAAACGCGAATACACTGAAACCATCTAAAAACATGGATATGGAACGTGCACTCTTGGATGCCCGTCGTCTTTATACTGCAACACACGATTCTGAGTTGAAGGAGATTCTAGACCGTGCCGAGTTGTGTTGGAGTAAGTGGCGTGATGATTCAGATTACAGGGCATTAACGGAGAAATATGCAGATGTGCTATCACATCTGTTTTGAATATAAATTTCCCACTGAAAAACTGACACGTATAGAACCTCAAAAAAAAACATGTCACGTGAACGTCACGATCCCCACAGCGTTGACAACCCACCAGACAACCAACATGCTGACTCGTACCGAGTTGTGTGACATGCAGGCTAACAAGATTCGTCAGGCTCGCATGGCATTGACGATGGGCATGCATGACCCTACACTGATGTACGAGATTGCACAACTGCGAGAGATCATCCATGTTGTCGTTGAGTTCGAGAACAAGTTGTTCAACGACAACATGGATATCGATTGAAAAACAGATATGTGATAATATATGCAATATCAAAAAATCCTAGCCCGGATCAAAAATTCTCAAACTCCAAAACTAATTCAGATATGTGATAGTATATGACATATGAAATTTTTCCAGCCCGGATCAAAAATTCTCAAAACGCAAA
>Ga0208723_1000381_pt1 | contig 12627 bp, 12 predicted proteins | sample LakMenEpi31Aug12_FD_150750 | JGI IMG/M metagenome (GOLD analysis project Ga0208723, IMG submission 150750) | Freshwater microbial communities from Lake Mendota, WI - 31AUG2012 deep hole epilimnion (SPAdes) | ecosystem: Environmental > Aquatic > Freshwater > Lake > Epilimnion/Euphotic zone ...
CTACCGCTCCCAGGGCGCCTTCTACCTCTTCCCGAACATCAAGTCCTTCGGACTGACCTCCGCGCAGTTCGCCGATCGCCTCCTCGAAGAAGAGCTCATGGCCGTCGTCCCCGGTTCCGCGTTCGGTTCCGAAGGCTACATCCGCCTCAGCTACGCGACCTCCGATCAGGTGATCGCCCAGGGCCTCGAGCGCTTGGCTCGTTTCTGTTCTAAACTGAAGAAGTAACTTCAGCTAGGGGGCACGTGGGCACGGTGACACGTGGACAAGGGGAAGTTAAAGGGGATCAGGGAAGAGGTTGCTCTCTCTGATCCTCTCTTGCTTTGCGCATCTTGATGGTGCCGCCCAGCAGGCGCGCGACTTCGTCAAGCTGCGCCGCTATTTGGACGACTGTTGGCTGGGGTATGAGGCCGAGGTCCTCGGCGATACTCAGTTGGGTCTCGAGTTCAGCGAGTGAGCCGCGGGCGATCAGGAGGAAGCGTAGGGCGTCTTTGTTCGTCCCTCGCTCGTCGCCTTCGGCGATGTTCGAAGGGATGGAGATCGCTGAACGCATGATCTGATCCGACAGTCCGCGATGTCGTTCGAAGGACGGAGTCATGCAGAGGCGATAGGCTGCGGTCGCGAGCGACCGTGACTTCTGCCAGACGACAAGATCGCGATAGGAGTTAACCTTTCCGAACGGCTTGGGAGTATTCATCGCAGCCCATGTTGTGTGTTTGGCGGATTCAAATCACCGCTTTCATCGCACACTGAATCCCTATGCTATTCTAAGGGATTTCTTTGCCAAAACTCCCCATGTCCACGTGTCACCGTGCCCACGTGCCCCCTCTGTAGGCCTATGCCGGCTCCACCAAGATGCAGGGCATCCCGGCGGCGTCGGCGGCTTCCTTGCCGCGCGGGCTGTCTTCGATGACGACGCAGTCGGCGGGCTTCAGGCCGAGGCGGTCGGCCGCGGCGAGGAAGAGGTCGGGGTGCGGCTTCGAACGCGCGGCGTCTTCGGCGGTGATGATGGCGTCGAAGAGATGGGTGATATCAATCTGCTTAAGTGTCGTAAACACGTGGTCGCGGCGGCCGGCGGAGGCGACGGCGGTCTTGTGGCCGAGACCGCGGACGTGGTGGACGACGGCGACCACCTCGTGGCGGGCGGTGACGTCCTTGGCGAGGTGCTCCTCGAGGAATTCATGACCGTCGGCGAGCAGCTGGTCGACGTTCAGGTCGAAGCCGAAATCCGCCTTCAGGCGCTTGCAGGTATCGACGGCGGACATGCCGCCCATCGAGCAGAAGAGGGGCCAGGGGAAGTCGAACGGACGCCCGAGCTGCTTGCTGACGATGTGGGTCCAGCTGCGGTGGTGGATCCACATGGAGGCCGCGAGCGTGCCGTCGCAGTCGAAGATCCAGCCCGGACGGGAGAGTAGGGCCGGGTCGAAGGGAATCATCTTAGACATGGCGATCAGCGCATGCCGGGGAATCCGCCGCCCGGGAAACCGCCGCCTGGCATGCCGCCGCGGCCGCCGCCCATCTGGCCCATGCGACGCATGAGTTCCTTGCCCTTGCCGCCCTTCATCATGCGCATCATCTCGCGCATCTGGGAGAACTGCTTGATCAGCGCGTTGACGTCGCTGACCTGGGTGCCCGAGCCCTTGGCGATGCGGAGGCGGCGGGAGCCGTTGAGGATGTCGGGGTTGCGACGCTCCTTCTTGGTCATCGAGAGCACGATGGCTTCGGTCTTGGCGAGATGCTTCTCTTCCTTCGCGCCGACCTGGATGCCGCCCATGCCGGGCATCATCTTCATGATGTCTCCGAGCGGGCCCATCTTCTTCATCTGCGACATCTGCGCGAGGAAATCCTCGAGGTCGAAGTCGGCCTTCTTCATCTTCTCGGCCAGACGTTCGGCTTCCTTGTGGTCGACGACCTCCTGGGCCTTCTCGACGAGCGAGACGACGTCGCCCATGCCCAAGATACGCTGGGCCATGCGGTCGGGGTGGAAGGTGTCGAAGTCCGAAGACTTTTCGCCCGTGCCCATGTAGCGGATCGGGACGCCCGTGACCGTCTTCATCGACAGCGCGGCGCCCCCGCGGGCGTCACCGTCGAGCTTGGTCAGGATGATGCCCGTGAGGGGCGTGGATTCGTGGAACTTGGCGGCCACGTCGACGGCTTGCTGGCCGAGCGCGGCGTCGGCGACGAGGAAGACTTCGTGCGGCTGGAAGGCGTCGCGCACGCGGCGCACTTCTTCCATCAGGTCGCCGTCGATCTGCAGGCGGCCGGCGGTGTCGACGATGACGAGGTCCGCGGCGGCGGCTTCGGCGTCCTTGACCAGGCGGCCCACCATCGCGGCGACGTCGGTCGCGGCGCGGTCGGCGCGGAAGTCGAAGCCTTCGTTCTTGGCGAGGGTCTCGAGCTGGTCGATCGCCGCCGGGCGGCGCAAGTCGGCGGCGACGAGGGATGGCTTCCGGATGCCTTCCTTCTTTACGAGATGCTTGGCGAGCTTGGCGGCGCTGGTGGTCTTGCCGGAGCCCTGGAGGCCGACCAGGAGGATGCGTAGCGGTCGGCGGGGGTCGATCGGGCGTTCGCCTTCGCCGAGGAGTTTCGTGAGCTCGTCGGAGACGATCTTGACGGCCATCTGGCCCGGGTTGACGGACTCGATGACCGCTTGGCCGAGGCAGGCGACCTTGACGCGTTCGGTGAAGTCCTTGGCGACCTTGAAATTGACGTCTGCGGACATCAGCGCCGAGCGCACCTCGGCCAGCGCCGGGGCGATGTTCTCTTCGGAGAGCTTGGAGAGCCCCCGGAGGTCGCGGAGGGCCTTGGTAAGTTTGTCGGTGAGGTTGGCGAACACGGAAGTCGGGGACTGAGAGTATGGAGTATCGAGTATGGAGTCTCGGGGAACTGCCTAAGAGGAGGAATTAAAGGCGGTCGGGAGTGGAGTATCGAGTATAGAGTAGGATTAAAAGGGCTTCCCCCGCCCAAAATGCTGACTTCTGCCACGACTGACTACGAACGGTCGGCGGAAAGCCTTTCCCGGTCCTGCCTCATGCGGATAACGCCCCCTATGAGTCGTCCCAGTTCTTCGGCCAAGGCCCGGAACTTAGCGACATCCTGTTGGCTGACCGCTCCGATTTCATGGGCGATCTCCACCTGAGTCTCGAGTTCCGCAAGGGATGCCCGCGCGATGACTATGAAGCGTAGCGATTCCTTGTTGGTGCTCCGCTCGTCGCCTTCGGCGATATTGGAGGCGATGGATACGGCTGCCCGCGTCATTTGATCGCAGAGGGTGTATTTACGGCAGAGGCCAGGTGACTCGCAGAGCCGATAGGTCGAGACAGCCATCAGCTTGGCTTTTTGCCAGACGAGCAGATCGCGATAGGTCTTAACCGGGCCGAGGGGTTGGGAAGGTTTCATCGCAATCATTGAAGGGGCGAGCAGGGCGCGGTCACCTCCTGCCTCGTCGGCTATTACCCGGAGGCTATTGCCCCCTAATGCCTCTGGTTTTGCCCCTATACTCGATACTCCATACTCGATACTCTGCGAAGTCCGCCACTTGCCTTCCTTTCGTTTTCCCCTCTTCTTCGCCTCATGGAAATCCTCATCATGGGCTGCGGCACGTCGCAGGGCTGTCCTTTGCCCGCCCATGACAATCCCGGGCTGGATCTGCAGAACGAGCGCAACTGGCGCGCCCGGACGAGCATCCATGTCGTCATCGAGGGCCATCATGTGCAGGTCGACGCCGCGCCGGAGTTCCGGACGCAGTGCCTGAAGTATGACGTCCGTGAGGTCGACACGTTCATCCTCACCCATGGTCACGCCGACCACGTGCTCGGCATGGACGACCTTCGTCAGTTCTGCACCAACAAGGGCGGGGCGGCGATACCGGTCTATTCCACCGAAGTCGGCCTCGAGCGTATCAAGGCCATCTTCCCTTACGCCGTCGGCAAGCCGGCGGCCTCGGGCTACGTCTCGCTGGGACTGAGCCTCATGCCGTCGAAGCTCGTCCTGCCCGGCGGCGGCATCATCCGTTCGACGCTCCTGCCGCACGGTAATGAGTCTACGCTCGGCCTCGTCTTCGAAGAGCCTTCGACGGGAGCGAAGTTCGCCTATTACACCGATTGCCGCGCCATGACGGAGAAGTCGCTCGAGCTGGGCGAGCACGCGGACCTCGCGATCCTCGACGGACTGCGCCCGAATCCGCACCCGACGCATATGACCGTCGATCAGGCCTGTCAGGCCGCGCATGACCTGCGCGCCAAGCGGGCGTTGCTCACGCACATGACGTATCAGATCGATTACGACACCTACACGGCCCAGCTGCGTGAGACGCACCCTAAGGTCGGCCTCTGCTACGACGGTCTCCGGATCAGGCTCGGCGCCTGAACAGGCACGAAAAAGGGCGCCTCATGGGCGCCCTTGATCTCGCGCTCCGAGCCGGGCTCAGAGTTCGGTGATGACGATGTTGCGGAACCAGCAGGGGTCGCCGTGCTCGGTGAGCATCAGCTTGCCGTGGCCGGGGCCGAAACCCTTCTTGTTCTTGAACTTGCTCTTCGCGATGGCGGCCTTCCATTCCTCGGACTTCGTGTCGGCGGAGGAGCTGAGCTTGCCGTTGAGGTAGTGCTCGATCTTGCCGTCCTTCACCACGACGCGGCTCTGGTTCCATTCGCCGATGGGCTTCTTCGCCTTATCCTTGGCGGAATCGACGATGTCGTAGATCGAGCCGGTGTTGTGGCTGCCGCCGCGGAGGCCGTCCGGATGGCCGTCGTCGTCGATCATCTGGTATTCGATGCCGAGCCACTCGCCCTTGCCCTTGGCGTCTTTGATCTCGGTGACCCAATACTTGATGCCGTTGTTGCCCTTGGCCTCGAGACGCCATTCCCAGGTGAGTTCGAAATTCGTGTACTCCTTCTTGGAGATCAGGGCGCCGGTGCCCTTTTGGACGGCGAGATGGATGACGCCACCTTCCTGGGTCTGCCAGCCTCCGGCCGGAGCGCCGCCCTTGAGGTCGGTGAAGTCGGCAAGGGTGAGGGTGACCTTTTCGCCGGCATAAAGGGAGCCGGTGGCGAGCAGGGCGAGGAGGAGGGATTTCATGGGGAGATGCAGGTTATGAGAGGTATTCCGGCGGATTTGAAGTCCTTTATCGGTGGTCAGGGGATGACCTTGAGTTCCTTGAGCCAGAGCAAGGATTCCGCCTGCCACTTGTCCCAGGACGGCCCCTTGTAGCCGTTGAGGCCGTGGCCGCCGTTGGGGAGTTCGACGAGGCGGGTGGGCAGGCCGGCCTTCTGCTGGGCGGCGTAGAACATGCGGCTGTTCTCGATATCGACGACCTTGTCATCGATCGCGTGCGCGAGGAACGCGGGAGGGGTGGAGGCCTTCACGTGCTTCTGGGTCGAGAAATATTCGGGCAGGCCCGCGGCAGGCGTCTCGCCCATGAGGTTCTTCTTCGAGCCGCGGTGCACGCCGACGTCCATGCTGATCACCGGGTAGATCAGGATCGAGAAGTCTGGTCGGCTGCTTTCGCGCGCGACCGCGTCGGTGGTCTTGCCCTCGCCGAGGTCGAAGTGCACGGTCGCGGTCGAAGCCAGGTGGCCGCCCGCGGAGAAACCGATGATGCCGACTTTCTTCGGGTCGACCTTCCACTTGGTCGCGTTCGCGCGCACGGTGCGGAGGGCTCGCTGGGCGTCGAGGAGCGGGACGTAAGGACGTCCGGCCGGCAGGCGATACTCTAGGACGATGCCCGCGATGCCGTGCGCGTTGAGCCAGGCCGCGATGCCGTGGCCTTCGCCCTTGGTGACGAGTCCGCCGTAGCCGCCGCCGGGGCAGATGACGATCGCGGCGCCGTTGGGATTTTCGGGCAGATGGACGGTGAGCTTAGCCTTGGAGGAGTCGGAGAACTTCCCGTCGCCTTCGGGGGCGTCGCCGTTCCAGAGCGGCAAGGTTTCCGCGGCGTAGGCGGAACTGACGAAGGCGAGCAGGGCGAGGAGGCGCATCATTGCGAGTATGGAGTATTGAGTATGGAGTATGGAAAATAACGCAGGGGAGGGAAGGCTCTAGGTAGGGTCGCGACTGCGTCGTGACCTAGCAGGCAACTAGGTCAGCACGCAGTGCTGACCCTACCAGGGGCAGGGATTTGGGCACAAAAAAGCCCCGGAGGTCCGGGGCTTTGCTTGGCCTGGAGGCCGGCTTACTTGCCAAAACCGGCGGAGGGCTTGCCGTCGGCTTCGAGTTTGCCGGCGGACCAGAGAACGGCGCGTCCGACGAGGTCGAGATAGCGGGCGTCTTCGACGGTGGCGTTGTTATGGCCGATCGTGGTGCTGAAGATGCGGGTCTTCTTAGGGCCGAACTCGTTGGTCCAGGCGACGATGGCGTTGGCTTCGGAAGCCGGGGTGACCTTGCCCTTCTTGTCCTTCTTCTCCGGAATCTTCTGGTTGCCGGTGGCGAGGGTCTTGGCGGTCAGGACTTGGACGTTATTGTAGAGCTCTTCGTTGACGGTGGTCCAATCGGCGAGGCCGGTGGTCACCGGGTGGGACTTGTCGGTGAAGGTGATGGCGATCGGCTGCTGGGGGCCGTGGCCGGTGGACTGCAGGCCGAGCATCTCGTACCAGCTGGCGTTGTCATCGCCGGCCTTCACGGCCGTCCGGAAGTTGCCCCAGCGGTAGCTGTGCATGGCGCAGTGGAGGTTCACGGCGGGCAGGCCGTTCTTGTGGGCGTTGACGATGTTGGCGACGTAGGCCTGGTCGGTGATGTCGGCGGCGCACTCGTCGTGGACGACCACGTCGAAGTTCTTACCCCAGTCCGGGCTCTTGAAGAGTTCGAAGAGCGGCTTGGTGGACTTGGTCGGGTCGTAGGCGACTTCGACCACGGCGTTCACACGGGCCTCGATGCCCTTCTTCAGGACCTCTTTCTGCGTGGCGTAATCGTGGCAGCAGCCGCCGGCGACGATGAGCACGCGCAGTGGCTTCTGCTCGGCGGCGAGCGTGGAGGTCAGGCCGACGAGGGCGGTCAGCGCGAGGAGGGTACGGAGTTTCATGGGGTATCTGAGATAAAGGGGGAGGAGCGGTCAGCGGGCAAAAGAAAAACCTATTTCTTGGGCTTCGGGGTCGTCTTGGCGGCGGTCAGGGCCTTCCTGGTGTCGGCGATCGCGGCCTTGGCCAGTTCGTCGGGGATAGGCTGGCCTTCGACGAAGGCGTAGAGGGCTTCCTTCTGCTTCTCCGTCATCGGATGTTCGTCCTTGGGCGGCATGACATCGCCCGCGGTACGATCCAGGAAGACGCGGGCCAGCAGCATGCTGTCGTTGGGCCGGCCGATGACGAAGGCCAGGTTCTTGCCGCCCTTGAGGGTGGCTTCGAGGGTATCGAGGCGCAGCTTCCCTTTCTCCTTCTTGGGTCCGTGGCAGGAGACGCACTGTGCGTCGAACATCGGCTGGACGACCTTGGCGTAATCCGACTTCTGCGCCGGCGTGAGCGGCTTGACGGGTTCGGGCTTCTTCTTCGGGGCCGTCGGTGCGGCGAACGCGCAGGCGGCGAGGAACAGGGGCAGGAGCGGACGCATCGGCTTATTTCTTCGGGGCCTGCTTGGGCGCCTTGGTCGCGGCGATGGCGGCCTTGGCCACTTCGTCCGGGATGGGCTTGCCTTCGATGAAGAGGGCGAAGGCCTGCACCTGTTCCTTCGTGAGCGGGTTGCCTTCCGTCGGCATGAATTCCTCGTCCGAAGGATCGAGCGTCACGCGCACGTGCATCAGGCTCTTCTTGAGGTCGCCGGGCACGAAGGCAGAGCCTTCCGAGCCGCCCTTCTTGAGGGCTTCGAGCGAATCCATGCGCAGCTTGCCCTTCACCTTCTTGGCGCCGTGGCACTCGACGCAGTGGGCCTCGAGGATCGGGGCGATGACCTGCGCGTAATCGTCGCGCTTCTGGCCGTTGTCGACGACGGGCGTCGGCGCGACGTCCTTCTGCGCAAGGACGGACTTGTTCGGCTTGAAGGGGAAACCATCTCCGTGTTGCAGCTCGCCGCCGATATGGGCCGCGAAGCTCATCACCCCGATGGCCACGACCTGACCGACGAGGCGAAGCAGGAAGCCTTGGGAGAGGAGGAGACTGGCGATACCGGCGAAGATCGAGGCGGCGATGCCGCCCCAGAGATGGAGTTGCACGGCGTCGCCTTCGAAGCCGTTGAAGTGGGCGTGGAAGATGCCGCAGAGGACGGCACCCCAGGTGCCTGCCGCCGAGAAGACGGACAGGCGGCGCACGGTCGCCGTTGCCTGTTCGTGGCGCTCGAAGAATTCGAACATCGGCACGATGAGCAGCACCGCGGCCGGGATGTGCAGGGCGAGGATGTGGAAGTTGCCAAGGATGGACAGGATGGCCGGGCCGCGCTCTCCGCCGTCGGCGGGCAGGGCGAACGCCAAGCCGATAAGGATCAGGTTGGCGACGGCGACGAGGCCGAAGGCCTGCCGGAAGCTGAGGCTGCGAAGGCGTTCCTCGATACGGTGAAGGGGCGTCATGGGGCGGAAAGGTCGGGTGAATGTGGGGGCGTGGGGCGGGACGGTCAAACGCAAGCAACCGTGCCTGGGCCTAATGTATTAGACACAAAAAAAGCCCGCGGGTTGCCGCGGGCTTTTCGTCAGTAAGCCGGGAGGCTTACTTGGCTTCGATGAAGGCCTTGATCTTGGCGACCTGCTCCTTGGTGAGGGGCGGGTTCTTCTCGTGGGACTTCTTGGGGGGCATGGCCATCTCGTCTTCCGGGCTGGTGGCGGCGAGGTTGATGGTCTTGTAGAGGGAGCTCTTGGAGACGTCGCCCCAGGTGATGCCTTCGCCCAGTTCCTTGCCGCCCTTGACGATGGACTTCAGGCTGGAGGAATCGAAGCCGGACTTGACCTTGCCGTTCTTGGCCTTCTTCGGGTCGTGGCAGTTGGCGCAGCTCTTTTCGAGGATCGGAGCGATGTCGGCCTTGAAGGCGGCTTCATGGTCGACGGCGGCGAAGGCCGAGGAAGCGGAGAGGAGGGTCAGGAGGGCGAGGGTACGCATGGGTGTGATAAGGTAACACCATCCAAAGGGAAAAGTTGCCTCCTTGGGAGCAAAAAATGCCCTATTCGCGGACGGCCCATGCCCGGCAGGCCTCCTGCATCCGGGTCGGGATGAAGGCTTCCACCCGAGTCCCTTCAGGAAGGGCCTTGGAATGGATGATCGTCGCCCCAGCGTGCAGCTTGGAAAGCATCGCATACTGGTCGTGGGGGATGAGTAGGGTCATGTGCTCATCCCGGCTGGCGGCGCATTCCTCGAGGCGTTGGAGCAGGGCGGGCAGGCCTTCCCCGGTCCGGGTGCTGATCAGCTTGGCGTCCGGGTAGGCGGCCAAGGCTTGGGCCCGTTCGACCTCGTCGCAGAGGTCGGCCTTGTTGAGCACGGTGATCACCGGACGGTCGCCGGCGCCGATCTCGGTCAGCACCTGCAAGGTCGTCTCGGCGTGCTTGTCACGTTCGGGCGAACCGAGGTCGATGACGTGCACCAGGAAGTCGGCCTGCACGGCTTCTTCGAGCGTGGCCTTGAAAGCTTCGACGAGACGGTGAGGGAGGCGGCGGACGAAGCCCACCGTGTCGGTCAGCAGCAACGCGCGGCCGGAGGGCAGGGCGAGGCGACGCGTGGTCGGGTCGAGCGTGGCGAAGAGCTTGTTCGCGGCGAGCACCTCAGAGCCGGTCAGTTTGTTGAGCAGCGAGGATTTGCCGGCGTTGGTGTAGCCGACGATCGAGAAGGTCGGCAGTGGGACGCGTTTACGCTGTTTGCGCTGCGTGGCGCGTTGGGCGACGACTTCCGCCAGGTCACGGCGGACCTTGGCGATCTTGTCGCGGATCTTGCGCTGGTCCATCTCCAGCTGCGTCTCGCCGGCGTCGCGCTGCATCGTGCCGCCGCCGCGCTGGCGGTCGAGGTGGGACCAGAGGCGCTTCAGACGCGGCAGCATCTGCTGCAGGGCGGCGAGCTCCACCTGGAGCACGGCCTCGCGCGTCTTCGCGCGGGTGATGAAGATGTCCAGGATGATCTCCTGGCGGTCGATGGCGCGCAGCTTGGCGTCTTTCTCCCAGTTGCGTTGCTGGGCCGGCGTGAGCTCGTCGTCGAAGATGATCAGGCCGCATTCCTTGTCGCGGGCCAGCTGGGCGATCTCCTCGAGCTTGCCGGAACCGACGAGCGTGCGCGGATTCTCCTCGCGGAGCTTGGCGATGATCGAACCGCGTATCTCGACCCCGACGTTGCTGACGAGCTCATGCAGCTCGTCGAGGAGCATCTGGGCTTCTTCGGCGGTGTCTTCCGGGCGTTGCAGTCCGACCAGGATCGCGCGGTTGGCGCGGGCGATGACCTCTGGGTCGAAAGGGTCGAGCGGCTTGTCTTTTTTGTCTTCGGATTCGTCGGACACGTGGCGGAATGAAAAGGGGAAGGGCAATCTGGCCCTTCCCCTTTCCCGAGGCAAAACGATTTGCGAGGAGTTATTGGCCGAATTCCACCCAGTCGACGTTCATGAGGCCGCCGCCCTTCTTGGGGTTGGTCAGGACCAGGTAGACGTCGTGGCGACCAGGCGTGGGCGTGAGCTTGGCCTTGTTCTCCTTGAACTTACCCCAGTCGCCGGTGTGGGCGATGTCGACGGTCGCGACGATCGGGCCGGTAGGAGAGTCCAGGCGGACTTCGATCTGGCTGTCCTTGGCGCCGCCGCCGGACGAGGCGTTGATCTTGATATTCTTGGTGTCAGCCAGGTTCAGTCCGGCGTATTTGAGCGTGGTGCCGTGCTGGGTCGAACCGACGGCTTTGCCGGTGTTCTTGGCGTTGGTGATCTCGGCGGATTCGGCTTCGAGCTTACGGTGACGCAGACGCACGGTCGCCTTCCCGCTGAGCGCGCCAGCAACGCCCGCTCCGGCGTCGGTATAGATGGCTTCGAGCAGGAGCGTGCCGGGCTTGTTGTCCTTCGGCGCGGTCAGCTGGCCTTCGAGGCCGCGGGTGAGGGTCGGGCCGCCCTTGCCCTTTTCGAGCGCGAGCATCCAGCGGAGCATGATGGCCACTTCGTCTTCAGTGTGCTGCGGATGGGCGAGCATCGGGATCTGACCCCAGACGCCGCTGCCGCCGAGGCGGACTTTCTTGTTCAGGAGATCGTCGGCGCCAGGCTGCTTGCGATACTTTTCGGCGATGGCCACGAAGGAAGGGCCGACCAGCTGGGTCTCGACGGCGTGGCAGTTGAAGCAGTCGCTCTGACGCATGAGCGACAGGCCCGGGTCGACCGCGACGGCCTTGCCGTCGGCCGGGAGGAAGGCGGAGGTCACCAGCGTGCGGGCGCCGAACTCGGCGGCCTTGGCTTCGGAGGACCCGTCTTCCGCGTCCTGCGCAGCGACCTTGAAGGTGATCGGCTTGCCCGGGCTGAAGAAGTCGCCGCTCTGCGGAGAGAGGAAGCGGACTTCCGGGAGGGTGTTGCCGACCACGACGGGGAGGGCGCGTGTCGCGGTGCCGCCCTGACCATCGGTCACGGTGAGCTCGATGTTGAAGTTGCCGGCGTTCTCGAGCGACACGGCGAGTTCTTCGCCTTCGCCGAGTTTCTTGTCACCGGGCTGGAGCTTCCAGATGTAGCTGAGTTTACCGCCGTCGAGGTCGCGCGAGCCCTTGGCGGAGAATGTCGTCTTGAGCGGGGCGGGGCCGGCCGGAGTGCTCACGGCGAGTTTGGCGACGGGCTGCAGGTTGCCGCGGACGTAGGAGATCTTGAGCAGGGCGGAGTCGGCGTTGGCGCCCCAGGTGTCGCCGTAGTCGAGCAGGTAAAGGCAACCGTCCGGACCGAAGGTCGCGTCGACCGGGCGACGGAGGATCGTCGCTCCGTTGTCGATGAGGGCCTGCTGCTTCTTGCGCTGTTCGTCGGTGTTGGCGGCCACGAAGGCCGTGGGCGCGAAGGCTTCGAGGCCCTTGAGGTCGGAGTTCGCGTCGAGGCGGGCCCACTTGATGAACGGACGCTGCCAATCCCAGAAGAGCAGGGAGCGGTCGAAGTGCTTCGGGAAGCCGTTGGTCTTCTCATAAGACTCTTGCCAGTAGAAGACCGGGCCCGCGCAGGCGGTGCGGCCGCCTTCGCCGAGTTCCGGCCACTGTTCGGAGACCGCGTAAGGCCAGTAGATGAAGGCCGGGACGGCGGGCGGGAGTTCGACGAGGCCGGTGTTGTTGCGGCTCTTGTTGAGCGGGGCCTTCGGATCGAACAGCGCGCCGACCTTCTCGGTCGCGTAGTCATATTCCGCGTAAGGGAAGTTGTTGCCGACGAAGAGCGGGTAGCCGTGGTTGCCGGCCTTCTTCGCCTGGTTGATCTCGTCGTAGCCGCGGGAGCCGCGGGGGCCGTCGACGCGCGCGTCGGGGCCGACTTCACCCCAGTAGACGTAGCCGGTCTTCGGGTCGATGCTGAGGCGCCACGGATTACGGGTGCCCATCGCGAAGATCTCGGGACGGGTCTTGGGCGTGCCGGGCTTGAAGAGGTTGCCTTCCGGGATGCTGTAGGTCGCGTCGTCATGGACGCGGATGCGGTTCACTTTGCCGACGAGGGTGTTGGTGTTCGCGGAAGTGCGCTGGCCGTCCCACGGCTCCTTACCCGGGCGCTGGTCGAGCGGGGCGTAGCCCTTGCTGTCGCCAAAGGGGCTGGTG
>Ga0208723_1000385_pt1 | contig 12474 bp, 26 predicted proteins | sample LakMenEpi31Aug12_FD_150750 | JGI IMG/M metagenome (GOLD analysis project Ga0208723, IMG submission 150750) | Freshwater microbial communities from Lake Mendota, WI - 31AUG2012 deep hole epilimnion (SPAdes) | ecosystem: Environmental > Aquatic > Freshwater > Lake > Epilimnion/Euphotic zone ...
ATGAATCTAGGTAATGAATACCGAACTCATTTTATATTTGATTTGTGTGAACCAAATATTTGGGATGAAAATGATAGGTCAGGTGAATTATCATATAGATTTGATTACGAAGGTCTAAGACGTTCTATTTAAATACAGAACTTTCATTAACAGGTGAATTGAGTAATTTACTAATAGTATCGCCCCATTTAATATGTGCTCTAGTAGGATAAACTTTTTTTACTAGTTCAAGTCTTTTAGGTACAAGATAAAAGTTACTGGTTCTAGCAATTTCCCAACCATGACTTTTTAACCTAGGCTCTATATTAGGTTCTATTTGGCAATACATATTGTATTTCATGGTGACATTATTAATTTTTTCATGGTAATTATCTAAGTGTAGTTTAATCATTCTGCAACTAGATTCTAAACTATGACTTATCATATTCCCGATACCATACATACCTTTATCCTGCATGAATCTTTCATAACTGGAAAACTCTAGTTTAAAAGGACTTAATACTTTCTCTGATTTGTATGCATGTGGCCACGGCCAATCACCACCTATAATAGGGTACTGATTACATTTTTCTAATAACCATAAATGAGTAGCTATGTGCGGTTCTGTGATTCTATACGGAATCAAATACTCCATATACTCACCGCTATTGTAAAAGTCATTAGCATTTAATACAAATAATTTTTGTTCAATATTATGTTCCCGACAGAACTTTTCGGCATAATATAAATCATGTGTATTAGCAATCATACCGTCTATTTTTATAACCAGTGTCATTGCAATAACCGGTATATCTCTCCTAATGCAAGATAATAGAACTAGTTCACTATCTAACCCACCACTGTATAATACTTCTACTTTGGGAGTTTGTCTGTCGCTTAAATGATCCGCAAAAATGTCAGCAATATCCCTATCGGGTTCAAAATCATTATCGGTTAATTCGGTTATAAAGTTGTTTACATTCCCATCTATTTTTAATTTACATTTCCTGTAGTTATGTAAACCGGCAGACCATTCAATAATTTCAGACATACAGTTATTTATATCAGTATATTTTACACTTAACATAAATAGAGTTATATCATGCTTCAATTCATCAAAGACCTATCACACACACTATTACACTTTATAAAGGATGACCCGGTTCGTCCTGAAATCCCTGCTGACTTTAGAGTTAGTGACGGTAGAATGATCGCCGCATTAACCGATCAGGAACATAATCCCGAAGCAATGGTTTGTGTTAGTTTTCATGATTTTGTACCCGAAGATGTAGCAGGGTTATCAAATACTACTCAGGTACCTACTACCGCAGTATTCTATACTATATGGAGTTATAAGAGTGGTAAAGGTCAGGAACTATTATTCAGAGCAGTTAAAGCTATACAAGAGCAATATCCTAGTATTACTCGCTTTGTAACATTAAGTCCCAAGACTAATTTAGCAAGACGTTTTCATTTAAAGAATGGTGCAATAGTTTTACGTGAAAATGTAGAAACTGTTAACTATGAATATTTGACTGGTAATACAGTTGAGATTAAAGATGAAAGTAATATTCATATACCAAGCTGAAGGTAAATCATTGCAACGTGAGGCAGTCGCTATAAAGTTGTGTGAAGCTGTATCAAAGGTAATAACATTACCCGAGAATATTGAGATTGAGTTTGCATTATTGAATCCGTCAGTATACGGAGAAACAATATTAAACAGTAGATTCAAAAACAGAGTTAGATTAAATAATACTCTAACTGCCAAAGAGATTATCCCTGCATTGGTGCACGAACTAATTCACTTAAATCAAACTCATACTGGTTTATTAAGTATGACACGTGATGGCAGATATATATGGAAGAATAAAATATATAAAACTCCTCATGTTGGTCAATTAACATTTATTGAACATTCGCAACTGCCTTGGGAAATAGATGTTGCACAAAAACAACAGAAAATACTTAACGAAGCCATACAATTAGCCTTGACATTAAATGGATAAGGTATTATACTGTAAGTACAGTAGATAGCAACCCCCGAGAAAGGACTGAAAAATGAGAAAAGGCGAAATGTTAGCACAAATGTTGCACATTGCAACCACTGCTCATCATGGTCAATTTGACAAGGGCGGCAACCCCTACATTCTTCACCCCCTAAAGGTGATGCATTACCTAAAAAGTGATGACGAAGAACTGATGTGTATGGCCCTTGGTCATGATGTAATTGAAGACACAAGCGTTACATACAAGGACTTGCGTGAAGCAGGTATCAGTGAAAGAGTTATTACTGGTATTCGTTCTTTGACCAAGCAACCCGGTCAGACACTTGATGAATACAAGGAAGGCGTTTTTGCTAACCCTGATGCAATGAAAGTCAAAATGGCTGATTTGCGACACAATACAGATATTCGCCGATTGAAGGGTGTAACTGAAAAGGACATTACTAGAATGGCAAAGTATCATACTTTTTATATGGAGCTGAAGGCAAAACTTTCAGCATAAAGTACTAAAACCCAAACTTGACTAATAATCAGTTTGGGTTTATAATTGAGGCATGAAAACAGTTACAGAACACCTCAAAGATAGACACCTCAACTTAGAGTTGCATCGTCCTATGGTTGACGAAGTTGAGCGTGTTGCTACATTCTTCCTGTACAATTTGAGCGGTCAAGTTGTTGGCTACCAGCAATATAGGCCCGAAGGTGAAAAGAAGCCGCAGAACAACCCCAAGCAAGGTAAGTACTTTACTTACAGAAAGCAACCTACACTAGCATTGTGGGGTGTTGAAAGTTTGCACTTGACTCCTAATGTTGTTTTCGTTTGTGAAGGTGTCTTTGATGCCGCACGATTGACGGCTAAAGGTGTTAGCGCACTTGCAGTACTCAGTAACAATACAGGCAAGGACTTGAGTAACTGGTTGACAATGTTGAACCGCAAAGTTGTTGCAGTCTGTGACAACGATGATGCAGGTCGTAAACTTGCCAAGTTTGGTGATGTTGCAGTATTCTGTGAAGACCACGATCTGGGTGATAGCTCCGATGAATTTGTAAACAATTTAGTAGCGAGGTTCGTATGAACTTGACAAATCTTAGTAAGTACAAACTATATAATAGTTTTAAGTCCTATAATGTAGATAAAGACTATGCCGATCCTATTTATAACTATCTTGTCCATGGGTACAACCCAGGTTCATTTTTTACTTCATTACTAGCAAATGATTTTATGGGAGCAGTCTCTAGGTCACATCCAGGTAACACAATCCCTGCTCTTAAATATTTAGTGACTTGGATTGTGAATGAACTGCCAATTGGCGTTACTCACGGGTCTTACGAAATAGTAGATGCATGGACAAAACTGTCAACAGAAGAACGCCGTGTTGTATTAGAACAACGGCGCTTAATCTACACCGAGAAGGATGAAGTTATAAAGATTTTGAAAGGTGTAAAGGCTGTTGAACCTGTCTTTTGGTGAGTACTTTAGTACTATATTTTTCTGAAACAAAAGTACTCATTTTACTACCTCAGGGACGCTAGGACCGATACTTTGTTTCAGCGTGGATACAGAGTCAGTCCTAGCGAATTCTCCGAAATTTGACAATAAATGGGTAACCTGTTATACTATGGGTAAGTTAAATAAAAGGTGAAGAAAATGTTAGTTCGTGAATTGATAGAATTGTTGTCGCAGTTGGACGGAGAATCCGAAATATGGGTTTCCCAGAACGGTGGCGAATACGAAGGAGACTTCTCCGGGGAAGTTGAAGTGGTAGACGGTGTTGTGTGGTTTATGGATTGAGGTTACCCAAAGGTTGACAATAAATGGATTTGGGCATATAATACATACATGAACTCAAAAATCGTCCGCAAGCGTAGAACTGATCGTAATCAAGTGATTTATTTTATCCAAGATACTGTAACACTTGAGTACTACATTGGTTTGACCGCACTGTCTTTCAAAGGTAATGTTTTTCGCACACTACGCCGTCGTATGCAAAAGCACATGCAACGGGCTATGACTGAGAACAAAAATTGGGGTCTGTCTCGTGCGTTGCGTGAGCGTGGCGCAGAAAATTTTGTATTCGGTGTTGTTGAAGTTGTGCGTGGCAAGCGTCCTGCACATGAGCGTGAGACACTATTGATTAACACATTGCAACCAGCATTGAACACATTCGGTGTAAAAGGTTGACAATAAATGAGTTTGGGCTTATAATAGAGTCTTAGACAGTCAAACAACGGAGCAAACATGTCAGGTGCATTCTTTTACATTGAATACAAAGATGGTTCAGTCACTGAGATTGAATTCAAGACAGCCCAAATGGCTCGCAAAGCATACAAATTGTATGAAAAAGAACCCGAGGACAATGCTAAGGGTTGGGGTTGGGATACTAAGTATGAGAACCCTACGTTGTCTCAACAAATCCGTGCTAAAAAAGCAAACAAGGAACCAGCATGAACGAACGAATTAAAGAACTTGCCAAAGAGGCTGCAAGAGAAATGAATGAAACTGGGACTTATTCAGAACCCAAATTTCAGGAAAAGTTCGCCGAGTTGATTGTGCGAGAATGTGCTAACATGCTGGATGAAGACTCGTACATGATTTCAGAACTGGGCGGTTATGCCCACGATATCAGAAAACATTTCGGAGTAGAAGAATGACTGAAATTATAGCACTGATTTGTCTGGTAGGACCAACCATTGTCGTACACTATTTGGGTAAATTTTAAAATTTAAGGAATATAAAATGATGCAAGCTATTACAAATTTGGTTATCGTAATGTTGCCCGTCATCGTGATGGGTCTAGCAATCATCATCAAGGATGGTTTCTAAAATGAAGTACGAACACATTGGTTGGTGCCGAGAAGGCAAGCATGACAAAGTGTGGGGTATCATTTGTCTGGCCAATCATCCGGCATCACATGACACTTTGCACCCTTTCCCAAACTATAGACCTGAACGGAATGACTACTTAACATTTTGGGGCCGTCGTGGTACCAAGTTGCAGACTAAATTATGGAATGGACAAAACTGGGATGCTAAGGAGATGTTTCTAAAGAAACAAAAAAACGGATATGATTCAGTTGACATAGATGAACTGAATGAAGTTTATCCCGAGTTCCAACAAGACTTAGAGAAGACAGCACTTTGGGCTACCCTTAAGTTATGAACTCTGCACAGCGGCGAAAACTTAAACGAGAGTATCCTTATACTATTGAGTTATTCCCGGGTACAGGATGGAAATATTCTGACCATGATGACAACGTAGAAGAAGCACGTAAATGGTGTAATAAAAATATAAAACGGTATAGCGTAGATACATTTTGGGACCATGCTAAATTCAAGTTTATTACAGAAAAGGATGCGGTAATTTTCGCATTGAAATGGTTATGAAAACTAAAGAAGAAATTATTAACAGCATGTGTCTATCATATAGACACGATTATGGTTTGCGAAAAGAACCCGGAGAACCAAATTGGACAGCCGGTATGACTGAGCAGGATGCCAAAATGCTTTACAAAACCATGGAACAGATATATAATAACGATATCGCACCTATCATCAACTACTACGAAGGATTAAAAAATGCACTTAAGCGAAGTTAACAACGCACTAGACCATAAAATTTGTGGCGGAAGTGAGTATGGCTGGAACTGCTGGCCTAATGCACGATTTTTAGATTACGAATCTGAATATGCACACGCCTCTGTGGTGTTTAATAGTGAGACACAGGAAATCTATACAGCCGAGGTCAACGATAAGGCTGACAAATACAAACCTTATCGTTGGTTGAATCCCGATTACAAAAAAGTAATGTACGCCGAAGCAAGACAGCGTAGAATTGAAGCTAATCTAGCTTGGGATGAAGTAATGTGGTGTGACTTAGAAACACCAGAAGATTGGATTGAAAAGGCAAGTGCTATCATGCGTAATGAAGATTTTGATGACCGAGTTCAAATTCCGTTGACACTGGATAAAGATGAATTGTATAAACTCATGGAAATGGCACACGAACATGATGTCACGCTAAATAAGATGGTAGAAATTATTTTGGAAGAAATGATTGCTCGTCATCGTAATGATGACCTAACACGTTAATAGTATATAGGAGATTAACATGAGAAAACTTATTTTAGCATTGGCACTTGTAGTATCAGTGCCCGCATTTGCAATTGATTGTCGCAGGGGTGTTGACCATAAACATCCTGCATGTTATGGATACAGTTATGTAGATCATCGCCACATGAATCATTACCATCGTCCTACTGTTGTATACCGAAATAATGATTGGGTGGGCCCAGCTATTGCGGGTGCAATAGGAACCGCAATCATCATTGACGTAATGAACCGTAGACAAGAAACACAAATTGTAGTACAACCTACAGTGGGTCAATCTAATCAAATATGCACGCCGTGGACCGAGACATTGCAATCTGATGGAACGATAACACGGACCCGTACTTGTAATCAATGACAACACTGTTATCAAACACACTTGAATGGATTAAAGAGGATTGGCGTAGTAATCCTCTTAGATGTTTCTTAGAGATATTAGCTTGGTTTTTAAGTATCGGTTGTGCATTTACAATGATGCTTACAGTACCAACTCCCCCGTTCTTAATTCTCTATCCACTGTTCATTTTGCAATGTGCTATCTTTGCATGGGCAGCTTGGACACGTAAGAGTTTAGGAATGTTAGCCAACTATTTGTTGTTGGTAACTATTGATAGCGTAGCACTTTTTAGAATGGCAGTAATGTAATGACAAGTTATATATTAGATGTTAAAGAAGCACCCGACGGTGATTTGTATATTGAATTACCAGAAGAAGTATTAAAAGAATCAGGCTTTGAGATTGGTGACACTTTGTTATGGAAAGACATGGGTAATAATTCATTTCAGCTTTCTAAAAAAGAAACTGAATGGGTTATGGTTGAATGTGTTTCAACTTTCCGCGAACGCTATATGGTAGAAGTACCTAAAGGTCACGCAGAGTACGCATTAGACACGGTAACAATGAACGAAGCTAAAGAGTTCAGTCAAGAGTATTTGGGTGAAACTATTGTTAGTCACCGTGTAGTCACTAAAGAAGAAGCATTTAAAATGTGTGACAATGATAATGACTACACCAAATCTTGGGATGATGAAACAAAGGTTAAGAATTTCTTTACAACACTAGCCGATCAAGGGGATGCGTATGGCCACCTCACTTAAGATGGTTAATAGAAAAACTGGTATCACTAAGACAGGGTATGTAGGTTTCAGTTATTCATATTTCTTTTTAGGAATATTCAACTTGGGTTGGATCGTTCCCTTAGTCAGAGGAGAGTTCTTAGTGTCACTGGTGTGTTTAGTGATTCATTTACTTACACTACCACTGTGGATTCTTACTGCATTATTATTTGGTTTGTTCTTCAACAAGTACTACACACTCAATTTGATTGAATCAGGGTACGAATTTGATGACGAAGAAGAATTAGTTAAACGAGCAAAAACTGTATTGGGGGTAGTATGACAACAGAAAATATTATGACAGAAGCAACGACAAAAGATTGGACTGACGCTGAATGGAACAAGTTCCGTGAATGGTTGCATGGTATGCTTAAAGTCAGTGAGGGAACAATTACCTTCACTAAGAAAGATGGAACTGAACGAGTTATGAAATGTACGTTAGTTCCAGAACAACTGCCGCCTGTTGTAGTTAAAGAAGGTGCAGAGTCTAAGCCACGCAAGGAATCTGAAACATCAATCCGTGTATACGATACTGAGATTAAAGACTGGAGAAGTTTTACTATTAGGTCAGTAAAACACCTTTGTTTTGAAATTTGACAATAAATACAACTCATGCTATACTATGGGTTATGAAAAGAGAAATACTATCCTTCACTGTTAAAGAGCCCAAACACAGGGCCCACAGAGTGTTGTTTCAAAACGACACTCCATTCAAACCTAAGGTTGTGCAATCTAAGGCACAATACCGTCGTAAAGACAAGCACCCACAACGTAGTGAAATTTGACAATAAATCCAATTTCTGTTACAATACATGTATTGAAACGATAAGGAATTGGAAGTATGAAATTCACTTTGATTACAGGTAACGGGAAAGTATTCACTTTCTACATTAAGGCTGTAGCTGAAACGTTTCAACAGGCATACGGTGGAACTCTGTTCACCGATTCTATTCTTACAAAGGAAAATCAAAATGCAACTCTCTCTTAAACAAACCGCACTACTTAACGTGGCCAAACTGGTCGGTGTAGCTGTACTTGCTGGTAGCGTAACCAGCGTCCTATTGATGGCTGTGCCCTTGCCCTACATTGGCATCGGAGTCTGTGTGATAGTGTTACTCTACCTGATCCATATGCTCTATGAGCTAGAACTGAGCAAGGCCGAGCACCGAGAAGCCTTGAAGGAACTTGCAAAATTCAAGAATTGACAATAAATGGGTTTGGTGCTATAATAGAATCTTAGACAGTAAAGAAAAGGAAACGAAATGGCAAACTACTCAATGTACACAGGTTTTGGTAACGATGCAGTTGACGCAATCGTGCGTAGTGCAAAAGTACTCAAAATGGAATGGCCCGCTGTTCTTGCTGAACTCCAATCTTTGGCTGAGCGTTTCCCCGAAGACTTTGGCGAGGCTACTGACACCGCAGTCCGTGAATGTGTTTATGACGCCCTCGGCTTTGACACCCCTTTTTATATTTGACAATAAATGGTCTTTGTGCTATAATAGAATCTTAGACAGTAAAGAAAAGGAATCAAAATGTTTTCAGTTAACAAATCTTTTAATACTTCAGGCAATGGCTACTGGAGTCGTGCAGTTAAATCTGTTAAGGTTACTGGTTTTGATCTGACTTATGTGAACGATGAAGGTGACTTTGGCGAACTGTGTGTGTACTTTGACACTGCCTCCTGGGATGTCAACAAAGATGGTCTCATTTACACTGACAAACAATTCTTAGCAGAACTGAAAATATTTTTGGCAGAACAAGGGCTTGGCACTGATGTTTCATATTCCGAGCAGGGTATGCAAGGTGAAGAATATGTGTCACTGGATTGTGGCACCGAAGTTATCAAATCTTTTCAACAATTTCAGGATTTAACTGTAAAATGATTATCAATCACGCACCCCAACACGAAGCAATCATGTCCAACGTAGGACAGATTGGCGAGTTCCGCATTCGCAATAGTGCGAAGGCATTCAACATTCTTTCCTCAGGTCTGTATGCTAACAAGGTTCGTGCTATTGTGCGTGAACTCTCTTGCAATGCGGTTGACAGTCACGTAGCGGCCGGCAAACAAGGTACACCCTTTGATGTTCACTTGCCCAACAGTCTTGAGCCTTGGTTCAGTATCCGAGACTATGGTACCGGTCTGTCTGCCGATCAGGTCACGAACATCTACACCACTTACTTTGAAAGTACCAAAACTGAAAGTAACGAGTTTATCGGTGCATTGGGTCTCGGTAGCAAGTCTCCCTTCTCCTATACAGACAACTTTACCGTTACAGCGATTAAAAATGGTGTCAAAGGTGTGTACACTGCATTCATTAATGATGCAGGTGTTCCTTCTATTGCAAAAATGATGGAAGAACAAACTACTGACCCAGCAGGTGTTGAGGTTCGCTTTGCTGTGGAAGATCGTTACGACTTTGACAAGTTCCGTAGCGAAGCCCGTTACGTATACCAATATTTTAAACTACGCCCTGTAATCTCAGGAAACCGAGACTTCACGTTTAAGGACCCTGAATACAAAGAAGAAAACATTATCCCCGGTGTTCACTACAGCACTGACAAGAATCGTAGCTATGCAGTCATGGGCAACATTGTGTATCCGATTGAAGTTCCTAACGCCGACAAGGCACTCGGTGGTCTGCATAGTCTGCTGAGTTGCGGCATTGTGATGGAATTCAACATCGGTGAACTTGACTTCCAAGCTTCACGTGAAGGTTTGTCATACATTCCTCAGACTATCAACGCCATCAAGACCAAATTAGAAGCATTGAACGCACAGTTGTCAATTCACATTGCACAAGAAGCAAACAAAATTGACAATTTGTGGGAACGTGCAACATATTTGGCAAAGCGTCATGATGACCAATTGTTTAATCAGGCAGTCGTTAAGTATGTCACTGACACCAAATTTGAATTGTACACTCCCCAACACAATCGTTGGAATGCATTTAAGACCTTCAAGTTTGACGTTAAGGACTTGGCTGCTTTGTATAACATTACGATTCGCGGGTTTAGTAAGAGCCGTAGTTATGCAGTATGCTCTACAATCAAGCCAACTCATGCTTACGACAATGTAAATGGACAGACTGTTTACCATGATGACTGGGAAATCCGTGTAAGTGATGATGTTTATTTTGTTATCAACGATACTAAAGTTGGTGCTACCGAACGTGCTAAACATCACTGGAAGAACAGTAAGTTTAACACTCATCAGTCAAATGTATACGTGATTGAGGCAGCTGATAAAACTAAGCCAGTTCGTACTACTCCCTTCTTTGCTGAATTGTCTAGTCCACCTGAAGCTAATATTTTGAAAGCAAGTTCTTTGCTTGAAAAAGAACGTGCAGGTGGCATGGGTGCTAACGTTACTATTATGCGATTGGAAGAAGGTCGTAGTCGTGGTTGGCGCAATCGTGGTGATATGGTATGGCGTGATGGTGGTAAGGCTAGTGCATTTGATGCTAAACAAACTTACTACTACTTGCCTCTGAGTGGTTACAAGAATCTTGGAATCGTTGAAGATATCAAGAGTTTGGAAGTACACTTGCGTAAAAGTGGTATCTATTCTCAAGACATTTACGGTGTTCGTAAGGGTGACTTGGAATGGGTCAAGACCCAAAAGAACTGGATTAACCTTGACGAACATATTACGGGTAAACTAGCACTGTTGGGTCAAGCAGATGTGATGGGTTTGGTCAAACAAAGTATTGACTGGAAAGAACTTTACCAGTATAATGCTACTAAGCACATTGCAAATAAATCTAGTCCTTACATTGCGTTGTTCAACACTTTCAAGGACGTGAAAGAATCTGATGCTAGTTTGCGTCAGAGTTTGGAATGGTTGTGCCGACAGTACAAAGTTGCTACTTCAACTAACGTTGACCCGGCAAGTTTGATTGATAAGTACAACAAAGAGGTTGAAGCAATTTGTAAGCGTTACCCGCTTATTAAAAGTATCAGCAGACACAGCACTGAAGGTGCTGACTTGGCAGAGTATATTAATTTAATTGACCAGACTAAAGGAGTCTAAAATGAGTTTTCCGTTTATCATGCAGGGCAACAGCATTACAGTTGTTATCGGTTCTAAGCCCCACACTATCAGTAAATCACACATCACTTTTCAGAGGGTGCTTGACGCTATCAAGGCACAAGACTGGGACTTGGTTAAAGACATTATTGAGCCAGTCAAGGTTGTTCTCAACTATGGCAAGGGCAACGTAAGTGTCCAAGGCGAGCAATTGTTCTGGAAAGGTAAGGAGATGCATAATGCATTGAGCAACCGAATGATTGCAATGTTGCAAGATGGCTTTCCGATTGAACCTCTTGTAGCGTTCATGGAAAACTTGATGACTAACCCAAGCAAACGTGCAGTTGATGAACTGTATGGCTTCTTGGAAAAGAACAGCTTGCCAATTACTCCAGAAGGTAACTTCTTGGCTTATAAGAAAGTTCGTGCAGACTACTTGGACATTCACAGTGGCACTATGGACAATAGTGTTGGTATGATTGTTGAAATGGAACGCAACGAAGTTGACGATAACAAGGACCAAACTTGTAGTACTGGCTTGCACTTCTGTAGTCAAGACTATCTGCCGCACTTTGGTAGCGATGGTGGTAACCGTGTTGTGATTGTTAGCATCAACCCTCGTGATGTGGTCTCTATCCCAAGTGACTACAACAACGCCAAAGGTCGTGCATGTCGTTATGAAGTTATCGGTGAAATTGGTAACGACAGCGGTGAAGTTGGTACAGCATTTACTACTAGTGTGCAAAGTAACGCTAGTAACAACATTGCTAAGCCAGTATTTAAAGCACCTAAGACTGGTTATACTGAATTCTATCGTGGTTACACTGATGGGTATGAAGGTAAAGACTATGCTCCAGGTGCACATAGCAACAAAGACTATAGTGAAGGCTTTGACAAGGGTGATAGTGATGTTGGTGAGGACCCAAGATATCAGTATGTGAGTACTCCAAATGGTTGGACTCGTCATGCTGACGGCAAAGTAAGTCCCCCATCAGGAACTGTTCTTACTGCACAGAACGGTGCGTGGCCCTTCCCAACTACGTAATACGTATATATTCAAATAAAAAGGGCACTTTGGTGCTCTTTTTTATTGACAAAAAATCTATAGTTTGATATAATACAGATAAATAAAACAAAGCAAAGAGATAGACTCGGCGCTGACATTATTGAAAGGATTTTTCAATGTCAAAAAAGTATGATACACTTGTCCTAATTGGACGCTTTCAACCTCTT
>Ga0208723_1000389_pt1 | contig 12380 bp, 8 predicted proteins | sample LakMenEpi31Aug12_FD_150750 | JGI IMG/M metagenome (GOLD analysis project Ga0208723, IMG submission 150750) | Freshwater microbial communities from Lake Mendota, WI - 31AUG2012 deep hole epilimnion (SPAdes) | ecosystem: Environmental > Aquatic > Freshwater > Lake > Epilimnion/Euphotic zone ...
CTCGCGGTATCTTCTCGCTTGGCGCTGGCGCTATCGACGGTACCCTCACAGTTGGCTCTGGCTTCAAGCTTTCCGCCAATGGTGGTAAAGTTACAGGCTGCGCTCACAGTGACGCTGGCAAACTCGGCCTTGTTCTCGGAACAGGCTCACGCACAACTCTTAACGGTGTTGCTGATCAATTCAATGGCAATTTCGCCGTCGTCGGTCTGCGTATGTAATTGAACAATAAAATATAAAAGGAAAAAATTTATAATGAAAATCACATTAAAGCGCACACCAGAACAGATTGAGCTTATCAAAGCTATGGCTAGCCGCAACCGCACCATCGCTTACGATGCGCAAGTTGCTCTCGCCTCTTTCATCGGACCTGTACTTGCAGAAGTTATCAACAACGCTCCTACACTGAGCAACTTGTTCACAACTCTGCCATTCAATGCCGACGACAATCCTAGCATTCCGCTCGACCTCTACTTCGACATCAATGACGAAGACTATATCACAGTATATTCTCAGTCAGTCGCTGGTGGTCTTCCAACCAATCAAGTTCTCCCAACCACATCCGAATTGAAAGTTGCTACTTACAGCCTCGACAGCGCTCTGTCGTTTGATCGTAAGTACGCTGCCAAACATCGTATGGACGTTGTAGCGAAAACCTTCACCCGCATGGCCCAAGAAGTTCTCTTGAAACAAGAACGCACTTCCGCCTCGCTGGTAATGGCCGCTCTCGCAGCCGCCACCACAAACAGCAAGCAGCACGTTCAAAAAGCTAACCAAGCTGGTCGTTTCCTCTTGGCTGACTTGAACGAACTGCTCACCCTCGCAAAGCGTATCTCCACATCGTGGGCTAACGGTACTCCTGCTGGTGGCGCTCGCGCTGGTTTGACCGACATTCTGGTTTCCCCAGAAATCGTTGAGCAAATTCGTGCAATGGCTTATAACCCAATCAACACCGTTTCTGGTATCACCGCTGCTGGCGGCACAGCTTCTTCGGTCGGCATCGCTGCCACCGACGAAATGCGCTCCGCTATCTACGGCGCAAGTGGTATCCCAAGCTTCTACGGCGTTTCGATCTTGGAATTCGTTGAAATGGGCAAAGGCCAAAAGTTCAACACCATTTTCGACACCGCTGCTGACGCCACCACCTTCACAAAGGCTGATGGTACAAGCTCTGGTGACTTCACTGGTTCCACACAAGAAATCATCGTTGGTATTGACCGCAGCCGCGAGTCACTCCTTCGTGTTGTCGCTACCGATCCAGATTCCAACTCGGAATTCACGCTCGTTGCCGACGACCAATTCAGCATCCGCCAAAATAAGATCGGTTATTTCGGCTCGATGGAAGAAGGCCGCATGATTCTCGACAATCGCGCCCTCGTTGGCAAGATCGTCTAATAGAATAGTCCTTACAAAACCCGCCTCGAAAGGGGCGGGTTTTTTTATTCTCTATATTCTAGAAAAGTGTAAACTGTAAGGTATCATCTAGTATGGAAACATCAACTGGACAGTCTAAAGTTAAAGAAAATCCGAGTCTTATGAGTGATTTAAACAACATTCAAGATAAGAACTCTAAGGAGTATCGTGATAAAGTTCGTGAATTAGAAACCGCTTTAGGCGTTAAAGAAGTAAATATTTTTGGTACAGCGAATCGCTCTATTTTTGAAGAGAATTTAGATGCGATGAATGAAATGCAAATGCAAGCATTGGCGCGCCGTCTTTATATCGACCAATCTGGCAGTAAGCCTATGTTAAAGAAGCGTTTGATGAAGCAGTTTGACACGCAAAACATTCAGAGTCGCGGTTATTTTTCTCCACAACCCAAACAAAAAGAGCTATTTTCTGACGAACAGAAGATTGCTATGAACAAAATTTTAAATGGCTAATATCGAACAAGTAGCAAGCGGCATATTCTTCTATGAATTTGATGCTGATGTAGCGGAAGCTAATATCAGTATCATTTCTGGCTGGATTACCGCAAACTTAGGTGAAATCAACAACTTGATTTTTACTAATTTCACAGGTGAAGATGCTGTTCTTGGAAAAGAAGAACAAGATATTCTCAAGCATCTTTATATGGCGAGCTACTACAAAAAGAAGTCGAGAAATGTCATTAAATCTATTGGTTCCTCCTCTGGAAATGGAATCTTGTCTCTTAAAGACGAAGACAACGCAATTGTATTTGTTAATACAAACGAAGTGAGCAAACAGTTTCACAGTTTGTCTAAGAGTCATATGGAAGAAGTTAATAAGCTCGTTTATGCTTATAATTCTTACCAAGCAAGACCAACTCAAGTCGTAAACAAAAATATGTTTAACGATGTTATGGGTTTAGTTGCTACTGGAACAGGTTTCATTATCTACTAAGGTCAGTTTTAATTAAAATTCAAAAGCGCACCCTTAAAAGTGCGCTTTTTGTGTAAATTTAAATGAACGCTGCTAACAATGTCTGCTTCTACTTATAACATTTCCATAGAAACAAATACAGATTATTCTGTTAGTCTGATACTTAAAGATGCTGGAGGCGTACCAATCAATCTTACTTCTGCAACAATTGATGCAGAAATAAAACAGAATTATTATTCACCAACTCTTGTTGCTTTCACAGTAACAAAAACAAATCCATCTGTTGGTTCAATCAAACTTGCTTTAACTGCGGCGCAAACTGCCGCATTACATCCGGGTGATTTGCAATATGATGTTTTAGTAAAATTTGATAACGGTACATTTCAAAAAATCTTAAAAGGAATTATCACAGTAGATTCGGGCATAACATCACTCTCATAAAATGTCCGACGTAGTTGAAATTATTATATCTGGTAATGATGCTGGGCCGATTCAAATTATTGAAGCGGATCAGTTCAACCATAACTCTCTTCCTGATTTACAGGGAGGAACTGGTGGACAATATTATCACTTAACAAGTGGTCAATATAGTTTCGTAACTGGAATTTTCGCAGATCAGATTGATCCTACTCATGACGTATTCTTTGAAAAGAATGTCTCTGTCTCAGGCACACTTCTTCTTGGCAGTGGGACAGACAATTCATTAAGCGGAATTCGTACAGCTGCTGACGGTAGCTTTTCTCAAGCTGGTGACGCTCAATATTCGGAGTTTATTCTTAAAAGAGAAACAACAACAACTGGAGTATATGAATTGTCGTTTCCAAATCAGATTAAAAAGTTAACTTTACCTAATAACACTTCATGGTTCTTCAAAGTAAGAGTAATCGGAAGATCAAGTGCTGGTGCAACATCAACGTTCAATGCAGAAGGTACAATTAAAAAAGGCATAAGCGCAGGATTCACGGAAATTGTTGGAGGAACAATCGTGAACGGAATAACAGATGAGTTGGCAGTTGGCGGAATGTTAATCGACGCTGATACAACTTACGGATACTTGAAAATCAGCGTTTTAGGCTTGGCAGCGACCACGATTCACTGGGTCGCATTTCTAGATTTAATACAAGTAAAATAACAACAAAATCGTGTAAATAATTCAACAACGGAGAATTTAAAAAATGGCTATCTACTATACAGGCTCACTGGTCGGCAATCAAATCAACTTTACAACAGGCTCTGCGTCGATTGTTGCCGCTGACCTTAAACAGTACGTTATCGACCAGACAGTTTCTGGTGGACAAACTGGTTTAACCCCAAGCACAAAGGCTACATTCGACTTTACCACTGGTGTTTCTGGCTACTTTAGCGGCCAAGACTACAACCTAAGAGTCGCTACAGGAGTTATCTCCAATTTCACTGGTACTCTTGGCTCTGCTGCTTTCCGCGATATCTCTGAAACTGTCGCGGAAAACGGCACAGGCGTTTCAACGTCTGATTCTGTATGGGATTTCGGCACAGGCTTGTCTGGCTACCTTTCTATCAACGCTGGTAATCTTTACCAAGTTAATGCTTCTAGCCCAACTGCTAATACAGCTAATATCAATTTAACTGGTCGTGTTAGCGGTCAAGTTTTCAATGATTTTGTTCAAGTAGTTGCTGGAACTGGTCTTGAACTTTCTGTTGCTACTGATGCAATCACAATCTCCCACAAAGATACTTCTAGCGTAGCTGATGTTACTGTTGCCGCTGCTGCTGGTTCTGCTATCACTGGTGTTGTATTCACTTTTGACCCATTTGGTCACGTTCTCTCTGCTACTGGTCAAACCGCAGTTATTGTTCGTGATCAAATTGCTAGCGGCGTAACCACAACTGCTCCAAGCGAAGGTTCCGTTCACACCTTGTCCGGTTTGCTGAGAACTTTAATCAATGAATCGTATGCTAGAGATTTAGAAAGCGTAACAAACAGCGGAAATTCTACCACAAACGGAATTACAGTTGGCGATCTTACTGCAAATGGTAATGTGATTCTTGGTAGTGACGCTTCTGATACATTAACAGTTAAAGCTGGTCCAGTTGTTTTCTTAAACTCTGTTCAAAGCTCTGACGCTGTTGTTTTCGGTCCAAACGACGCGACAAAAGTTTCGGCTTACAAATCCGACGCAAATCTTTTAAGACTTGATGGTAGTTTAGTCATTACTGGCAACTTAACTGTTAGCGGTACTACAACCTACATTAACACAACCGAAACAAACATCGGTGATGCGCTAATTACTCTTAACGCTGACTTTACTGGAGCAGTACCAACTGAAAACGGTGGTATTGAAATTGAACGCGGCACAGAAGCAAACACAGCTCTCCGCTGGAACGAAGGCCTTGATCGCTGGCAGTTCACAAACGATGGAACGACATACTACAATATGCCGATCACATCGGAATTCACCATGTACGACCTTGCTGTCGCTGCTGGTGGAACTAATGATGCGATTATCCGCATCACAGGCTCTAATGGCGACGTAAATGACATTACTATTAGCGGCTCTAGCGGAATTCTTGTTACCGACAATGGTTCTAATCTGATTGTTGTTTCTCACGAAGATACATCTGCTGCCGTTAGCACAGTTAGCACAAATACTTTAGGTGTTGTAATTCAGAACTTCACTGGTTTAGTTGATACTTATGGTCACATCACTGGTCTTGGCGTTCAAACAACTGACCTTGACGTTCTTTATCCTCGTACTGGTCAAGTAACACTTGATTACATCACCACAAACGGTTCTGGCACAGCTAACGATCTTGTTATCGGTGGCATTACAGTTTCAGGTTCTGCTCAAGCTAAGTCTGATCACTTTGCAGTTTACTGCACAACTACAGGCGACGCAACCACAGAAATGTTCTTAAACGGAACATCTGGACGAGTCACTATCGCAAATAATTCTGCCGCTTCTTTCAAAGGAACAATCACAGCGTTCGATACAACAAACGCCAAAGCCGCTTCTTGGTCTTATGATTGCTTGGTTGCTAACAAAGCTGGTAATACAGCTCTTGTCGCTAACGCTATCGTCACAAAGTTCGCTTCTGAAAGCAACGCTCCTTGGGAAGTGTTCGTTGATGGCGACAATACAACAGATTCTCTAAAGCTCCAAGTTAAAGGCGAAGCCGCCGCTACAATCAAATGGACTGCTAGCGTAATTAGCGCTGTCGTTTCATAAGTGGGCGATGAATTTTGAAATTAACATAAAGCAATATGGGAGTTTACTATCTAGGAGCAAGTCCTCAACAAGTTGATTTTCAAATCGTTGATGTTGATACTGGCGTTTTCTTAAACGCGCAGAGCGGCATAGCTTATAGTTCAACTCGCTTAAGCGGACAGTTTTCATCTTACTATACAGACGCATCTAATCTAACTGGAACTGCGAATTTACCTTCTGGTGTTTTTGGTACGTTAGATGTTGATTCGTTTATTAGAAATGTATCAACCAAGTTCGTTGATTATACAGTTTCTACTGCTGATGATGTTATTATCTCAAGTTCAGCTGATCCAAAGACAATTAGTTTAATCTACGCTTCTGGCAACGCTGGAAGACAGTTTGTAATCAAGAATAAAGGAGCTGGAACTGTTACAGTTAACGCTTCTGGAGTTGGTCAGATTGATGGCGCAGATACTTATTCTTTGCCGCAATATCAATCTATATCTGTGTTTAGCGATGGATCAACTTGGAACGCTGATGCTGGTAAGCAAGGCATTCAAGGTATTCAAGGAGTTCAGGGAACTCAAGGTTTGCAAGGACCGCAAGGAACTCAAGGTGTTCAGGGTACGCAAGGCGTTCAAGGAACTCAAGGAGTTCAGGGAACGCAAGGTTTACAAGGCCCACAAGGAACGCAGGGTGTTCAAGGTACTCAAGGTTTGCAAGGCCCACAAGGAACTCAAGGAGTTCAAGGTACACAAGGCGTTACTGGTTCGCAAGGCTCAACAGGCGCAACTGGAGCACAAGGAACTACTGGAGCTACAGGCGCGCAGGGAACTACCGGCACTAACGGCGCTACAGGTTCACAAGGCTCAACAGGAGCTACTGGCTCGCAAGGCGCTCAAGGAACGCAAGGAAGAACAGGCGCGCAGGGGACGACAGGCGCAACAGGTAATACTGGTAATACCGGTTCGCAAGGTGCAACAGGTTCAACTGGATCTACAGGCGGTACAGGCGCTACAGGCGCTACAGGCGCGCAGGGGGCGACAGGCGCAACAGGTAATACTGGTAATACTGGTTCACAAGGCGCGACTGGTTCAACTGGATCTACAGGATCAACTGGCGCAACAGGAGCGCAGGGAATTTCTGGCGCAACAATAGACAATACAGAAAGAACTTTATCCCGTTTATCTTTCACGGGTGTTGGTGGAAATTCTAATGTAACTTTTGGAGCAAATCACTATTCGATTGGTCAAGCTGGAGGAGGTTGGGATTATCCATATCCAGATTTAATTATTGGTTACCATACAGGTATTCGCATTGGTGGGTACTGGAATTACGGCGGTACAAGATTCTATAATGATTCACCAACTTCTAATGGTGGTGCCGAAGCTGAATTAATGTCGATAGGTAATGGAGATAATAACGTAAGAATTAGCAACAGTCTTTTTGTAAGCACAACTGGCGGCACTGGTGGAGGCATCATTCTCGCAGATGATGGCGATATTGTTGATTTAAATGATGGTTATTGTGCGATGAGGTTCTCCAATGGTGTCCGCATTCACGCAGGAAACAGAACTGGCGGCGCAGTAATTCGTCTTGGTAACGACGGAGCAATTGTTGCTAATTCTAATATCACTGCTTACGGATCTGCTTCTGATCTTAGATTAAAAGAAAATATTATTCGTATTGACGACGCTTTAGGAAAAGTAATGCAGATGAATGGTTATTACTTTAACTATATTGGTAAGACTGATCGTATGGTTGGTGTTATTGCTCAAGAAATCGAACCTGTTTTAAAAGAAGTTGTATATGAATACGAAAATATCGAAACAGAAAAAAAGAACAAAGCTGTTTATTATGGAAATATCACTGCTGTTCTTATCGAAGCGATGAAAGAGCAGCAAACCACTATCGAATCACTAAAACAACGTATTTTAGTGCTGGAAAACATTAAAAACTAATTTAAAATATATAAATTTATGGCTATCACATATACATGGAAAGTAACAGGTATCAAGGTAAAAGACGAAGGCGCAAATAAGAACGCTATCGTTCAAACCTACTGGAAAAAAATCGGTACAGACGAAAACGGCAACGTTGGAGAATTCTCTGGCGCTACTCCTTTCACAAGCGCGAACGTTCCTGACGGACAGTTCGTTGCATTTGAAACTCTTACTGAAGCTAATGTTATCGCGTGGGTTCAAAGTGTCGTAACTGGCAGCTACGAAGAACACGTTAACGAGCAAATCGCCAAGCAACTTGCTAAGAGCGATCCAGTAGAAATCAAAATGCCTTGGGATACTGGCGTTGCTCCTTCTGGTTCTGCTCCAACCCCATAAGGTTAGTTGAGTTTATACAATGAACATCTTTTAACCGTAAATGGTTAAAATATAGTTCGTTTTATGCTCAATTTAACTGTAAAACTAGTTATCGGATTAAGGTAACTATAATAACATGGGTAAATACTACTTAGGTTCTCAATCAGGTGCGCAGGTAAACTTCTCAGTAGCAGATGCTACTGGAGTTGTTAGCGATCTTAATTTAAGTGGTCTTTATCTTAGCGTAACTGGTAAAGCCGCAGATTCCGCGAAACTTGGCGGAACTGGCGCTGACTATTATCGAAATGCTGGTAACTTAACTGGCTATATATTTGTTGATACAACAGGAATCACAAATGATATTACTGGTTTATTAGATCTTCCTAATAACTACCTTTCAATTACTGGTAAAGCTGCCGATTCTAATCTCTTAGATGGGTATGATAGCTCTTATTTTAGAGATGGAAGTAATATTACAGGAAATGTAGTATTAAGCGGCGTTTTTACTGGTCTATTTAGCGGCGCAGTATCTCATACTGATTATGTTGATTTTCATACTGGAACAACATTTGGTTCACTTCCAGCTCGTTTAAAATGGAACGAGTCTGATGGAACAATTGACCTTGGATTAAAAGGCGGAAACGTAGTTCTTCAAGTTGGTCAAGATTCTGTTTCTTATGTATCAAATGCAGAAGCGACGACTCTTAATAAAGGTGAAGTTGTTTACTTATTCGGCGCTCACGGAGATCGCGCTTCTGTAAAAAGAGCTTCTAATTCTACTGAAGCTACATCAAGCAAAACATTAGGTGTTGTATTAGAGTCTATTGCTCCAAACGGTGTTGGATTTGTAATGTCTAACGGTGTTGTTGAAGGATTAGCTCTTGGAAGTTATCAAGCTGGCGATGCTGTTTGGCTAGGTTCAACACCCGGCACTTTTACTGCAACTAGAGCGCTCGCTCCAAGTCATCTTGTTTTTATCGGTGTTGTAGCTAGAGCAAATAACGGTAACGGTCAATTATACGTTAAAGTTCAAAACGGTTTTGAACTAAACGAAATTCATGACGTAAAAATTACTGGTTTAGCTAACAACGATTTCTTAATTTATAATAGCGGTTCTGGTCTTTGGGGAAATAAACAAGCTGATGCTTCAATTATTGTTAACACTCCGTACAGCGGAATTTCTTCAACTAATGTTCAAGCTGCAATCAATGAATTAGAAGCTGAAAAACTTTCAATCACAGGAAAATCTGTTGATTCAGATTTATTAGATGGTAATGATTCTACATATTATAGAAACGCCGCAAACTTAAGTGGCGTTGCGACTTTACCTTCTGGTGTTTTCAATTATCTTAATGTTACTGGAACTCTTGACGCCGATTCTTTCGTTAGAAACGTAAATGTAAAAACTGGTCACTATACTTTAACAACTAGCGATGACAACGTTGTTTTTGATTCCGCTACTCCATATACTGCAACTCTAATCTCAGCTTCTTCTAATGTTGGTCGCCAATTTGTTATTACAAACAAAGGATCTGCCCAAATTACTGTTGACGCTACATATAATGGACAAATTGATGGAGCTAATGCTTATTACTTAGAACAGTATAAGACTCTTGTTTTAATCAGTGATGGAACAACTTGGAATTCTGTTGGTGGTAGCCAAGGCGTGCAAGGTTTGCAAGGATTACAAGGCGTTCAAGGAACTCAAGGTGTTCAAGGAACACAAGGAATTCAAGGAACGCAAGGTGTTCAGGGCACACAAGGTGTTCAAGGCACTCAAGGAGTTCAAGGTACGCAAGGAATTCAAGGATTGCTTGGCATTCAAGGAGCCGAAGGCGCGCAAGGCATTCAAGGAATTCAAGGTGTTCAAGGAACAACTGGTATTCAAGGATCTGCTGGTTATATCGGCGCAGACGGTTCTCAAGGCACTTTTGGTTCGCAAGGCACACAAGGAACTCAAGGAATTCAAGGTCTTCAAGGACTTGAAGGCTCACAAGGAACTCAAGGAGTTCAAGGCGTTCAAGGCGTTCAGGGAACTCAAGGAGTTCAAGGCGTTCAAGGATTGCAGGGCGTTCAAGGAACACAAGGAATTCAAGGCGCTCAAGGCTTAGAAGGCTTACAAGGCGTTCAAGGCACACAAGGAGTTCAAGGAATTACTGGCGCTCAAGGAGCAACAGGTTCACAAGGAGCGCAGGGAACTCAAGGCATTCAAGGCTTAGAAGGTGCGCAAGGTACACAAGGAGTTCAAGGAACACAAGGAATTCAAGGATTAGAAGGACTGCAAGGCGTTCAAGGCACACAAGGAATTCAGGGCGTTCAAGGCACTCAAGGCATTACTGGTTCTCAAGGCGCAACAGGTTCACAAGGCACTCAAGGCACTCAAGGAGTTCAAGGAATTACTGGATCACAAGGCGCACAAGGTACTCAAGGCGTTCAAGGCACTCAAGGTGTTCAAGGTGACAGAGGTATCGAAATATCTACTTCTGCAACTGCTCCAGTTTCTGCTGAAGCTAATGATCTTTGGTGGAACTCTTCTGATGGCAATTTAAATATTTATTATAGCAGCAATTGGGTAGAAGCTTTCTCTGCTATCGCTGGTCCACAAGGAACAACTGGCGGACAAGGCGTAACAGGCACACAAGGAACTGCTGGAACTTTCGGCGGCGCTGCTTTCGATTATACTTTCAGCGACTCAACAACTGACGCTGATCCTACTTCTGGTAAACTTCGTTTAAATAATGCGTCTTTCTCTTCTGCTAGCGTGTTATATATTAATGAAAACGATGACTTAAGCGTTTCTATATATAATTTCTTACAGACCATTGATGATTCTACTTCCGCAATCAAAGGTCACTTCTCGATCACTAGCAAAACAACTCCAGCTAATTCTGTTTTATTTAGTATCACTGGAAGTCATACTCATGCGACAAATTACTTTAAAGTTCCAGTAAGTAAATTATCTGGCGTAAATTCTTTCTCAAACAACGAAGATATTGTAATTACTTTTGCTAGAACTGGTGACGTTGGTGACACTGGTGCTCAAGGTACACAAGGATTGCAGGGCGTTCAAGGATTGCAAGGCGTTCAAGGATTGCAGGGCGTTCAAGGCACTCAAGGCGTTCAAGGAACACAAGGAATTACTGGTTCGCAAGGAGCAACTGGTTCTCAAGGCGTTCAAGGGTTGCAGGGCGTTCAAGGATTGCAAGGATTAGAAGGTGCTCAAGGCGTTCAGGGCGTTCAGGGTACGCAAGGAATCCAAGGAGAAACTGGTTCACAAGGAGCAACTGGTAGCCAAGGAACACAAGGAGTTCAAGGAATCACTGGTCTGCAAGGCGCAACTGGCTCACAAGGAACTCAAGGCGTTCAAGGAACTATTGGTTCTCAAGGAACTGCTGGTTACATTGGCGCTGATGGCGCACAAGGAGCAACTGGAACAACTGGCGCTCAAGGATCGCAAGGAACTCAAGGCGTTCAGGGCGTTCAGGGAGTTCAAGGCACTCAAGGTGTTCAGGGCACGCAAGGACTTCAAGGCGTTCAAGGATTGCAAGGCGTTCAAGGCGTTCAAGGCATCACTGGCTCGCAAGGTACTAGTGGCTACGTTGGTTCTGATGGCGCGCAAGGCTCTACAGGCGCGCAAGGCATTCAAGGCTTGCAAGGTGTTCAAGGTCTTAAAGGAACACAAATAACAACATCAGACTCTGCACCCGGCTCTCCAACCGTTAACGATCTTTGGTGGAACTCCACATCTGGTACATTGATGATTTATTACTATGATGGTGATACTTATCAATGGGTAGATGCTGCTGCTGGCGCAGTTGGTTCGCAAGGCGCAACTGGCGCTCAAGGTGCAGTTGGTCCGCAAGGCGCAACTGGTTCACAAGGCGCTCAAGGAACTCAAGGAGTTCAGGGAGCTAACGGTTCGCAAGGAACAACTGGAGATACTGGTGCTCAAGGCTCAACTGGCGCTCAAGGAATTCAAGGCATCACTGGTACGCAAGGTATCACTGGTCAAACAGGCGCTCAAGGAGCAACTGGCGCACAAGGAACTTCTGGAACAAACGGTTCACAAGGAACAACTGGTAGCCAAGGAGCTACTGGTACACAAGGAACAGTAGGAGCGCAAGGAACAACTGGTGCTCAAGGCGTTCAAGGAACTTCGGGAGCTTCGATTCTTGGTACAGCGAATACTTGGACAAATACAAATGCGTTTACGTCAGTAACGGCGACACTTCAGTCACAGTTTAGCGGTTCAGCTAATAGCGCCATATTTACTGGCTCCGATCCAGATCAAGGTTTCCAGATGATTTCTACGGCTACAGGAGGAAGAACTTATGCAGTAAAAGTTGCGGGTTCAGCTTCTGGAAACATTCCTGGTGCGGGGTTATATTTTTACGATCAAACTGGTACAGGTATTGTGATGGCTTTTGATACCACAAAAAAGGTAAACATCTACAACGGCCTCGCCGTGACTGGGGCGTTGTCGAGCACCACAGGAGCCACCTTTGCGACGAGCAGCGGCAACGTCGGCATTGGGGCA
>Ga0208723_1000390_pt1 | contig 12372 bp, 6 predicted proteins | sample LakMenEpi31Aug12_FD_150750 | JGI IMG/M metagenome (GOLD analysis project Ga0208723, IMG submission 150750) | Freshwater microbial communities from Lake Mendota, WI - 31AUG2012 deep hole epilimnion (SPAdes) | ecosystem: Environmental > Aquatic > Freshwater > Lake > Epilimnion/Euphotic zone ...
CTCTGAACGTGTCTGGAACTTCGAATTTGGCGAATCTTGTCAGTTCCAATATATTTGGAGTGGCACTTTCAGGAACCTCACTGAATGTGTCAGGGACATCCAATCTCGCGAATATATTCACAAATAACCTTCAAGCTACAACTTCTATCCAACTGAATACACCAGTTACGTATCCAGTTCATTTTCCAGTTACACTCGGTGGTGCACTCTCAGATGAGACTACTACACTCACTACTGGAACCAAACTTACATTCAGAGCACCTTTCCCATTTACTATATCAGGAACCATACCGCCTCTATTTACATTGAATGCCAATTCAGCTTCATCAAATGTGACATTTAGCATTCTTAAAAACGGTTCGACTGTATATTCCGTAAATCCCAATGTTTCTTCTGTTTCAACATTCCTTTCTTCAAATGTTACGCCAGGAACTCTTATAGGAGGTTCAAATGCAATTGCATACCTTGACAAGATTGATATAACTATAGTAAGTATAGGATCTGGTACGCCCAACGGTGCTAAATGTACAATTTATTGTGATTAAGTATATCAGATGGGATCGAGACTGTTCTTTAACCCATATATATTTGCAAGCTTACCGGTACCGACATCCACGTACGGTTGGAGAGCATATGTTGATGCAGCCTCCAGCACGGATATAGGTTACTCTGTTGCCGTCGACAGCCAAAACAATGTATACCTCGTTGGTGGTAATGGCGCTGTATCCGCAACCGTATACAATTCAGCTGGTGCATCTTCTGGACTCACTGTGCCAACAAGTTCGGCGTTTATAGTTCAGTACTCACAGTCCGGTGCAGTCAACTGGAGGGCATACGTGAATGGCACAGGTACAGATGTAGGCAGATCAGTTGATACAGATTCATCAGGTAATGTATATCTAGCAGGTTTGAACGGAGCAGCTGTGGCAACCGTATTCGATTCAGGTGGTGTATCTTCTGGACTCACTGTTCCAATTGCTTCAGCTTTTCTAGTTCAGTACTCTTCTTCTGGAGCAGTCAACTGGAGAGCATATGTTGATGCAGCCTCCAGCACGGATATAGGATATGCTGTTGCTACAGATTCTTCAAGTAATGTATACCTTGTTGGTGGTAATGGCACTGTATCTGCAACCGTATTCAATTCAGCTGGTGTATCTTCTGGACTCACAGTCCCAACAAGTTCGGCGTTTATAGTTCAGTACTCTTCTTCGGGGGCAGTCAACTGGAGGGCATATGTAAATGGTACAGGTACAGATGTAGGCAGAGCAGTTGATACAGATTCGTCAGGTAATGTATATCTAGCAGGTTTGAACGGAGCAGCTGTGGCAACCGTATTCGATTCAGCTGGCGTATCTTCTGGACTCACTGTTCCAATTGCTTCAGCTTTTCTAGTTCAGTACTCTCCTTCTGGTGCAGTCAACTGGAGAGCATATGTTGATGCAGCCTCCAGCACGGATATAGGATATGCTGTTGCCGTCGACAGCCAAAACAATGTATATCTAGCAGGCGTGAACGGAGCAGCTGTGGCAACCGTATTCGATTCAGCTGGTGTATCTTCTGGACTCACAGTTCCAGTTGCTTCAGCATTTCTAGTCAAATACAGCTCGACTGGGGGTGTCTTGTGGAGAGCATATGTAGACCACGCGGGTACAACAGACTCTGCATTCGGAGTTGCAGTTGATTCGCTCGATAATGTTTATATAACGGGTACGAATGCATCTAATGGGACATCTACGAAGATTTTCAATTCAAATGTATACGGTACAACATGGTCGAATGTGACATTGTCAGTACAGACTGCATTCATAGTGAAATATGATTCAACTGGTAAATATGTATGGAATTCACAAGTCGACTGTAATAGTAGCACGAGTGCAGATATTGGCTACGGAATAACAACAGATCCACTAAATAACGTATATATTGTAGGAACCAATCCAGTTGCAGCAAATATTTATAATTCAAGTGATATTATTAGCCCTTTGTACCTGCCTACAAGTTCATCATTCATTGTAAAGTATAATTCGGCTGGTGAAATAGATGATCAATCTTCGTTTAAAAGATGGCCACCAGTGGATATACCATACGCGAGTTGGGCAGGATCTTCGCCTTCATTTTCATATACAATGTCAGGTCAGTTGTATGGAAATGGTGTATATAATATAACCTCAACTGCACCAGGTACTACCGGATATGATACGAGAACCTTATTCGATAACTCAGTTGTATGGGATAATTCAATTGGATACGTACGATCAACCACGCCAGCATTCATACAAATCCAATTTCCTTCCGCAGTAGTTATACGAATATACGGTATTTATCCAGCGTTGGGTTATGCTGGATTCACTGCATGGACGTTTGATGGCTCAGATAATGGATCGTCCTGGACAACTCTCGACACGAAGAGCTCACAGGATTACGCAAGCAAAGGTGGAGGATGGTGGTCATATGTGAATAATGTAACCGCGTTTAGTTATTATCGTATAAATTTTACAGCGCCAGCATCTGGAAACTTTTATTTACGAAATTGGAGAATGTACCAGGCGAATGCACCGATAGATTACCCATTGTCTTCACTCACAAATGATACAACTCTAGCGTCTAGCGTTATAAGCAACCCATTACTTTTCAATGCATTCGATAACAATACTTCTACATTCTTAAATCTCAATTCTTCCAATTATAGCACCACATCACCCTATGCTTATACAGGCACAATATCTACAACCGTATCTGGTAACACAATATTCGGAGATTGGGTGAGTATAATACTTCCAAACGCAATACGTCTAACTTCATATAGAATAACACCCAGAAACGATGCAAGTTTTGGCCAGACTCCAAGATCTTGGATGATTGCAGGATCAAACGACGGTACTACTTGGGCTTCTCTTGACGAAAGATCAACTATTGTTTGGACACAGGGGCAGACGCAGTTTTTTACAGTTTCAACCGTATTACCTGATTATGCAAGATATCGGATTATCATACGAGCATCACTAGACCCATTTCCAGCCATTGCAGAATGGAAATTATCTGGTATTTAATCGTGTCTTTTTTCCACCGATATATATAGGTGAGATGAAGCATTGGGGACCAGACCTATGGTCATTTATTCATGTGACCTGCCTTACATGTAAACCTTCAACAGCTCGGAAAGTACTTTACGGTATAGTCAGTGTTCTACCGTGTGATCAGTGCCAAACACACTATCGAATGTATCTAGCATCCGTTCCTCCTTCTGGTAATCTATTCAAGTGGTCAGTCGATTGTCATAACTGGATCAACATAAGACTCGGAAAACCCATATTTAGCTACGACCAAGCTCTCCGAAAATACTCGTAGATGACAATAGATGGCGTCTGCCACATCGCCAATCATCTATGCAAGCACACTGAATGTTTTTGCCACAACAAACACTGCAAACCTCTCAGCAGAAACGATTGTGGCGAGCAACATTCAGAGCACCTCAGGATCCATCTCAGGTCTCAGTTCACTCGAAGTAACCGGTCCAGTCGACATTCAAGGACCAACCATCGTAAACAATCAGCTCCAGGTTGCTGGTCTCACTACATTCACAGGTCTAGTCACTGGCCAGACTATCGAATGCATAGAACTCAGGACGACAAACTTTACTGCAACTGGAGCAAGCGCCATAACAACCACTGACGTCACGACAACAAACATGATAACAGACGATCTCGTCGCACAAACTGCATCCATCGGAGAATTCACATCCATGATAATAGCCCCAACCGCAAACATTACCCTAGCAAACATAGCAAGTCTAAACGTATCAGGGACTGCAAATATTTCAGACATTGACATTCAGACTATAAACGTACTCAGTGCGAACGTAACAGGTACACTATCAGTATCTGGTACCACAAAATTCCAATCTGTAAACTGCACAAGCATCAACATCACTGGTGGTATTGACATTAACAAGACGGTATTCAATGTCATCAATGTATCGGACGCAAACATAGCAGGAGGTGCAGCTAACCTTTCTTTCGCAAACGTAATAAATTTTTCTGCACAAAACTTTGCAGTATCCGGTGCATTCACCTTCCCACCTGTATCAGTCATGACAACTGCAAACATTGCGGACGCTAACATTGCCGCAGGCGCAGCCGTTTTTTCAAATCTGGTAGCCTCAAATGTAACCATACTGTCATCACCATCAATCACAACATCATCTGCAACCATAGCAGGTGGCACAGCAACACTTGCTCAAGGTACAATCACAAACCTTACAGTACTCAACAGGGCCACAATAGCCTCCGCAAATGTATCTGGAACATCAAACCTTGCAAATATTGTCAGCTCCAATATACTCGGAAGTGCACTCACAGGTACAGTGATCACAGGGTCTTCACTAAACGTGACAGGTACTTCAAACCTTGCAAATCTTGTCAGCTCCAACATATTTGGAGATGTAGTCAGAGGTACTGGTCTCATTGGATCCTCACTGAATGTGTCTGGCACATCTAATCTGGTAACAGTCACAGGAACCTCTCTGAATGTGTCTGGGACAAGTAATCTGGTGACCGTATCTGGGTCTTCATTGAACGTATCTGGTACGAGTAACCTTGCAAACCTGGTGAGTTCCAATATATTTGGGTCGGTACTCACAGGTACAACAGTCACTGGTTCCTCTCTGAATGTGTCTGGAACAAGTAATCTTGTGACCGTAACAGGATCTTCCATGAATGTCTCTGGAACTTCTAATCTGGTAACTGTAACAGGGTCTACACTGAATGTGTCCGGGGCCAGTAACCTTGCAAACCTGGTGAGTTCCAATATTTTTGGTTCGATCGTCAGAGCATCTGGGTTCACTGGAACATCTCTGAATGTGTCTGGTACATCTAACCTTGTGACCGTAACAGGATCTTCACTGAACGTATCTGGGACTTCAAATCTTGCAAACATTGTCAGCTCCAACATATTTGGAGATGTAATCAGAGGTACAGTGATCACAGGGTCTTCGTTGAATGTGACGGGTACCAGTAACCTTGCAAATATTGTAGGATCAAATATATTTGGAGGGTCACTTGCAGGTACAACAGTAAATGGGGCTTCTTTGAATGTGTCTGGGACCAGTAACCTTGCAAATCTAGTCAGCTCCAACATATTTGGATCTTCACTTGCAGGTACAGTCCTCACAGGAACATCACTGAATGTGTCTGGGACGAGTAACCTTGCAAATCTGGTGAGCTCAAACATATTTGGGTTGGCACTTGCAGGTACCTCACTGAATGTAGCAGGGACCAGTAACTTTGTGACAGTCACTGGTGGGTCACTGAATGTTTCTGGGACTAGTAATCTGGTGACCGTAACTGGGACTTCACTGAATATAGCTGGGACTTCGAATCTGGCCAACTTGGTCAGTTCAAATATTGTGGCTGGAAGTGCTGTTATAGGTACTCTCGTATTCACACAGGGGCAGACATTTCAGAATGTTCTGACTGTAAACAACACAGCGTCTATAGTAAATTTGTTTGTTTCTAATTCAGTCACAGTCACAAATGTCTCTTCGAGTGCCATTTCAACTGCGTCTCTTAATGTATCCGGAACTGCAAACCTGACGAATATATCACTCTCGAGTATTTCACCAACCTCACTGAATGTAGCTGGTACATCCAACCTGACGACACTTGCAGTTGGTACTCTGACATATACAGGACCTATAACTGCAACCAGCATAACAGGGTCTTCACTAAATGTGGCTGGGACCAGTAACCTTGCAAACCTGGTGAGTTCCAATATATTTGGATCGATAGTTACAGGTACAGTGATCACAGGGTCTTCACTGAATGTGACGGGTACGAGTAACCTTGCAAACCTGGTGAGTTCCAATATATTTGGATCGGTACTTGCAGGTACAACAGTCACTGGAACCTCACTGAATGTATCAGGAACCAGTAACTTGGTCACTGTCACTGGTGGGTCCCTGAATGTGTCTGGAACTAGTAATCTGGTAACAGTCACTAGTGGGTCCCTGAATGTGTCTGGAACAAGCAACCTATCTACAATTGCAGTTGGGACATTGAATTACGCGGGACCATTGAGTATATCAACACTGAATGTTTCAGGAACATCTAATCTATCAGGTATTCTTTCTGGATCTTCAATGAACCTTACAGGGACTGCAAACATTGCAAATCTTGTAACATCCAACCTTGGGTTTTCTGGTGGTCTTGCAGCACCGAGCTACACAGGAGGGTCTCTGAATATAACAGGGACATCGAACCTGGCAAACCTGGTGAGTTCCAATATATTTGGTGGGATCATAGGGGCAACAGACATTAATGGAACCTCGCTGAATATAACAGGCACTTCAAACCTCTCAAACATTGTCAGTTCAAATATATTTGGTACCATAGTCAGATCCACTGCACTCACTGGATCGGCACTGAATGTTTCTGGGGCATCTAATCTTTTCAGTCTCACAACTACACAACTTGGTGTGAATGGTGCAACCAGTCTGATTACGATTAATGCGTCTGGAACAAGTAACCTGAGTACCCTTGTCGTACCTGGTACAACCACTTTTGGGTCTGATGTATATGGTATACCCCTTCACACAACCATAGCGTGCTCTGCAGAAAATGGATCTGTAAAGATTGATGGATCTGCCGTTTCAACTATAACAGCCCCTGTAAACATGCTCATAACAGGTACAAGAGCATATCTGGTGAATACAAATCCAACTGCTACACTGACTATAAATGTTTTACACGGATCTTCACTCGCTTCATTGACTTCCATTTATTCAGGGGTTTCCTACATGACTGTTGGTGCGAATCAACCAGTCTCGTGGACAGGAACAGGATCGTCAGGTGGTACACTTTCAACTCTGTCAGGTGTTTCCGTGTCTCAAGGTCATTATATTAGGATCACTTCAACAGGAAGTGGAACCGCGCCGAAAGGTCTCAAAGTTATACTCTATTACAAACAGATACCTTAGGTATAATAAGAACCAGTCGGTCCAAATTTAGTTACAAATGCTGAAGTCCCTGTAGGTAACGCTCCAAGAATCAATCCAGTTTCTGTTTTTATTGTTGGGGTTCCATTGTTGTCACCACCAATATATACGTTCCCAGAAGAATCAGCTGTTACAGAGTACCCGATGACAGATAAAGTATCATCAATTATCCTAGAGTATTGGTATGTTCCAGCAGAATTAAACTTTGAACAAAAACCTGTTCCTCCCGAGCTCGCAGGTAGAGTAGCTACACTTGTTGAAACATTCGAGCTATTCACAAACTTTATTGTTGGGGTTCCATTGTAATATCCAGCAAGATATACGTTCCCAGAAGAATCAGTTGTTACAGAGAACCCGACGTCACTCGCAGACGAAGAATCTACAACGAAGGAAAATTGGTAAGTCCCAGCAGAATTGAACTTTGAACTGAAGGCGGTGTTTAAGGTACCTGAGCTCACAGGTAGAGTAGCTACACTTGTTGAAACATTAGAACTGTTTACAAACTTTATTGTTGGGGTTCCATCATAGTCTCCAGCAAGATATACATTATCAGACGAATCGACTGTTACAGAGTATCCACCGTCATTACCAACTGAATCTACAACGAAGGAATATTGGTAGGTTCCAGCAGAATTGAACTTTGAACAGAAGACTGCTGTTCCTCCAGAGTCAGCAGGTATAGTAGCTACACTTGTTGAAACGTTCGAACTATTCACAAACTTTATTGTTGGGGTTCCATTGTATTCTCCAGCAAGATATACGTTCCCAGAAGAATCAGTTGTTAATCCGCGCCCGATTTCAGCTCCAGCAGAATCTACAACGAAAGAGTGTTGGTAAGTCCCAGTAGAATTGAACTTTGAACAGAAGGCTGCCGCATCTGAACTCGCAGGTAGAGTCGCTACGCTTGTTGAAACATTAGAACTGTTTACAAACTTTATCGTCGGGGTTCCAGCATATTGTCCACCAATGTATACGTTCCCAGAAGAATCAGTTGTTACAGAATTTCCTCTGTCAGTTCCTGCCGAATCTACAACAAAAGAGTATTGGTAGGTTCCAGCAGAATTGAACTTTGAACAGAAGACTCCTGTTCCTCCTGAACTCGCAGGTAGAGTCGCTACACTTGTTGAAACATTAGAACTGTTCACAAACTTTATCGTTGGGGTTCCACTGTATCCACCAGAAAGATATGTATTACCAGACGAATCGGTTGTTACAGAGTATCCGATTTCAGCACCAGTAGAATCTACAACGAAAGAGTATTGATATGTTCCAGAAGAATTAAACTTTGAACAGAAGGCTGCTGTTGATCCATCGTCTGCCGGTAAAGTCGCTATATTTGTGGCTACATTCGAGCTGTTTACAAACTTTATTGTTGGGGTTCCATCGTATTCACCGACAATATATATATTATCAGAAGGATCGTTTGTTACTCCCCACGTTATATCATTTCCTGTAGAATCTACTACTATCGAATAAGAAGACACGTCTAAATTAGGAGTATACGATCCATCTATATCGAATTTCAATAAAAATGCACAATTTAAAGAACTGCCAGGCAGAGTTGACACATTGGTTGAAACATTAGAACTGTTCACAAACTTTATTGTTGGTGTACCGATGTATTCACCAGAAATATATAAGTTATCAAAAGAATCAGCTGTTAATCCCCGTGATATATCTGTTCCAGTAGAATCAATAACGATAGAGTATTGGTAGGTTCCAGCAGAATTAAACTTTGAACAGACGGCTGCTGTTCCTGAACTCGCAGGTAGAGTCGCCACATTTGTTGAAACATTCGAGCTGTTTACAAATTGTACAGTTGGAGTTCCATTGTACGAACCAGCAACATATACATTATCAGATGAATCTGTTGTTACAGCGTATCCTATATCATTTCCAGAAGCATCTACTACAAAAGAGTATTGGTAGGTTCCAGAAGAATTAAACTTTGAACAGAAGGCTGCTGTTCCTGAACTCGCAGGTAGAGTAGCTACACTTGTGGAAACATTCGAGCTATTCACAAACTTTATCGTTGGGGTTCCATTGTAATATGCATTAAGGTACAGATTACCAGATGAATCAGTTGTTACAGAGTTTCCTATATCAGTTCCTGAAGAATCTACAACGAAAGAGTATTGGTAGGTTCCAGAAGAATTAAACTTTGAACAGAAGGCTGCAATACCTGAGCTTACAGGTAGAGTCGCTACACTTGTCGAAACATTAGAACTGTTTACAAACTTTATTGTTGGGGTTCCATTGTATTCTCCAGCAAGATATACATTATCAGACGAATCGGTTGTTACAGAGTTTCCGGTATCATTTCCAGCAGAATCAACAACGAAGGAATATTGGTAGGTTCCAGCAGAATTAAACTTTGAACAGAAGGCTGCCAATGCCGTACTCGCAGGTAGAGTAGCTACACTTGTGGCTACATTCGAGCTATTCACAAACTTTATTGTTGGGGTTCCAGCATATTCACCACCAATGTATACGTTCCCAGAAGAATCAGCTGTTACAGAGTTTCCAATATCAAATCCAGCAGAATCTACAACGAAAGAATATTGGTAAGTTCCAGTAGAATTGAACTTTGAACAGAATGCTGCAACTCCTGAACTCACGGGTAGAGTAGCTACACTTGTGGAAAAATTCGAGCTGTTTACAAATTGTACTGTTGGGGTTCCATCGTACTGTCCAGATATATATAGATTATCAGACAAATCTGTTGTTACAGAGTATCCTATATCATTTCCTGCAGAATCTACAACGAAAGAGTATTGATAGATCCCTTCAGAATTGAACTTTGAACAGAAGGCTGCCGTTCCCGAACTCACAGGAAGATTGCCTACGAAACCTCCGAATTGATCACTTATGGATGGCGTTCCAGAATACTGTCCAGCAAGATATATATTGTCAGATGAGTCAGTTGTTACAGAGAATCCAATATCATTCCCAGTACCATCAATTATCCTAGCAAACTGAGGGGTCACAGTCAACTCGTACGTATATGCATCAATGACGTCAGTCATCTTACAGTGAGCCCGAATTTCTTTTTGATGATAGATTTCGCACCAGTAAGTGTCGGAGAAGACCACAAGAGCCAACGAGACCAGAACCCTGGTGTCTTTGGGTCGTTCCAATTTTCACGTGATCTGTGCCTCGTGAGATAACGCTGCATACGCGCAGGGTCCTTATGAACAGTGTAGTCAGAGTATCCCTTGGCACCAAACTTGACAGTCTTTCCATCAGGAAATTCCACCTGATACTTTTTAGGACCAGTCGAAAGTTTCTTTAAGGCGACCTTCACCATCTCTTAGAATGGTATACGTTTTGAAATCTGGACAACCAGGAATATAGTCAAGAGGTTAATGACAAGTATACCAATAAGATAAGGGGTGAACTCTTTGAGAACCAAAGAAAACACCTGCTTACTGATAGGACCATCATCCGTTTCTGAATCCGAATCCATGGATAGATTCTTGAAACTCGACAAGCAAAAAACCAAGAGAGGCCCCCGCACTGAATGGCTCGAAGACTTGGTAAAGACTCATGGAAAGGTTTTCATATGGGGAAAGTCTGGTATTGGAAAGACTTGGACCGCAAAGAGTCTGACTCTCGACGGATCCCTGACCATATTCGACGACGACGATGATTTTTCTGTAGAAGTTTCAACCAAATACGCATTGTATATCGGTAACAACTCCTCACAGTGCCCAGAAGGTATACCTTCATTCGAGTACGTGCCATGGACATCTTCTGAAACTCTCAGGGGTTCTGCCGGTATGTTTGGAACCCTCGATACATATGAAGAACCATCAGATATCGTGAGACGTCTATTACGCGGTGAAAGATTTGAAATACCAGACATTGCTGAAAGAGGGTATATGTATGCTCTGATACATGAGAATCACAAGACGTGTGACGTTAGAGTTCTGGAGGCACTTTCAAATGCAGACATATTCGACACATACATCTACAAGAACAGCGACTGGGCATACACAAACTATTTTGTATCAGAGGGTCTATTGAAACCATCATATATCATAGATCCGGTGAATGCCACTGACCTTGTTCCAGGGTCACTATGGACAAAGCACCAAAACATGTGCATGCGGAGAAAACGACTAAAAGCTCTTTACCAAAAAGGATTCACAATGGATCATCTTCCATTGATCAGGGATCATTTGAATGAGGGGGTTATTCATCCAAGCCTTGAGGTTCAAGACATTGATATATTAAACCATGTTTGCAAGATTAAACGGGCACAGTCACTTAAGAAACAAATCAGAGAGCGAAGCGGAAGATGAGACTCCAGGTGTATACACAAGGGTGATTGGAAATGAGGTTTACTTTTATGGAGAGGTTTCGCAAGAATCTGTACTAGAGCTGAACATTACTCTAAAAACTCTGCAGAGGGACCTTCTCATTAAATATGCAGAGATTGGACTTGAGGAATCTCCAACAATCAAACTATACATACACAGTGAGGGAGGGTGTGTATTTGCAGGTCTGTCTGCAATGGATCATATTCGTACGATGAAAATTCCAGTCACTACAATTGTTGACGGGGTGTGCTGTAGTGCAGCAACATTCATACTCCTCGGTGGAAAAAAACGACTCATGAAAGAAAACTCGTTCGTTCTAATTCATCAGTTGTCGAATACATTTTGGGGAAAGTTTGAGGAGCTCAAGGATGAGATGGAGACTGTGACAAAGCTCATGGAGCACATCAAGAACCTTTACCGAAAGAACACAACACTGTCAGAGACGAAATTGAAGAGGCTTATGAAGAGGGATGTCTATCTTGATGGTGACGAGTGCATAAGGTACAATATTGTTGAGGGGACTATTTAGAAAGTTGCACTACCTATTGAATTACCCAAACTATCATAAAACTGAATACTTTTATTACGATAGTCTCCTATCGAAATAGACGTTAAAGACACAGGAATACTTACTTGATTAGGACCAGATGTTACATTTGGTATATTAGTTGATTGATTTATATTTGTACCGCCAGAAACACTTCCTGTAGCAATAAGGTTGGCTCTAACATTATTTAAATTTTGAGAACTATTAAAAGTAAACCCTACGTGTGAATTTGAAGAACTTATTGCAAGTATAGCTGATATAACTGATGGACCAGGGGTTCTTGCAGGTCATGGAGCAATGGGACCTGTATTTACAGAAAGAAGCGTAATATCTGTCAGATTAGTTACCGTTGCGAAAGGGCTTGTAGCAAGCTTATTCCCAAACGTATCCACAAAGTATCCGTAGAAATTGAATGGTGAGTCCGGTAGGCTCGTTATTCTCAGTATTCTATCGCCTGTTCCTATGCGAATATGTGTATATCCGGTAGCTGTTATCCCCCACGTGCTTATAAA
>Ga0208723_1000394_pt1 | contig 12230 bp, 19 predicted proteins | sample LakMenEpi31Aug12_FD_150750 | JGI IMG/M metagenome (GOLD analysis project Ga0208723, IMG submission 150750) | Freshwater microbial communities from Lake Mendota, WI - 31AUG2012 deep hole epilimnion (SPAdes) | ecosystem: Environmental > Aquatic > Freshwater > Lake > Epilimnion/Euphotic zone ...
AATCTGGAATGTCTTGGACGGCGATCATCTCTGATCTCCCACGGTCGGCGAATCTGGCGCTTCCGAGTCCGCGCCGTCGATGACTTCAAACGTCGTCACTTTCTTCACGAGCACATACACCCGCCCGGTCTCTCGCTCGCGGTTTCGCTTGAGCCAGTATTCAGCATCCTCCTTGCTTTTGGTCGTCTCTTGCGCCCACCACTCCCGGCTGTTGTCCAGTCGGCAGTAGAGGGCATACATTGTTTCTTCTGGTTGCAGTGTCTTCATATTAGTTTGGCTCTTCGCGCGTTTGGTTACGTGCGCCAGACACGCCGACCCACTTGGTGCAGCGAACTGGCGCGAAAGGTTTCAGGCATTCGGTGGCGTCTCTTGCGCCAGTCGTTGACCGCGCACGGTATGCCGCTCTCTATCCTCCGAGCGACGCCTCTGGAAGCACCACAGGCATTCGATCATGCCTTCACGCTCGATGCTCCACAGGTGCTCGCGCATCACACTCGGGCAGTCCATTCGCTTCACGGTTTCCGCGACGGCTTCCACTTTAGGCTGTGCTGTGCGTATAGCGCGAACCTCAGACAGCGGCACCCGCTTGAGCTTTTTGAGACCATAGACGTAAAGCATGACCGTATCGCTTTGTGGCGCGAAATACACCTCAGCCCGGCGTGAGCATGGATTTCCACGCCCGTTTGTTGTGCGCCAATTCACAATGTCGCCCGATTTAATGCCGCTCATAAGTGACCCCACTTTGCCCCCGCTTATGCGCCTGTCAACGGAAAGTTTTCGCGGGCTGAACCTGGCCCGAGACTAGGCGGCGTCTTCCTCCGGTCGCTCCGTGGTGGCGTCCACCGGCTCCACAATCCCTAGGATGCCGAGCAGCGTCTTGCCGTCCTCGGACAAAATCGGCTTGCCGCTGGCGAAGCTGTTTTTCCAGCTTCGTTCCCCCCTCACTGCATACTCCACGTTATACGGCTCGTGATACATAATGGTCCGGTCAAGAGCCTCGCGGACTTTCCTTCGATGGTCGGGATGGATTCGCGCCTGGTATCCGCTGCCCAGCATTTCGCGCACTGGCAAACCAAAATAAGTCGCGCATGCCGGATTGACCCATTCGGCATTGCCTTCCGCGTCGCATCTCCACATCGGAGTTGGCGAGCTTTCGAGAGCCAGTTCGGCCATTTTGGCGTTCACGCGATGCCCGTCCAGAAGAGCGCGAAAGCCGTCCCGAATCGTCGCGATGATCTCATCGTCCTTCGCGGACTTCTCGCGGAAATCGGCGGATAGAGTTTTGAGCGATTCCGCGATTGAGCGCATCGCGGCAGCGCTTTCTGCGCGTTCTACCTTTCCGGCGTTCCACCATTTCGCAATGCGTTTCCGCGCCAGCGCCATCCACGCGACGATCCCGGACAGAAGCAGTCCGACGCCGTAGGCTACTCCTTCGCGCACCGCTGCGTCGCCGATGTGGTTCTCGTCGCTCATGCCAGCGCGGCGAGTGCGGCTGCGTGCGCGGCGGCAGCCGCCTGCGCGGCGGCGAGGTCTGCCTCGATCTTCGCCCGGCGCGCTGCGGTGGTGTAGGAGCGGGCTTGCGCGATGACAGCTCCGATGGATTCAAGGTCGCCGCTGGCGTGTGCGGCTTCGGCGGCGGTCACAAGCGCGTCAAGGTTGGTTTGGATGGCGAGCTTCGCGGCTTCCACAGCGGCGGATTGGTCGGATGCGGCTTGGGCGAGGTCGGCGGCGTGCTGGTCTGCCAGCGCAGCCAGTTCCAAATCCTTCGCAGCTAGCGCGGCGGCGTGAGCGTCGGCAGCGGCTTGGCGCGCGAGATTCGCCTCGGTGGCTTGGTCGGCGAGTTGCGCGTCTTTCGCGTCAAGCTGCGCTTTGATGTCAAGCCAGAGTTGGCCGGATTCGGTTTGGATTTCAAACAGTGATTTCATGGGTTTGTGGGTTGTGGGTTAGGCTAAGAGTCCGGCGTTCCGTAGTGCTTTGACTACTTGTGCAATCGTGTAGCCGTCAAACGTGTCGTCCGTTTTGATATTTGTCCCCCCGCCCGTGTGAACAACGGTCGCACTGGCAACTGCCGTTGTCGGCTGAACGATTGGCGTCGCATTCCAGAAGCTGAGTTTCTGCGTTGTTGCCGCGCCTATCTTCGTTCCGGTCGTCGTGTTGAAAGCGATGTTCTGCGCGTCTCCCAATGTGATCCCGCCATTGGCCGTAAGCAGACCTGTCAGCGTGGTGGCTCCGGTGACGGCAAGCGTTGTCCCGCATACTACCGCACCGCTAAAATCGCCGAGAACGGAATACACCCCGCTCCACCGAAGGCCAGACGTTCCGCAGGATGTGCCGTTGTTTGAAAGAGGAATAATTGGCAGCCTCGCGACTAGCCCCCATGAGCTATTCCAAAATGCCACCCATGTTCCGTTTGCACTTACGCCAATGTCGGTTCCCACAAGGCTAGGCGAATAAAATCCGTTAAGGGCATTATTCCCAATTTGTAGAGACGTTACGGAACTTGTTCCGTTGCCAACTTGCACGCTAGTTGCCGTGGCTACGCCTAGAGCGGGCGTGGTCAGCGCCATGCTGGTAGCTGTGGTGCCACTCGGAAGGGCCAGCACTCCGGTGTTGCTCGTGTTAATCGTCGCGCTGCCGCTCGTGCTGCCGCGCAAGACCACGCTGCCGCCCGTTCCGCCATTGGTGCCGAGAGTCGCGCTGCTCGTGCCCGCCAGCGTGGTGAAGCTCCCCTCGCGCGTGCCGCCGGTGATGTCGCTGGTCAGCGCGATGGTGCCGGAGGCGTTTTGCAGAGTTTGCGTTTTGTCGGTTCCGAAAAGTCCCGCAGGGGCTTGGAGATACAAAAAGTTTGCAGCGATTGAATCGTCAAAAGTATAAGACGAGTTTGAGCCAATTTCGATTCCGTTCGATCCGTAACACACATCCGCGACGATTGTCCCTGTAATGTTAATTTCCGCTCCGCCGATAGTGCCGGTGAACGTCGGGCTGTCCGTCATCGCCACGCTGCCGGTGCCGCTGATGGCGTAGCCTCCAAAAGCGCCGTTGTTGTTGTATTGAACCTGTGTGTTGCTGCCTCCGGGTGCCCCAGCATTGTCAGCCGTCCAAGTCAGCGCGCCCGTTGTCGCATTGTCCAACGTGAGCTTGTATCCATTCGTCCCCGCCGCGCTCGGGAACGTGAGCGTTAGCGGGAATGTGACGGTCTTTCCGGCGGCGACGTTGAGCGTGCCGTTCGCGCCGGTCGGGGTTGTGCCGCTGTCGTTTTGGTTTGCGGTGATCTGGCAAAGCAACGGCGTCGTTGCGATGCCGTTTGCCGTGTCCGTGATCTGAATCGCGGCGTAGCTTTGCGAGGTAGCCGTTGCGAGCCACGCCTGCAATTCCGCCGACGAAATCGGGACGGTGAAGGTATAAACTCCCGCGTTGGCCGATGCGCTGTTGACCTGAACCAAGAAATCCCCGCTCGGCGTGGTCGCGTCTTTGATGCCGAATATCCAGACCGGCGTAACGGGCGGCGTGTAAAGCGTTCCGCTGTTTGACCAGCGGAAAACGAAATCAATCGTGTCGCCCTCGGGAAGCACAAGCGGCGGCTGAAAGCGCCCGCTTGTCAGCGAGGTCATCCACCGCATCCGGGTTTGGTCGTGAACGAAACTAATTTGGCCGGCGGAAGGCATGGGATTATGGTGCTACGGCGCGGACTGAAACGAGGCACGCGGCGGTATTTGCCCGCGCGCCCCATGTGGTTAGAGAGTTGTTGAAAAACACGGCGATGCCACCAGCTACGGATGAGCTTCCTGCTTTGAGTCGGATGCAATACGTCGCTCCGCCGTCGCTGGAAATCTCGACGTAGTTTGTCGGATCGAGGTTTTGCAGCATGACGTAGCCGGGAGTTGTGCCCATGTCGCCAAAGTCGAGCGCCTCATAGCTTGTTCCAACGCTTTGCGTGCCGTCGTTGCATTGCGTGCCGGAGACGGTCGCCTGAGTGGTCGCCACGGCGGAAATGCGGGCCAGCGATTTGAGGAATTGGAACGTGCCGGAAAATGTAAATTCGTTGGCCATGTGCGGAGATTAGTTTATATGCGTTGACTATTCAAGATTGAATTTTAGGCAACCGAGCGAACGGTGATTGTCCCGGCGGTGAAATTGGCGGAGCCGTATTCGCTCCAAAAATGCAGGTAGGCAATGCCGCCTGTGACGTAGCTTCCGACGAATGTGATGGGCCAAATCTGGCCCCCGGTATCAACGGCAACAGGCGTCCCGTCCGGCACGTCAAGCGCAACGCTGAAAGTCTTAAAGATGCCACCGTCCGGCACTGTCTCGCTTCCGTCAAGGGTGATGGTTGCAGTCACTCCGCTGCCGCCTCCCTGATTCGGGAAGTTCACCTCCGCGCTTCTGGTTTTTCCCGGATTGTCAACAACCGTAACGCTCGCCGAGTCCACAAGATAGGATCGGATAAACTCGTCTCGCAGCTTGGCGACGATTCCTTTCAGCCCTTGATAGCTGGTCTTTCGGTCAACCTTGGGTATGTCTGGCAGTTGTTGCGGCATGGCCTAGTTCGACGGCAACAGAACGGTGCAAACGTCTTCGCACTCGAAAAGCGGGATGCCTGCTATAATTTGTGTGCAGGTCATTGTGGTGGCGTTGATGCTCCCAACTGGAGTCAATCCCGAGACTAGCGCAGCTGGCGCATTGCCCGTGTATAGCGTTCCGTCCGCGTCGCGTATCTCGCTTTTGTAAATCACTGGCGTAAATGGAATATCCGGCGTGGTGTATGTCGGGACCGTTGGGCGGCTGGTGGTAATATAGCGCGTGGTTGTTTGGCGCGTGAAATAACTAAATGTTCGAGATGCCGAGGATGGCGTGGTCGTCCCGTCTGGATTTACAGTATCTTTTGCAACTGTGATCGTGCCGGTTTGATTTATATTCTGACCATTTACCAATGGAGCCGGGATTCCGCTGAACAGTCCTTTGAAGTTTAGCGTGACGGTAGGATACACCTGATCCTTATCGTCGCTCCAGCTTTGGAGATACCACGTCTGCGAATTGTATGTATAGGTCTGCCCCTGTGCCAGCGCGGCGACGTAAGCCACAAGCCCCGGCTGCGCGCCCCACATTTCGACCGTCAAGGTGTCAATCCCCCAATCGCTCTTGCTTGCGATTGGTGTTGACTTTAGCTCGAAATCGTAGCCGGTTCCGCTGGCTGGTTTGTAAATTACGGATGGCATGGATTATTCTCCGTTGATTCCTCTTTCAATGCTTTTCAGTGTTTCAAGTTCTCTTTGTAGAAATTCCGCATTGGCCTTTTCCATCTCCCTCGTTTTGTTAAACTCCGACAGCGCCTTGGCTGCGCCGCCTCTTGCCATCAGCGAGCGAGACTGAGATGAAAGGTCTCCGGTCGTTAAGGTCGTTACTTTTTCGCCTGGGGACAACCGCCTGCTTAGTGTGCCGCTGGTCAATCCGGTCTTTCTGTCCGTGGGGTTTTCAAGCTCCGCCATCATGCGATTAACGCGACGCTCCTTGCTGCTGGGCCTAGCTGCGCGCTGACCTGATAGCGCGGCCATCAGCGCCTCGCGTGCGGCATCCTTGGCCTCCATTGACGACTTGTGATTTTCCTCCGCCGTTTTGATTGTAACTTGAAGAGCCTCTTTGCGAATTTCGAGCGCCTTCTTTTCGGCGGCGAGCGCGCGCGGGTCAGGTCCGCTGAACTTGGCGAACGTCGGCGCATCCACCTTGTCCTTCATACCGCCGCCAACGCCAATCGCCTGCGATCCCATCAGCGCCTTTTCCGCCGCCATGATTTTCAGATTCTTGGCCTTCTGCTCGGCAACGTCAGCAACGCGGTCGCCGTATTCCACCTGTCGCGCGCTTAGGATTGCCACGCTCTTAGCCTGCTCGTCAATCGCCTGTGTCCCGGCCTTCATTACGCCGACCATCTTGCCTTGTTTCGCGCCGACAATTTCCAGCGCGGCGTTCTGAACATCCAATGAACCGTTGCTCTTTTCCAGCGCATCAGCCATGAGGCGAAAAACCTTTTCCGTGTCGTCTCCCGCGTCGGCAATTTGCGTGAAGCTAATGCCCATTTTCTCGAAGTTTTCCAGCGTCGGCCCGCCTTCCTCGCGCGCGGTAGTCATTGCCATTCCGATTTTCTGCATGCCCATCACAAACTTATCTGCGTCCACTCCGCCCTGTGCCATCACGCCTTGGAGCTTTTGCATGCTCTCGACGTTCATGTTGAGCTGGTTGGCTTGGTCGGACAGGTCGCCGGTCATGTTGGCAATGCCCTTGGCGGCATCAAAGATTTTCTTTGCGGCATAGGCAACGCCGATCCCCTTCATCATTCCAGCTATCTTGCCGGTGCTTTTCTGCGCGCCGGTTTCCATGCGTTTCAGACCTTGCTGAAACTTGGAATCGTCCAAGCCAGAGCGGAACTCTAAACTTTGTGTAGCCATTATTTGTCTGAGTATTTGACGAGAACTTTTCCTACGCCCGCCTTTCGTTCGGCGTAGGCTTGACGGTCATTCGTCACAAAGACAATAGCCTTGCGGAGCGCATTGACTGCAAAGCCGATGTTGCCCGCTCCGGTGTTTGTGCGTTTGGCAAACTGCGTCGTGACAACCGAGTTTCGAATAAGTCCGGCCATGCGAAACAGACCGGCCTTTTTCGCCGTGCCTTTCGCCGCGCTGCCGCCCGGCTTGGCCTTGGCTCCGCGATAGGTTCCGCCAAGCGCCAGGATGGCCGGAATCCAGCCAGCGCGCACGCCACCGATGCCGGAACGCCGACGCTTGGCAATCTTGGCAGCGGTCGCGCGCAATTCTTCCTTCGTGTATTTGCCGCGCTTTTCCGAAAGATGCTTCGCCGCCATCCGCATAAGCATTTCCCTCGGCAGACCGGCGCGCACCTTTGCCGCCGTGGTTTTAGGCGTGAACTGAGCGGCCCGAAAGGCTGTGTCTTTAAGCGCCTTGTTCACGATTTCGGCTTGCGGCTTTTTCGATGCGAGCGCAACGTTTGCCAGCGCCTTTCGGAACTTGGTCAGGTCGCAAGTTAGCGTCGCGCTCATACGATTTCCCCGCCTTCCTGTTCTTCCTCGCGCTGGACGCTCCGACAATCCACACCGTGAAACACCGTGCCGCTGATGGCCCGTTCGTAAAAGTGATTCCACCAATACGTCACGAAGCGCAGCCCGTCCGCGAGCGGAAGCTCCCAACGGATTTGATGCGGCGTGATCGCGCCGTTGAGAACTGCCGAGACTTTGGCGACGTAGGACGCCTCCCATCCCGGCGTCATGCGTTTGGGCTTTCGGTTCCTGTCTCATCTTTAAGGTCCGGCTCGCTCTCGGCTGCTGCGATTTCTGACCATACTTCGGACGCGATCTTCTGCACTTCGTGGCCGGCTTTGCTGCCATGCAAAACGCCCGCCTCATCCGTGTAGCTGATGCCGATTTTCTGCTCGTCTGCCCATGCGGAAAGATCGAGGCGGAAGCGCGCGCAGCCTTCCTCGCCGCGTGCGCGGTCAATCCGTTCCGGCTTTTGCAGGCACAGAAAGACGAGCATTGCAGCCGATTCGATTGTGGATTCGCTGCCGACGCGGAGGCGTTGAAATGCGGACTGGCGGGCGAAGCTGAAAGGCTCAAGGCGCTTGCCTTTGAAGTAGTGAGCAACGCCAAGCTCGGCGGATGCTTCGGGTGCAACTGCGGGTGTTTCAGTTTCCATATGTTAGACCTCCACGGCTTTCATGCGCGCGTCACGAATGATGGTGCGGGTTGACTTGTCGCCAGTTGATTCGCTGCTGCTGGTCCCGGTCGTGTGCGCGATGGCCGGCACGAATAGGTTGCCGCTCTCGTCCCTGTCTCTCCAGAACGGTTTCACCGATTTGTTGCCTACAAATTTTGTTCGCATTTGCGATAACTTGTAAGCTGCCGCTCCCAGTGTTCTTTCGTCAATTTCGATTTCGGGAATAGGCTTGTCATCCTGTGGAGCCGCCTGACTGTCCCATCCTTCACACACTAATTGAAGCGTCTGCGATCTCTCGAAAAAATAGGTTATGTTTCCGGGTTGGCCGTTGCGCCAAAGGTAGCGAATTGCTTCCTCGTGACTTAGCCCCTTCATTTTTTCGTAAAGCGGGTGGCTGCGAATAAATGCGAGCGAGTATTTATTCAGCCCACAAATGCTGTGCTTTCCGTCGTTTGCCCAATCGCATCCGGCGGTTTTCAATGTGATTGCCAGCGTGAGGTTGTCGCAGCCGAAAACCTGCTTTTGCGGTAGTGATTCTGTCGTCATGTCTGAGTGCCGCTTCTACGGTTCCGGCTCCGTTGTTTGGTGGTTAGGTAATTCCTGATCTGGCTTTGTAATCCACGGAAAATCCGACGTAATCGCCTTCTCCGTAGCTCAAGCTGCCTTTCTCCAAATATAGGCCGGTTGTCGGAGCGCCGAAGATGGCGGTGATTGGAGTGCCTGCGGAGAGGGTGGTGTAAGTCGTGACCGGAGAAAAGGCGGTGCCGAGCACCGAAAGCAAAAGCGATCCGGTGTAAGGGCCGCTCACGCTTTTTGTCTTGGTCTTTCCGCTGATTGAAAGCGATGCTTCCATTGGCCCATATGCAACATTGTTGATGATGCCAGCAAACGACGTTTTCTCTTTGATGAACTGCGGAGCGACATCAAGCGTGACGCTTTCGGCGTCAACGAAAAGCTCGGCGGCTGGAAGTGCGAAAGCGGGACCGGCGGTCCCTACAAGTGTTACGGACATAAGTTATGGTTTTTCTAGTTGGCGTTTGAGATTGGCGACGATTTCGGAATGGACGCGGTGCCCCTCGGTGCCCGTTTCCAGCGTGGCGAGAAACGCCTCGCGCGTCACAAGCTCCTGCTCTAGCGGGGAAAGGGATGCCGAGTCGGCTGGTTGGGCGCTTGGTGCTGTGTCGAGCTTCGGCATGGGCGAAATAGTAAAGTGGCGTTGACTATTTGCAAGCGTTAAGTTTCTACGAAATCGTGACCGGCGCGCAGTGAATCGTAACCGTGCTACGGCGCACCAGCGTGGCCTCTAGCTGCTCCTGTTCAAGCGCCTCGCCCCGCTTGCTCACGCCATGCACCCGGAGTGCGGCGTTGCCCGTTTCCAGCGTGGCGGCGAGCGTTGGGGATCCGTAGTAAAACGGGCGCGTGGCGAGGCTGTAAAGGTCGTCAAGCGTAGGCCCGTCGCCTTCGCCGACGTTGGCTTTTTGTTCTACCTCGACCTCCAAACGGACAGCCCATTTCGGCGTGTTGAGCGAACCGATCGTTTCGCTGGTCGCCTCGGCGCGCAGCCGGATGCACGGAATCGGCAGCGTTGTTGCTGGGCGTCCGCTGTTGTCGTCTGCCGCCGTGGTCGTCTGGTTTAGTCCGCTGCTGGCGAGGTTGATGCGGATGTCGGCAAGTTCCGTCTGGTTTGTCCGCAGCGCGGCGGAATAGGCGGACTCAACTAGGGATTCTAGGCTGGGGTTGCTCATCGCTTGCTCGGGTCGATTGCCGTCATTTGATACACCCCGTTGTTGAGGTCGAAGTCGCGCAGCACAAGCGCCGCTTCAATGCCTGGCAGCCGAACCGGGCATTGCGCCTCTGGCGGCACTTCAAACGCGCTGGCTAGCATGGTGAAAGCGTAATCCCCGCCCTGGGCGAATCCGTCAATTTGCAGGTCGTCCGAAAGCGCCGCCACGCCAAGAATACAGTTGCCCGTCACGGTGCCAACCGTCGCCTGCCGCGTGCCGAGGTCGGAGGTCGCGGTGTCGGCGAGCGTGCGGGTCTGCGCGCTGTAAAGCCTTTCCCAAGCTGCGGTGATGCGTGATGCCATGAAACAAAAAGCGCCCGCCCGTTGTTAGCCGAGCGGGCGCTTTGTAGTTATGTTCAGTTAGTGCTAGACTCCGCCGATGATGATTGCGGAATGTTCCGGCTTGAACACCGTGACGCCCCACGCAACAGAAACGTGGTAGGTGTTCATACGGAAGCCTGGGTAGCAAGCCAGCTCAAAGCTGAGGTTTGTGCGAGGATCGGTGATGACCTGACGATCAATCGCCATGTCGCCCTCCGGCGAGATAGCCGGGAGACGGGTGGCAAGCACGATGGCATTGCGGCTAAACGCGATGTTACGTGAGGAAGTGCCGAACACCGTGATGGCGCGGGTCGCCGCAGACTGCGCAACGCGCAGACCGGGCGCGGCAAGCGTGATGCTGTCGCCGGATGCCGGGTTGGCACCGGCAAACGTCGCGGACGCCACGACGTATTTGTTGGTGTCATTGGCGAAGGTAATGATGTCGCCAGCGGCCACGGTGCCTGTTCCAGCGGTTGCCAGAGGAATTACGGTCTGGCCGACCGTGAAGGCGGCGTTGGTGGAGGTTGCGCTTGCCATCGAACCAGCGGTCTGGCTGCCGACCTGCGCGGACTCGCGGAGGCTGAAGCCGTAAAGATCGCCAAGCAAACCTTGGCGAAGCAGGCTAGTGTCGCCGCCTTCATTGACTTTGTAGAGGTTGGCAAAACCGCGAACCGCAACGCCTGCCGCAGTAGAAAGAACGACGTGACGGTCAGAACCGGGAGCGCCGTTATCGTCCAAGATTTTCTTCGCGGACGCGAAGTCGCCAATGACCGGCGCAGTGTTCGCTGTTGCACCGAAAGCGCGGGAAGCGCCAAGGCTCGCAGCGCTCCAGATGTCAGCCTCGATTTCATTGAGAGCGGCGCGAAACCCTTGCGCGATTTGATCCTGCTGGATGCTCAAATAGCCCGGCCCCTTGTTGACGGCCATGATGTCTTCGCCGCTCCAGGAGAACGGGAAGAAACGGGACTTTGTGATAGTCAGCGACTTGTTGCTGATCGTCTGATTCGCTGCGGACGGAATCGCCATCGCGGGCGTGATGTCCGCGCCTGCGGTGTTAGCCGGAGCGACGGCGGAGCGGAGCGTCTGTCCGACGGCAACCATGTCTGCGCGGGAGTCGCGAGCTACGGTCGGAATGAAGCCAGTGAGTTCCCGGCTCACCACGTCAAGCGCGGCGTAGGCATCGGGAATAAGATTCGTAAGCGTGTTGTTGTTAGTAGGAGCGGCCATAGTGGTGTTTTAGTTGATTGGTTGGGTGAGTGGTTAGTCGGTGAGCTTTCCGCCCTTTTTGCAGAACTCGCTTTGGTTGTAGGGCGAAAGTTTGTTGAATGATTCGCGGGACATCGTGTTGCCCTGCGCGCCGCTGGTATCGGTGGCGGTGTTCAGGCTTTCAGCCCGAAACGAATTGGTGATTACGTGCTCCTTGAACTCGGCGAGCGATTGACCGCTGGCGATGAAATCCGTCACCGGCTTGTCGAGGTTGAACTTGTGCGCCTTCGCAACCACCCCGGCCCATGCGCGGATGTCGGCGATGCGCTTGCGCTCGGCAACGGCACCCTCGGCGCGAAGATCGTCGGCGTTGGCGGTGATGGTCACGACTTCCGGCAAAGGTGCGGCAGTCTCAGCAACCGGCGCGGTGATCTCCGGCGCTGGCGTTTCGGGTGTTTCAGTGGCGGGAGTTTCGGGCAGATTGTTCATTGGCGTTGATTGTTTAGGCGTCTTTACTATTTTGTCAAACTCTTTTTCCCGTTCTGCAAGTTTTCCGGTCAGCGCCAGCTTCCCGACGCTCGCCGCCATTTTCAGTTCGCCGGTGATTTCGTCGCAGAATCCGGCATCCATTGCCTCCTGTGCGGTCATCCATGTCTCGGCGTCCATCATCGCGCCGATTTCTTCCGTGCTCTTGCCGGTCTTGCGCTCATACGCGCCGGTCAGCGAACCGCGAACCTTGTCGAGCATGTCGGCTAGCTCGCGCATGTCGTCGCTATTCCCGACACACAGGCCGCTTGGATTGTGGACCATGAGTAGCGCATTGCTCGCCATCGTGACCGGAGCGCCGGCCATCGCGATTACGCTCGCCATGCTGGCGGCGATGCCGTCGATCTTGACCTCCACTCCGCCGGGATGTTCGCGGAGCCGGTTGTAAATCGCCAGCCCCTCGAATACTTCGCCGCCGGGCGAGTTGATGCGGAGCGTGATCTTTCGATTTCCGACGTTTTTGATCTCGTCCAGAAACGCCTTGGCGCTGATTCCGTAGCTGCCGATTTCTTCGTAAATGCAGACCTCGGCGGAGGCTTCGGATTTGTTTGTGATTGCAAACCAGTTTTTCATTGGTGGATTTTGGATTTTCTCAGATTGACGATCAAACCATGCGCGAGCAGGTCCGGGGTTGAGTGGATTGATTCCCCACA
>Ga0208723_1000397_pt1 | contig 12193 bp, 16 predicted proteins | sample LakMenEpi31Aug12_FD_150750 | JGI IMG/M metagenome (GOLD analysis project Ga0208723, IMG submission 150750) | Freshwater microbial communities from Lake Mendota, WI - 31AUG2012 deep hole epilimnion (SPAdes) | ecosystem: Environmental > Aquatic > Freshwater > Lake > Epilimnion/Euphotic zone ...
GCACCCGCAAGCCGTGATCAGGTTCTGGCTTTTGAGATCACCGCCGAGACCTTCCGGGCGCAGAAGGCCTATCAAGATGCGCTGCGCTTATTCCGCCGGGTGAACACTGGCAAAAAAGAAAACGTCGCCAAGAACCGGAACTACGACTTGGTTCAAGCGGCTCGTGCGATCTTGAGCGTGTATGGGGCTGGGACAAAAGTTGATGCCCCCATGGCCTACATCAAGGACATCAAAAAATACGACCCAGCGCTCTTTGCCAGCTTAGAGCCATTGATTGATGACGCAATCGGCGCACAAAAGCCGCTGAAGGATTTGTCTGTGCGTGAGCTGGAGGGCCTGCGCGATGTGATCGACCAGCTTTACACGCTCAGCCGCGAAGAGATGAAGCTGGAGATTGCTAACCGGCAAATCGAATTGCAAGACGCAGTTGATAGCCTGACGCAACGGCTGCAAGACATTGGCGCTCCTCCCCCCGCCCCGCCTTCGCGCGCGGCGACGGAAGGCGAAAAGCGCGCGCGCGAATTGCAGGGGTTGGGCAATTGGTTACGCCGCGTCGAAAGCTGGGCGCGTGCGGTCGATGGCGGCGTTGGTCCCTTCACCCGTTTAATATGGCGGCCAGTGAGCCAGGCGGCGGACGCCTACCGCAATGCGCGAAACGACTATATCGAGCGGTTCCGCGCTTTGTTTACGGGCATTGAAGGATCGTTGCGCACGGGCCGGCAGATCGAAGCGCCCGAGCTTGGCTACACCTTTATCGGCGGCAAGGCCGAGTTGTTGCATGCAATCCTGCACACCGGGAACGAAAGCAACAAGCGCAAGCTTTTGCTTGGCATGGGCTGGGGCAGGCTCATGCCAGACGGCGAAACAGTGGACGATAGCCGGTGGCGGTCATTCATGGATCGGATGCACCGTGAAGGCGTCATTACGCAAGCTGACTATGACTTCGCCCAAAGCGTTTGGGATTTGCTCGAAGAGATCAAGCCCCTGGCGCAAAAAGCGCATCGCGCCGTGTTCGGACGGTTTTTCAGTGAGATCACGGCGCAGACGGTCAGCACGCCCTTTGGCGATTACCGGGGCGGTTATGTGCCTGCGATCTATGACCCGATGCGATCGCAGGATGCCGCGCAGCGGAGGCAGCAGGAAGACATAATCGAAAGCAACGACAGCCAAATGTTCCCAGCCCCGGCCAGCGGGTTTACAAAATCGCGTGCGGATTATTCCGCGCCGATGCTGCTTGATCTTAAGCTTCTGACGACGCACATCGACAAGGTTTTGATGTTCTCCTACCTCGCCGCACCCGTGCGTGGCGTGCTGCGGATCTTGAAACAAAAGGAGTTCTCAAACGCGCTCGCGGCCTACGACCCCACGGCGCAAACCGATATGCTTGAGCCGTGGTTACAGCGGTCGGCCCGTCAGATTGTTGAACCCCCGACTACTGGTTGGGGCGGCAAAATGATTGACGCTGGCTTTAGGTACATTCGTCGAAACTCGGGCATGGGCCTGATGATGGCCAACTTGGTCAACGTCTTGCAGCAGGTCACGGGCTTTTCGCTGGCGGCGGTGATGGTCAAGCCGCATCGCTTGGCGAGCGCCCTTGTGCGCTACACGCTGAACCCGATGGGTACAACGGATGCCGTGCGCGCAGCCAGCGCCATGATGCGGGAGCGCGGCGATAACCAAGCGGCGGCATTGTTCGGCGAAGTGACGGCTATCATCGACCCAAACAATAAGATCAAACAGCTTCATAACTGGTTTGCCCGACATGCGTATTTTATGCAGGTCGGTTTACAGAACGTTATGGACGTGATCGTTTGGCAGGGTGCCTACAGCCAAGCCATCGCGGAAGGAGAAACGCACGCGGAAGCCGTCGCGCGGGGCGATAGCGCGGTGAGATTGACGCAGACCTCAAGCCTGCCTGAAGACATTGCGCGTGCTGAAGGCGGCAATGCTGGCCTTCGGGTTTTCACCCACATGTACAACTACTTCAACATGTGGGGAAACACGCTCTCGACAGAATATCAGATTGCCGTTCGAGACATGGGCTTGCGTAAAGGCGCAGGGCGCTTGGTCTTCTTGTATATTGCTGGCTTTGCAATTCCTGCTCTTATTGGTCAGCTCATAGCCGATGTTATGCGCGGGCAGCTACCTGAAGACGATGAAGACGATGGTTACTTGGACGAGTGGCTTCAGTATTTCTTTGGCGTGCAAGCAAAAACTGCTTTGGCCTTTGCGCCGATTGTTGGGCAGGTAGGCGTTGCAACGATGAATGTGTTTAACGAAAAGCCCTATGATGACCGCATTGGCGGGGCTCCATCCATTTCAATTGTTGAAAGCGCCGTTCGTGCGCCCAACAGCGTTTATAAGGCCATCGCGGAAGAGGGTGATAAAAGCCGCGCGGCAAAAGATTTTTTGACCCTTTTAACCCTTGCGACAAACATTCCGTTCACTGTGTTGTCTCGCCCTATTGGCTACGCCATTGACGTAGCGGAAGGCGATGTTGAGCCAACAGACGAATTAGACTATGCACGGGGGCTCGTGACGGGCTCGGCTTCTGAGGCTAGTAAACAATGACGATCAGCACCGAGATCCGCAGAGCAGGCCCCTACGCAGGCAATGGCACCACGACTGCTTTCGCCTTCGCCTTCAAGGTTTTCTCCACTTCGCAAGTGCGGGTGACCCGCGCGGTCGTGGCCACTGGCGTTGAGACCACACTGGCCTTGACAACGGACTATACCGTCGCCCTCAACAGCAACCAGGACACCAACCCCGGCGGCACGGTGACGCTCTTGGTCGCGCCGACAGCGGCGCAGTCGGTGACGATCACGTCGAATGTGGCCAATCTCCAGCCGACTGCGCTGGCCAATCTGGGCGGTTTCTACCCCGACGTGATCAACGACAGCCTAGATCGCGCTACGATCCAAATCCAACAGCTCGACGAGCGCTTAGACCGGGCTTTGGTTATCCCCGTGTCTTCGACGGCCAGTACGCAGCTTCCGACCCCGCAGAGCGGCGCGTTGCTAGGGTGGAACGGCGGGGCGACGGAGATCGTCAACTACAATGCGACGACGATCGTCGGCTCAACGGCCTATCGCTACATCCACCGGGTTGTGGCCACAGCGGGCCAGACGGCCTTCACCCTTCCGATCCCGTATGTGCTGAACGCCTCGGCGATTGAGGTATATGTCAACGGCTTGCGCCTGGAGCAGGGCGCGGGGTTGGATTGGGTCGAGACCAACACGACGACAGTCACCTTCAACAGCGGCTTGGCCTCGGGCGATCTGGTCACGTTCGTGGTGAATGTCCTGGCGACTGTCGTTCCCATTGCCGCCTTCCCTGCGGCCAGCGTCTCGGCGTTTGGCGCGTCGTTGGTTGACGACGCAGACGCTGCGGCGGCCAGGGCGACCCTAGGGCTTGGATCGCTGGCCGTGATCAATAGCCCGCTGCCGATCGCCAATGGCGGGACAGGCGCGACGACGGCGGGTGCGGCGCTCACGGCCTTGGGCGGTCAGCCGATCGACGCCACGCTGACGGCCTTGGCCGGGCTGGCTACTGGCGCAGACAAACTAGCCTATAGCACGGGCACGGACACTTTCAGCCAGGCTGATCTGACAAGCTTCGCGCGCACGCTGCTTGACGATGCTAATGCGGCGACGGCTCGCGCGACGCTTGGGTTAGGCACGAGCGACAGCCCGACTTTTGCAGGCCTGACAATCGCGGACGCTGGCAATATCGTTTTGGCGACGGGCACGGGCACAAAAATCGGCACGGCGACTGGGCAAAAGCTGGGCTTTTACAACGCCACGCCAGTCGTGCAACAGGCCGGAACGGGTGAAACAACGGGCGCAACGGGTGGCAGTGGGACAACAGTCCACACCAACGCAACCTTTACCGGCAATGTCGGAAGCGCGGCGTACACGATCAGCGATGTGGTAAAGGCACTGAAAAACCTGGGGCTGCTTGCGTCATGACTATTGAGCAAATCCTTGCGGGCTGGGAGAATGTCCGTGTGCGGGAATATGCGGGGCTTGTCGCTATTGCCGGCAGCTATCAGGGCGTCGAGCATAGTGGCGCTTGGTCAGACGGGCTTGCGCTGGCAGTGGAGCTAGACCGGATCGCCAAGGGCGGGGCCTTTGTGCCGCCGCCAATGGGTGAGCCTGTTCCTTCCTTTAAGCCTTCCCCCGAGCCGGAGGCCGATCCGGAACCAGAACTTGAACCGGAGGCCGTGACAGATGAGGCTGTGACCGATGAGGCTCCGACTGCGGACGATGAACCGATTGTTCAGGCGGTGGCTCTCTCGTTTGAGGAGATTTCACGCGGCGGTATCATGCTTGTGGAGGACGAGCTTGTGATCAGGCGCGGTCTTGCCTGGGCGTCTGTGAGCGATCACGCTGACGCGCTGGTGGCCGCGATCATTGATCCCAATCGGCGGACTGAATTGATCGCTCAGGTCGCTATGGCCGCTAACAAACGCCAGCTAGGCCTGCAGCTTGACGAAGCCGACATCGAGGCCGAGAGCCGCTTTGTCGCGCTCCAGGCGCGCGAAGATGAGATCCGCCGGTTCGAGCGCCAAATGCGCGAGGCCGTGCGTTTTGCCAGTGTGGACATGTTACGCGACTTTGATGCGGAGGGCGCAGGATGGCCGACCTAGAGCCCGGAGTGAGCCCGCGCGCGCGAGAGTGGGCGGCTGGCATACCCGCCTTCGAGGCGCGGGTGGCGGCCTGGTGGGCGCGCTGGCGGCCTTACGCACTTTGGATCGCAGGAGGCGGCGCTTTGACGTACGCGGTCCTTTCACAGCTTTTTGTCTGGGCGGCTGTCGTGGCCGCCTTGTTTGCTTTGGGCTGGATCCAGAATGATCCGCGCGTGCAGCGCTGGGCGCGACACCTCTTGACTAATCTGCGCCTGCGTCTGACCCCGTCTAGCCAGATCTATATCCAGTGGCCGACGCCGCCGGCAGACTACGATCATGAGGTGGCGCGCGCGGAGTTTGCGCGGGTCATGACCCAGCTTCACGCCCTTCCCCGCGACGTCGAGGGCGACGGCAGGATTGAGCGGCGCAAATGGCTTTACGCTGCGACTGAGCAGGCCGACGGGCTCATTATTCGTGGTGACGATCCTTTCCTTGCGATACGAACACGACCCCAGAGCGCGGCCTCAGCCCCCGTGCAGGGGTTCGTGGGGGTGGCGGCGGCTGGGGGAGCGGTGACACACTGGCGGGCGCTGGTGATGGTCGCCCTCGGAGCCGCCGCCGCCCTGCTCTATGCGCGGGGCGAGGTGCTTGAGACGCAACGCGATCAGGCCAACAGCGATCGAGCGCTGGCGGAAGAGACCGCGCTTATGTGGCAGGGTCGCGCCACGCGATCAGAAACGGATCTGGCCGCATGGCAAGAGCGCTACAGCGACGACCTGACAGCGCTGGTTGAGGAAAGCCGACAAAGCCGAGACCTAATGGAACGATCGATGCGGCGCGCAAGCCGCGCCACACAGCGGAGGGCTGAACGTGATGCGGTTATTGCTACCCCTGGCCCTGTCGATCTGGGCGACAGCCTGCGCGACCTCGCAGCCCCTGCCAGCGCCGACGCCCCCGTGCCCATCGTGCCCGGCCCCGCGCCCAGCGGTGATTCCGCCGGCTGAGTGCACGGTCAGCCGGGAGGCACCGCCTGTGTTTGTGCTGCGTGAGTTGCCCCCAGCGTCTGACCAGGCGCGCCATGCGCTCGAGGCTGCCCGGCAGGCGATCGACTATGCCGACGGCGTGCGTGTGTACGCGGTCGATCTCCATGACGCATGGCAGCGGTGCGCGGATTGGGCGCGGCAGGTGCAAGATGAGCGGTGAGTTTCTTACCTCGCGCGATATGTGGGCGATCCAGCGCGAACTGGGGATCGCGCAAGCGCGCGATGAGGCTTTAGCCAAAGAGCTGGCTGAGATCCGCACAAGCCTCTCGAGGCTGTCTACAGAAATTGGCGCGCACGAGGGGCGCATGATCGCGCAGATGGGCTCGCTAAGAGCCGAGCTGATCACAGAGACAGATCGCGCGGCGCACAAAATGCATTCGGAGCTGCGCGACCTTAGCGCGAAAGTGGACGAACAGGGTCGCCAGAGCAGTCGCCTGCTGTTGATCGTGGCGGCGATTGCGGGTGCGGCTCTAGGGCTGGAGGGCTTGAGCAAGCTGGGTTTATTGTAAGTGAGGGCTGAGCATGATTGACAAGTTGAAAGCGAAATGGGCGGCCATGCGACCGCCAAAACCGGAGCGCGTCTCTGATCCCCCGGGCGTGATCCCCGAGAGCCTGGTCAAGAGCGCTGAGCTTGCAAGCTGGATGGCGTTCGCTGCGCTGGTCTATTTCCTCTGGCTCTACACGCTGGATATTGCCAAGGACCGCGCCGCAGCGCTGCAGCTCGAGAATGTCGGGCCTTTCATGGGCCTCGGCTTAGACTTCTGGTTTCCGTATATTGGCGGGTTTGCTTTGGTCGCCATCGGCATCCCCTACGTCGCGAAAATCGCAATCCCCGTTTTTATGTCTTTGTCCTGGCGCGGCCAGGCTTGGCCCAAAGCATGGGCGCTGGTGATCGCTCTGTCTGTGTCGCTGGTCATTATTGCCGGCACGTTCGCGGTGCAAGGCGATGCTTTAATGGAACGCGATCGGGGCAGCGCTGTCGCCGTCGAGGAAGTGCAACAGAACCGCGCGGCGCTAGAAGCGCGCATTGCCGCCCGCACGGCTGACCTAGATCGCCTCACGGCCCCGGCGGACGACACGCCAAACATGCAGCAAATGGCCGCTCGCGCCGGCGAGACGGCATGGGCCGAGCGTGTTGCCGTAGCCCAGGCGCAGGGCTCATCGCAAGCGCTGTCCATCGAACGCGCCCTGTCTGACGCCCGCGCCGCTGATCGGATCCGGGCGGACATTGAGGCGCTGCGCGTGGAGCTGGCCACGGCCCCGACCGAGGCTGCCGTAAGCGCGACCGTCAGTGCCGGCAGCGGCGCCGTCATCGGCGACCTGATGAGCTGGGTCGAAACCTATCGCGCGATCCTGCTGAGCCTTGTCATGGACATCGTGTGCCTGATGATGCCGTGGATCGCGCTGCGCTTGCGCCAGGCGCGCGATCAACAGCTGGCTGGCCTGGAAGCGCCTGCCGTGGAGCCCGCGCCGATCGCTGACGAAGGTCACATGCTCCCCGATTTGCGCGGCCAGGATGCGCCAGAGCCTGAGGTGGACGCGTACTTTGAAGACCTTGCAGCCAAACGGTCAGAGGCTGCGCGCAAGGGCTGGAACAAACGCAAGATGCGCGTGCAGACGCGCGAGGGTGGCGCGTTTGAGACGGCTGGCGTCGTCGAGGAACGCTCGCAGCAGAGCCCGTCTGACGAGCGTGTCGTGCGGGCGCCTGAGGTTGCCCCTGCCCCGATGCCGGAACCCAGCGTTGAGGGGCCCGAGCTTGTGCCCGAGCTAACCGAGGAGGAGGAATTGCTCGCCCTCTATGGCGAAGACGCAGTGCTGTTGCCTGACGGCGAGGGCGTGATGGTCGATGATACCGCCGCCATGGACAAGGCACAAAAAAACGCCCCCACGGAAAACCGTGAGGGCGTTTGATTGTAGGCTTTGGCTTACTGGGCCTTGGCTTTTTGCCACCGGATGGCGGCGAGAGCCGATGCAGCGGATGGAGCCGACTGCGCTGGTGAGTGGTTGGTTTTGCCAGTGACGGCCCAGAGGCCGGCAACCTTTAGCAGCTCGATCAGAACCACGATGAGCTTGAGGGCTAGAGGCGGGGTGCTAGGCGGGGGAGCCTCAACGATCGGGAGCGTGGTGAGGCGCTGTTGCGCCGCCGCACGCTGCGGCTCGAGGCGGGCCAGCTCTGCGTTGCGAGCCTCTTGATAGGCACGCAGCCGAGTGGCCGGGACGTTGGCCGGGAGTTCCGGGACCGCAGCGATTGCCGCTTCGATCCGAACCACCTCGGCCTGCGCCTCTGCCCGCGCTGCTTGCGCAGCCAGATAGGGCGCCGCCCGTTCCGCCTCGATCATGGTCAGTGCCCTGTAGCCAGAGTAGGCATTGAAGACGCTGACCCCGACGAGGAGTACCCCCGCCACTGTCACCCGCGCCCAGGCCTTGCGGCTGACTGCGGCTTCGATGGCGAGCGCTAGAGTGATGCCAAGCACTTCGCTTGCCAGCACTAGCGTAACCAGCACAATAGCAACGAGACCCGCTGCGCTTGTGCCCCACCCCCAAGCATTGAGCAGACCGGAGGCTGCTGCGATGGCCCAGATGGCGACCCCGGCAGCAGCGACGCTGGCGGGGGTTTTCGACGAATGCGACATGGCCTTAAGCTCCAATTATGCTGTGTCGATGACGCTAATATAGCCCCGGGCTACTTGTTTGTCAACCCCCCTTGCCAAACGCAAAAGCACTGGGCTACAAACACGCTATGGCAAGACCTGAAGCGGCGGCTAAACGCAAAGAGAGCGGCGGGCGGCAAATCAGCGCCAGCCTCACAGCGGACGAAATCGCGTTGCTCGACAAAGCGCGCGAGACGCTTGGAGTCGAGACCAACAAAGAGGCCTTGCTTACGGGGCTGCGCTTGATCCTCAATCGCGGGCGCATGACCCGCGCCGAACTCCTGGCCGAGATTGATCGGCGGTTACGCTAATTAATCCGTGCGCAGAACATCCGCATGCTGTTAATGTTTCGGTACCCCAAGGGGCACAAGCATCAATGCGCATTCGCGGCATGGCGGTTTCGGATTAGGTTGGGGCGCAGAGTAAGAAAGGTTAGTGCGTGCCAGCCATCACACCGCCAACACCAGCACGACAAACAGGGCACCCAGGGCCGCGCTGAGCAGCACGCTGGCGCACAAGGCAAGGAGGAAGCGCGGGCGGCTCATGCGTCTGGCTCCAGATCGGTGCGGTCAGGTGATGGCGGCGGCAAGCGCGCCCCGGATCGTAAACCGCATACCAGTCGCAGTGTACTCCCAGGTCACCATTGCGCCGTCTTGATCAGCGCCTTCGACGTCGATGACCAGCGCCGCGCGGGAGGCGCTAGCAAGGCGCAGCCTCTCCACCTCAGCCTCCAGCTCGATCACCCGAGCTGCTTCTTGTTCCAGCTCGATCACGCGAGCGGAAAGGGTGGCGTATAGCGCGATTAAGGTTTCGATGGCCTCACTTTTTTCGCGACTAGTCCGGCCCCTGTTGTCCAGGGGCAGGGACACCGTGGCCAGCAGCTTTTCCAGCCGCGCGGGGGTGAGGTCGGGGGCGGTCATCACATCACCGCCCACAGCACGGCCACCCAGCCGCTCATGCTCAGCGCGATCAGCGCGACCCACACCGCCAAACGCAGGGGCCAGGGATAGGGTTCGTCGTCGTCGTGGGGGAGGGTCATGGCGTGTTTTCCTCGCAAGCGGCCTTGCGCTCGACGTACTCCACACCGCGCCCGCCGCAGCACGGGCAGCGCGTCACGCCGCCGCCAATGCCGTGCGTTTTGCCGGCGCCGTCGCAGCGGAGGCAGATGACTGGTTCAAGGCCATTGTCGTCGTGGTGGGGGCTCATGCCTCATCCCCCGCATCGCCACTGACGTGCGCCAAGCGACGCAGGCTTTTGGCCAGAGCATCTACGTCGGTCATCAGTATGTCCAGCTGCGCCCGGATCTCCTGCGCGCTCTCGGCCAGATACTCGTCACTGTAGTCGCAGATATCGTCCACCGAGATCACGGACAGACACGCCGCCGCATGCACAGCACGCAGCTGCGTTGCCATTGCCTCATAAGCACTGGCCGCGCGACTAGCGCGCCGCTCGATACACCAGCCCAGACCTGGCCCTTCCTCGGCAATCAGCCGGTGCAAACCTTCAACGTCCATTTTTCTTTCCTCCCTTTTTTTGCACTGACGGACGCAACACCGGCTTCGCCAGCGGCGCGCCATTGATCGTCGCGCTGTTCAAGCCTTCTGGGCTCGCTGATATTTTCACCAGATAACCGCGCTCAGCCCAATAGGCCTGGATTTTTTTTGCGAGACGTTCGTTTTTCGTCATGTCTCAGCCCTCCTTCTTTTTCTTTGTCTCATAAGGTGAGCGCGAAAGCAACCACTCCTGCATCTTTTTTTGTGCATCCGCCAAGCCGTGGCCAATGATCACTGCGTGGCCAACGCTTTCAAGGTACGCGTGCCAATCCGCCTGCACGGCTGACACCACGCCGCCATTGGCGCGCTTCATCTCAATCCACAAATTCCAAGCCGGCACACACAAATCAGGCACGCCAGGGCTGACGCCCTCGACCTTTAGCCTGGCTCCTGCACTTTGCGACCGCGCTTCCCCGTTAGGAATCGCAAAGATCCGAACGGGGCTATAGGTCTGGCGAAACCAGCTCACAAACTCGCGTTGCTCGACGTGTTCAGAGCGAGCGGATCGGCTCCCAGCTCCTGCTGATGACGCGGAAGAACCGGTCTTCTTTGCGGTAGGTGATTGACGTTGGCGCGGGCGACGAGGAAAGCGCTTCATACAATTCTCCGTCTTTATAAACGTGCAGTTTCAACGCCCCCAAAATATTTTGAAGCCGATGCCACGCCCTATACGACGCCCCCCCGCCATGCCAAACAGTGAAGTATTCTGTGATTATCTCAGCATAAGGATCTTTCGGATAGTATCGAACCCGGAGCATATCGGTCCCGTTGTTGTGTATATCCCAGCGCCAAGCTTTAATTGGCGTTCCTTGCTCGCCAAGCTCATCGCTCATGATCGGAGCAACCTTAAGCTCCATCTGTGGCGGCTTTGGCGGTGGAAATTCGTAGCCGCAATTGGGGCAATAACGCACAGCTGTGTAGCAAAGCTCATGACATTCAGGGCAGGCTTTAACCGGAACCTCGCCGCCTTCTGTTTTTTTCGGCTTCTTTACGAGAGGATCGTCAAAGAAGCCGTGCGTGTGCGTCAGCCCCGCAAAATCCAGCACCAGACAATCATTGATGTCTTCCTTCAGCCGCGTCCCGCGCCCGAGCATTTGCACATACAGGGACGTCGATAGGGTAGGGCGACAAGCGGCAATGCAATCCACATTCGGAGCATCGAAGCCGGTGGTCAAAACATTGGCGTTTGTCAGCGCGCGGATTTTTCCAGCCTTAAAGTCAGCAATGATTTTCGCTCGCTTATCGGATGGAGTTATGCCGACAATCGTTTCTGTCGTTACTCCCAGCGCCTGCAGCGCATCGCGCATGGCAAAGGCGTGGGCAACGGAAACGCAAAATACCAAAATGCTTTTGCGTTGTTCGGCCTTGTCATAAATTTCTTCAGCGACTGACCGATTAAGATCGGCCTTGTTCACTGCCGCCTCGAGATCGGCCTCGACAAATTCGCCGCCGCGCTTCTTGACTTCGCTCAGGTCAAACCTGGTCGCAGTGGCCAGTGATCTAAGCGGCGCCAGATAGCCTTGCTTGACAAGATCCAAGACCTCGATCGGCTCGAGCAAATCGGTAAATATGGCGGGTGCGTCTGTGATGTAGCCGTGGCCCAGCCGATAGGGCGTAGCGGTTAGGCCGATCACTTTTAGTTGGGGGTTGATTGCCGTCAGTTGATCAATCAGGCGCCGGTAGTTTCCCTCCGCCGCATGATTGATCCGATGGGCCTCGTCAATCAGCACGATATCCACCCAACCAAGCAAGTCAGCCTTTTTGGCGACGCTTTGAATGCCGGCAAACGTAATTGCCTCGCCCGCATTCCGTTGGCGCAGGCCAGCAGAGTAGATCCCAAGCGGCGCGTCCGGCCAGTGTTGGCGCATCTTGGATGCGTTCTGTTCGATCAGCTCCTTGACATGCGTCAGCATTAGGATGCGCTGGTCGCTGTAAGTGGACACAACCAGCTTACAGAACTCAGCGATGATGTGGCTCTTGCCCGCGCCGGTCGGCAAAACCAGGCACGGGTTGCCCGTGTGCTGTTCGAAATATTCAAACAGCATGTCAAGGGCGCGCTGTTGATAATCGCGCAGCATTGCCACCTCCCACAGTTAAAAAGGCGTCCAATGATCGTTGACAAGCTTGCGTGACGACACGCCCCCGGCCCCGTTCAGCACCACCGCGCCTTCAATGCGATAAGCGCCAGTGATCCCGTCGGGACTTTCGGCCTGGTTCCACAACACAAGATTAGGGTGCAGCACATGGCTGTCGCAGCCCTCAATTTGCGCGTCGTAGGGGATCTCTGCGTCGTACACCGCGCAATGGCTTGTGCCGTCC
>Ga0208723_1000406_pt1 | contig 11996 bp, 4 predicted proteins | sample LakMenEpi31Aug12_FD_150750 | JGI IMG/M metagenome (GOLD analysis project Ga0208723, IMG submission 150750) | Freshwater microbial communities from Lake Mendota, WI - 31AUG2012 deep hole epilimnion (SPAdes) | ecosystem: Environmental > Aquatic > Freshwater > Lake > Epilimnion/Euphotic zone ...
AGGCAGTCTAACGCTGCCCCTGAGTGGCAGGCAGGGAGCCTGGGGTGGCGAAGCAGGGAGGTTGTGGTGGCCTGTCCACTCGAGGGGCTTGTTCGAAGTGTCGCTTCTCCACAAACTGCAGCATCCATACCAACCAAGGAGTGACCAAAGGAATCGTCTGCCTTCCATGGTGGCGGGAGATTTGGAAGTCGCTATTGGTAGTGAGAAGGAGCGGTGAGTCCTTGATTTCCGCAACCGGCAACCTTCCACACTATCTGCCATTCATTCGCCACGCGCCTTCTGGAGCAGGAAGCTGATATCCGCACGATTCAGAAGCTTCTCGGTCACAGTGATGTGAAATCCTTCATTCTCTATACACATGTGCTCAAAAGAGGGCCATCTGGGGTAGGAAGCTCCGCCGTCCTGCTCCGCTGAAAGAGGGATCTCCTGAGGACTGGGTAACAATCCATGAAGCAATTGCTAGGCTATGAGTTTAGCCTAGCAATAATGGGTAGAATTAATGTCTTCAGCGCTAAAGCTAACACCTTCAGGTGGGTAGCTCTGGCAAGACTACAAGTGAACCATGACGCTCGAACTGTTTGTTGCCGCAGCTGCTCGGCCCAACGGTATGGCCCGGTCCGGCCTCGAACCGGGACTGCTGCGCTTTTCGCTCCAATATCCCGCAGCCATCAACCTTGAGGCGGAACGGGCCCGGCTCGCGACATTGCTGGGGGGGGATGGCTTTGTCCTGAAGCCGATGCCGGGCAATGCCGATGCGACGTTCGCGATTCTCGAATTCCCCGGCTTGCAACGCCAGCAATCGGCGTCGTTCCTGTTTGACCAAGCAGGGCAGCTCGCTGATGCGCTTGGCCTGGTTTCCGCGACTCCGGATGTCGACCCAGGCTGGATCAACGGCGACGAGTTGGGCCGCGACATGCCCGAATCGATCGGTGGCGCGGTGGGGCTGCTCTGCGAATCCCACGCTGAGCCGCCCACCGACCCTCACTGGTCGGTGCAAGCTGTGCACGCCGACATCGCCTGGGTGCGCTTCAAGACGCGAGGCGAAGGCATCCGCATTGGCCAGCCAGATACCGGGGTTGCCGACCATCGCGAAATCGACAGCGGCATCGAAGCGGCTCTAGGCACCGACATCATGGCCGGCGGAGGCCCGCCCATCGACCCTTTGCAGGCGAGCGGAGGCAACCCCGGCCATGGAACCGCGACCTCAAGCTGTGCAATCAGCAGGGAAAGTGGCGGTGTGATCGGTTCGGCCCCTAGGGCGACATTGGTCCCTGTTCGGTGTGTCAATTCAGTGGTGATAGGCAGCGGCGCGGCTGTAGCTGTGGCGATTGACCATGCAAGGCAGAAAGGCTGCCATATCGTGACAATGAGCCTGGGTGGACCGATCGAGTTCCCCGACCTCAGAGCCGCCATCAAGCGCGCTGTCGATGCCGACATGATCGTTATGGCGGCGGCGGGCAATTGCGTCAAAGTCGTCGTCTATCCGGCTTGGGACCAAGATGTACTTTCAGTTGCCGGAATCGACCAGCACCGCCAGCGCTGGAAGGGATCGAGCCATGGCGCTTCGGTCGATATCGCTGCGCCAGCCGAGCATGTCTTCGTCGCGCGGCGTTCAACCCCGAACGATGCCGACCGAACAAAGATCCATCCGGGGCAGGGCACGTCGTTCGCGGTTGCGATCACAGCGGGCTGCGCGGCGCTATGGCTCTCGCACCATGGCGTTGATGCAGTGAAGGCCGCTGCCGCCGCCCGGGGCTGCAACGTCCAGGAGCTATTCCGGTCGGCAGTTCGGGCGACGGCAGAGCGGCCGCCAGCCTGGCCTGATGGCATGGGCACAGGGATCGTCAATGCCGAGGCACTGCTAGCGCTGTCGCTTGATGATGTCGTCATCGAGCCGCTTCGTAAGACCGGGCATCCGGCATGGCCCGAACTTGGTGACCTCTTCGACTGGCAGCGTCATGGCGCCGAGGCTGGGTTTCTTTCCCTTGACCGCATTCAGCGCGGCGATCCGGCGCGTGCCCCGGCGCTTGAATCGCCAGTGGCACCTAGTCCTAGTGAAGGTCTGCGTGCTGCGATGAAGGCTGTCGGCAAGAGTTCCGATGAGGTGTTCGGAGCGCCGACGATTGTTGGCTCGCCGCTGACGCCGGAAATGAGCTCGGCGCTTGCTCTGCGCATCATTGCCGGCAATCGGCCGGGGCCAGGTGGGACTGTCGAGAGCAGCGGTGGGTTGAGCGAGGCGGCGGCGCGCGGGTTCCTCAAGGGTGAGGGCAAGCAGGCGCTGGTCGATCACATTGAAGCGACTCTCGGCAACCTCAGAGCTGAGGATGACGCCGACCCGCGCATCGGAGAATTCCGCAAGTCCCTGATCGCATCGATGCCTGAAACGCTCAACAACCTCGCGGCGGGTGCCCGGCCGCGGGATTTGAGCACGGAGGCGCGGTTTGGTCTTGAGGCGCTGGTGCGAATGACCGGGCGTCCGTCCCTGCGCATCAAGGATGGAGAGATCGATCCGCAGGACCCTCAGCTCGGTGATTGGGCTCAAGACCTGCTTGTAGGGCGCGCCCGGCTGAAGCCTCTGATTGATGCGGTCGGGCGAATCGACATCGCCGGCGAGGACGGTCAGATCCATATCGGAACGGGCACCGTAGTGGCCGATGGCGTCGTCATGACCAACCGCCACGTCCTGGATGCTGTCGCCGAGCCGTTGCCGGGACCGACCGGTAGCCAGCGCTTCATCCTCACAGGTTCCGTCTCGATCGTTTTCAATGAAGCGGCGAGCGGTGATGTACAACGTTTTGAGCTGACGGAGGTACTTGCTGCCGGGCCAGACCGGATTGGGCAACACGCGGATATTGCCAAACTCGACATGGCGTTCTTCCAAATGAAAAAGAGCAATGCCGCAGGCACCTTGCCGCCTGCTCCGGTGCCTGTTGGCGCAATGCCTGACGAGGGGGGACCGAGCAAGATTCTCGTCATTGGCTTTCCGGCCGCGCCCACGTCAAGCTCGGTACGCGATCCGGAAACGGGTCTCGTCTCGATTGATATTGTTGATCGTCTGGGCGAGATCTACCAAGATGCTTATGGCGTCAAATATGCAAGCCCAGGTGTGGTTGAGCTGGGCATCGGTGCACTCCCCGATGACCCGCGCGGCTGGGGCTTCAGCCATGACGCGACGACGCTCGCAGGCAATTCGGGATCAAGCGTTGTGGGGCTTGAATCGAAGCGTGTCTGCGGTCTGCACTTCGGAGGAGCGCCGCTGCGGCAAAACTTGGCTCATGGCCTTGCTGCGGTGCGCACAGCTGCTCTGGCTAGCGGGGTGATCGATGAGCATGTCATCGAACGGCTTCTTTGGCCACAGGCGCATGGGTGAAACTCTGCATGGCTGATACCGCACCAAGCGCAGTGATCCCGGATTTTGCCACCCTCGCTGCGGCGTTCCTTGAGATGAAGGCATCGCGGCTGGCCTTCCAGCAATTCTTCGACAGCTATCTGGCGACACTTCCGCCTCCGATGCTTTCCGGACAAGCGGGGCTGGCGCGGCCTCAGTCGTTCCTCCATGCGGTGTTCATCGGGCACCGCGCCCTGGCGGCCAGAGGCGGTACGGCTGATCCAGCTCTCACCGCCCATGCCGCCGCACTCGCACTATTAGCGCTTGGGGCGCCAGAACAGATGCTCCTCGCCATAGCCTCCACGGTCAACGCCGGGCTATTTGATCCACCGCCTGGGTCAGTCGATGATATCGACCAAACGCGCGGCAACTCGACGCGATTGCTATGGGCGGCGTTCGGCAAAGATGATGACATGGCGCAACTACCCAGATCCGAGCTGCAGAAGCTGACCTCACGCGATGCCGATTTCAACGACCCCGATCTCATGTACCCCGCCATCCTGCTTGCAAAACAGCGGCTATGCCGGGTAGAAACGGTTGATGCCGTCGGTGCACCCGTTACGGGTACCGGCTTCCTCATCGGGCCTTCGGCGGTGCTGACCAACTGGCATGTGGTGTCTAGTGTCCCAAACCCGCGCCTCACAAAGCGGTTGAGGGTGTGCTTTGACTACAAGCCAACTTCGGGTACCCAGGCTCCAGAGAGCTCGATCTACGAGGCGCGCGACGAATGGCAGCTTGATTGTAGCCCTACCGGTCCGGTGAGCCCGCCGGGCGCCGGGGATGGCTGGTGGATGGACGCGACAATGCGCAAGGCCTGGCACGACGGCCAAGCCGGGTCGCTTGATTTCGCAGTCATCATGCTCAAGGGTGCACCGGGACTGCAGCGCGGCTGGTATCAGCTCGGTGCGACGCTGACAAATCGGGTGGGCGATGAGTGCTTTGTCTTTCACCATCCTCTCGGCAATGGCCGCAGCTTCAACAGCGGCAAATTCCAATTTGATTCGCCGCAGCAGTATCGCGCCTTCCACTCAGCCTCCACGGCGAAAGGCTCGTCGGGTGGCCTTCTGCTCGATAGCCAGGGGCGGCCGGTGGCGCTCCACTATCTAGGATTGGGCCGCGACCCCTGGGCACCTGGTCCGTCACCTAAGGTCCCTGACCACGTCGTGAATGTCGCCATTCCACTGGCGGCTATCGCCGGTAAGCTCGCAGACAAGCTTACCGATATCGAGCGTATCGAGGGCCCGGTGCTCGTCCGTCGCAGCCTCGCTGACGGCCGCCCGGTTTTCGGCCGTACCAAGCTCATCGATGCGTTGGGTGGGTTAGCGCGAGGAGACCAACGAGTCCTGTGGGTCCGGCCGCCCTCAGGGGAGTTCAAGCGTCCGGGAAAGAGTTTTACCGTCGATATCCTGCAGTCGGTATTTTCCAGCCCATCCAATCTTTACGTGAAGTTCGATGCCGACAAGATCAAGTCAGGCGAAAAGGCGATGGCTGCGTTGATCCTTCGTCAGCTTTCAGAACGTGCCGCCGACGAACTTCCCGATCCGATGACCACTGAAAATGCTTATGACCAGATCCTGGTCGCCAAAGTACGCGAGATCATCGCCGATCGCTGGCCCAAGAGCACGATCTGGCTTGTTATCGATGATCTTGATGTCCATGACCTCACCGATGCCGGCGGCCGACGATTTCTCAATGCTCTCTATGCCCGAGTAGGTGACATTCCACAGCTAAGAGTCGTCCTCATCGGTTTAAGGGTTAACCTCGACTCCATTCCCAAACCGACGTTGCTCTCAACCGACATCGCTCGCAGCGAACTTGAAAATGTAGGGGCGCTTTTTCGCGAATGGCTTCTTGAGCGCGGAGCCCGCGACATGCCGATCGAGAAACGTGTGCTGGATCTGATCGCCAATACGCTGAAATCCTTTGCCGGCAGCGAGGTGCCAATGGAGACCCTTGGCATGTTCACAGCTGCACACTTCGGCCCAGCGCTGAAAGCCTATTTGCAGGAATCATGAGCAGTGAAGATGGCTTTGTCGATCTCGCCCTTCTACGCGCGGCGGTCTCAGGACGCATTGACCCTTTGGCACTCCTCGCAGAAATCCCCGATGAGCGACACGATGCCGTGATCGGGGCGCTCAGCCTTGTCTGCGACGAGGAGATTGTCAATGACAGGTTAGTCTGGACGTTACGGGCCGCGATGCGCCGACAACAACTCGCACGGCTCGACCGGCCCGCAAGCGTCAAGGCGGCGTTCGATGGTGCGCCACCCGCCGAGGCCGATGATGTTTTCGCTACCACGTTGCGCCGCCTGTTGCTCGGCGAGGACATCGTCATTCCGCCGCAAGGGAGCGCCAAGGTGGATTCGGAGGCGCACCACACGTTCGCCTCTGAAGAGGCCGCCCGCCATTCGGCGTTGCAGTTCGCGGCCTTTGCCCCCGTTGTTGATGCTGACAAGTGCAAGGCCGACTTCGACGCCAGTCGCGGGCGTATCGCAGAACGCCAGCAGCAGGTGTCGATCGCTATCGTGCTACCAGACAAACTTTATGGGCGGACTGCAGAAGTCGAGCGGTTGCTGCGCTTTGCTACCGGCAAAATGAAGGACACACGGCCGATGCTGGTGACGGGGATCGCCGGGGTCGGTAAGTCGGCGGTGCTGGCGGCGGTCCTCAAGCGACAGTTGAAGCGAGGGCACGCGGCGATCCAGATTGACTTCGACCGTCCCGACATGAGCGAAGCCGGACCGTTGCCGATCGTACGCGAGCTCATACGCCAGCTCGAACTCGCGCTGTTGAGGAGGGCACCGGCAGAACCCAGTACTCAGAAGGCGGCAACGGTGCTGTCGGCGGTGCGCCACGGCATACGTGCTTTCGAGCTACAACAGACTCAGCGTGCAACCGTTGCTAGCCAGTTCAGCTACATTCTGTCTGCAGTTTATCCAACGCTGCTGCACGACATCGAAGAAAGCATGCGCACGCTTCCCGTGCTGCTCGTGCTCGACACTTTCGAGGTGGTCGGCAGCCTTGGCTCTGATGCGGTCAACCGGGTGTTGCGGCTGGAGGCCGACCTGCGCGAACTGGCTGGTCTGAAGAGTCTACGCACCATCGTCAGTTGCCGCGGTGTTCCGCTTACCGAAGCCGACAGCGTTGTTGGCAGCGTTACGTTGCTAGGGGCCATCAGCGCCTTCGGCCCGCCGAAGCGGCGCATCACGATTGAGGGGCTTGCCGATGCCGATGGTGGGGACTTATTGGCGGCGCGGGACCGCAATCGCAGGTTCCCGGCCGAAAGCGATCGCCAGCGGCTGTCAAGAGCACTCAAGGGCCATCCGATGGCCCTTCTGGTCCTTGAACGCTTTGCCCGTGAGCGGTCTGCAGCTGACATCGAGGAGCTTGTCACCGATATCGAAAGCAACCCAGATTTCAACGCCGAATTCGCGCAGGCCTTTGTCTATACTCGCATCCTTCAACGACTGAATGATCCTGAGATCAAGCGCCTGGCCCATCCTGGGCTAGTGCTGCGGCGAGTTACCCCCGATCTCATCCGCCTCGTCCTGGCAGGCCCCTGTCAGCTAGGGACCTTGGACCAGGCTCGGGCGAAGGGGCTCTTTGACAGGCTGCAGGGCCATTATTGGCTCGTTGAGGCAGTACAGCCTGGGGTTGTGCGTCATTGCCCCGACCTGCGCCGCATGATGCTGCCTGGCATGTTCGCCGGGCCGCTGGTGAATGATTCGCGGGTGATTGCCGACGAGAAGCAAATGGTCCGGACGGCGACGCTGGCGGTCTGCACCGCTGCCGCAGACTTCTATCGCACGGGCCCGGTGAAGGACGATGCCGCTCGGCCCTGGTGGGAGAACTTATCCCCGCTTGAGCGCGAAGTGGAAGCAACGTACTATCAAGCACTTTCAGGTGCAACTGCACCGCTTGAGATCGACTCGGGCTTCGCCGCTGATCTACGCAGCGGTATTGGGGGCGATTTTGATACGCTTCCGGTCCCGTGGCGGGGTCTGATCAAAGCCACGTTGGGTGATTTCCTCGGGCTTAGTGACAGTGAGCGAGCGAGCCTGACCGGGCGTCTCCGCGAGACTGCCGAATCGGTTGAAATCGAGCAGCAGCTAAAATCGGGCAAGACCGGCGATGCGGATGAGCGGGCTGCCGAGGAAGTACTGCGCCGCGAAATGAGCAACAAGCTCAGTGAAGCCCAGGCGCTGTTGACTGCATTGGGAATCGACGCTGGGCGCACCGATGGCGTTGCCGGTCCGAGCACAGCGCAGGCTATCAGGGTCTTCCAGTCCCAACAGGGCCTTGCCGTGGATGGTCGTTTTGACGACGCCGTGCTGGAGCATTTACGAATGGAGCTCCAGAAAGTGCGCATAGAGGCTGTACCGGCTCCTGGCGCATTGGGTATTGAGGAGGAGCTGCGGCCGTTGCCAACAGCGCCGGGCGATCTTGCTCCTGGGCGCGAATCTCTTGGGCCAGATGGGGCACCTGTGCTCATTTCAGGCGAGCCGGTGGTTACGGGCGAAGTCCAGGGCTCCGATCTTGCCCTTTCAGAGCAACAGGTGCGTGCAGCTTTCGATCAGCTTGATTTCAAGGCAGCCCGGCTATATGCCGGCCCCGTGGCTGAGAGCTTTGCTAAAGGCCTGATGAGTGAGCCGGCGCTGCGCGAATCCAATGCCGGGCAGCTCTGGTCGACAGGGCTGTGGGAAGCAATGCTGGCACTGAAGTTGGAGGGTGCTCCGAGGCCGCCGTTCGAAGCATTCATCTCTGCTGAATACTTGGATACTCCCAGCTCCGTCGGGGTTCTGTCGGCGGCGTTGCTGATTGGCCGCCTTACCGTGCCGATGCAAGCGCACGAGCTGCGGAGGCGGATTCAGAGCCACCTGCTACCGCGTTTCGAATACCGGCTGCGCTCGGTGGATGGGCTTCGCCATGCTGCGTTGTTGATGAGTGACCCAGAGATCGACCTCGATCGCAGCATTCTATTCGATGCTAGTGCCCTTTCGCTCGCCGAGCCCAAGCTATCGGAGCATCTTGCTGGTGTCGAAAGCTGTGATCGGCTGCTTGCTCTTGATTTTGATACCGATCGATTGCGGCCTTTTGCCGAAGCGCTGGCGACGGGTAGAGCGACAGCTGCCGATTTTGAAAGCGCCTATACGTGCGCCGCCGTAGTGCGCTGGCCACCACGAGATCAAGATCTAAGCATCCGCAATCCTCCCATTGCAAGTGCCAGTCTCCGCGGCCTCACACCTGAGCTCCATGAGCCAGCTGCCCGGCTGATTGAGGCACTTTCGGATAACGATGCTGTCATGCTTGCAGAAGCCATTGCCTCGGAAGCTGTGCATTGGCCTTCCGACCTCTGGTTTCAACCCATCGTTGAAACGGAGATCCGTAGCTATGGCTTCAGCGTAATCCAAAGCCCTCGCGTCGAAGGCGACCCGGATTTTCTTGCCCATGACCGACGTTTCTACGATCCGCGATTGGCGTTAACAGTCGTGCAAACGGCTGATCGGTGTGGAGTTCTGCGGTTCGCACTGTCAGCACTTGCAATGCGGAACCCGCGCGGCAAGTTTCTTCTCAACCTTCATGATATTGTTACCAATTCATTCTTTGCAATTTCCGAATCTTAGCTTGGCTGTCGCGTTGATCCCCCAATGCGTTGAACATTGGCCAACCGCCGGAGTTTTGACGTGATTTCAGCTGGAGCAAAGCGGCTCCGGCTCCATGCCTCTTCTGTGTCCACTTAGCTTTGCGCGCACTGTCGGTTGATGTGCCAACCGATGGTCCGGGCTTTGAGCCCGGCGTCAATGGCGAAACCCAGCCCGAGCGCCGGGAGTCATCTCTGGAGGTCCATCTGCTCGTTCTGGCGGTCCGTTTAGCAGTTCCGGGTCAACGCATCAATGGTCCTGCTGGCCGCACTGATCGCGATCACTGCCCATGCAGCGAGTCAGTGCCTGAAACCCGATCGATCACGGTAGGTAAACGATTCGAAGCACCCTATGAGGGTGCTTTAGAATAATTCTGACGATAGAGAGAATCTGACATGTCTTCACAAGCAGAGAAGGCTGTTCGGCTAAACGCCTACAACAACAGCCTGTTGGATGATGACCCGGAGATGTTGGACGCGGAGGGGCCCTCGCACGACCTGCTTGAGGCCAGTCCACCACCTGGGCAGGCCATTGAGCTCGAATCGATCATCATGCGCCGTCGACGGCCAGTCTTGGCAATCCAGAAGGGGAAACCGGTACTCGAATTCAAAGACGATGCCGACGTCCCACTGTGGAAAGCGCGACTCAATAGTGCTGCTCCCTTTCTGGACAATGCCATCCCTTCTGTCGGACGTATTGAGCTTAAGGGCAATCCTGACTTTTCCTGGGTGGGCACCGGATGGCTTGTCCATCCGCGGTATCTCGTTTCTAACCGCCATGTTGCCGAAGTATTCGCGCGCAGCGAAGGTGATGGATTTATCATGCAAAGTGGGTCGTCCGGCGAGATGGCTGCCTCGATCGACATGTTGCAGGAGATTGGTAGCGATGATACCCAGGTCTTCGAGGTGATAGGAGTAAGTTATATTGAGGAACGTCCGGGACTTGACCTTGCATTCCTCGAGGTCGAGCAAATCGAGGGTACTGTCGCAAAACCTATCTTGTTGGCCAGAACGGCTCCAACGAAGAATCCACTTGTCGCGACCATCGGTTACCCAGCATTCGACAGCAGGATCCCTGAGCCGGATCTGATGAAGCAGATTTATGGTGAGGTCTTCGACAAGAAGCGCCTCGCGCCGGGGTCTATCACTGACGTCGATCACGACCGGGTGCTGCACAACTGCACGACGCTAGGCGGGAACTCGGGATCGGTAGTCATTGATCTGCAAACCGGCGAGGCGCTCGGCCTGCACTTCAGTGGCAGCTTCTTACGCACCAACTTCGCTGTTCGAGCGGATCGCGTCAAAGAACGGCTCGATGCACTGCTCTCCGGAACGCTTCGCAGGAAGCGTGAGTTGCCGAGTAGTTCGCATGGCTCACGCCGTCACGGCTCGAGGATGAGCTTCGGGAGCACAACTCCGGCGGCTGTAGCCAGGCTGTGTGGAAGCACGACGAGCATCACGATCCCGCTGACTGTCACGGTGTCTCTTGGCGAAGTCGCAGCACAGGCCAACCGGCCTCAGCCTCTCTCATCGTCAGCGGGACGGGACGACACAGATGATATCGAAGATTTGGTTAAGACCGAGGCGAAGGCTAGGCCTGAGGACTACGACGATCGCCAAGGTTATGTCGCTTCTTTCTTGGGCAGTAAGTTCGCCGTCGAACTACCCCGTATCGTCAAGGCCAGATCAGAGATTCTGAAGTGGGGGAACGGCAAGGAGGTGCTGCCATATGAACACTTCTCCGTTGTCATGAATGCAAAGCGCCGTCAGTGCTTCTACAGCGCCTGCAACATCGACGGGGCTCGCTCGAAGCCGAGCAAGCGCACGGGTTGGCGCTTTGACCCCCGTATTCCGGAGAAGATGCAGATCATGAAGGAGTGCTATGGGAGCACACCCAAGTTCAGCCGCGGTCACATGACGCGCCGGGAGGATCCCGCCTGGGGGCAGACGGACGCGGCGATTCAACGAGGCGCTGACGATTCAATGCACGTCACCAATGTCACCCCGCAGATGCAGGCGTTCAATGCACCGGTCTGGCTCGGGCTCGAGGACTATGCCCTTCAGCACGCGCGTGAAGACGACCAGAAGATCTCCGTGTTCACTGGTCCTTACTTGACCCAAAATGATCCAACAATGTTCGGTGTTCGTATTCCGGTGAAGTTCTGGAAAGTGATCGTATTTGTGCACGACCTGACGGGCGAACTGTGCGCTACTGGCTATGAGATGTCGCAGGAGCAGAACCTCGAGCCTCCGGAGTTCGTGTTCGGCGACTTCGTGTCGCCGCAGCTCAACATCTCGACTCAGGTCCCGATCTCATCGATCGAGTCTCGATCTGGGATCTCATTCGGCAGGCTTGCCGAAGTCGATCCTCTGTCGACTGAAGGTCTCGGCGAACCGACGGGGCCTTTGCTCTTCCCGGAACAGATCAGGTTCGTCTGATCACCGCAATCCTGGAAAGGCACCCGTTTCCGTTCCAGACTCCTGCCGCTCAGTAATTACAGCAATGCTCGCCTCAATACCTTGGCATCCTCTGTTCCTCTGGCCTTCCCGATCCGCCAGCTGGTTGTGCGGCAGTGGGAAGTGACATGCGGCCTTGAGATCGGCCAGCCGCTGTAGGCCCACCAGGGACGGGTGGATATCAGCGGTTTACAATGCCGATGGCAGCCGGATCGAGAGCGCCCGAGATGATGGAACGATCCGGCAGTGGCTGCCTGCTTGGAGCAATCCCATCGGCATAGTGTGCTGTTATCTGCTCGATCAGCAGAGCCTACTCAATCTCACCACAGAGACCGAGAAAGAAGCCAAAAGCCACAGCCAATCCTGTCCCTGGCAGTGATCAGCGAGAGGGACTCAGATGGGCGGGCTGGTTTTGATCCTTCGAACGCTAGCCATCACCTGGCCGCAAGTTGTAAAAGCTGAAGTATTCTGCCTGGCGGAGGCGGCTCAGGTGAATGGCGGTGTTAGAGAG
>Ga0208723_1000407_pt1 | contig 11981 bp, 8 predicted proteins | sample LakMenEpi31Aug12_FD_150750 | JGI IMG/M metagenome (GOLD analysis project Ga0208723, IMG submission 150750) | Freshwater microbial communities from Lake Mendota, WI - 31AUG2012 deep hole epilimnion (SPAdes) | ecosystem: Environmental > Aquatic > Freshwater > Lake > Epilimnion/Euphotic zone ...
GTAGCTGAGGCCAGCGCGGTTGTAGGAGAGACCAGCAGCAGCGGCGCTCTGGGCAGAGGCAGCGGCAGCAAGGGTCGTGAGGGTGAGGATCGGGAGGATATGCTTCATAGCGGGGTCAGTATTGGACCGGGGGAGGGATAAAATCAAGCAGTTATTGCCCAAAATCGTCACACAAGACCCCTCCCCCTTATCCACTCCTATTCACAACGGCGTGTGAATAAAAACTTAAGTTGTTGATAATCAATATATAATGAAAAATGCCTTTCGGGAGTTTTCGAGGGACGGAAAAGAAGGAAATCAGGCACCCCCCTATATAAGAGATAGCTTCCAGGCCGAGTACCCCACCCTAACCCGCCCCCTCCTCCACCCACAGCTGGCTTACCCGTCACCCCGCCCCTCACGATCCGGATAACAAAAAACCCGCTTGGCGAACCAGGCGGGTTTTGGGTCGGCCTCGGGGGAGGCTTACTTGCGGCGGAACTTCGTGTTGAACTTCTCGACGCGACCGGCGGAGTCCACGAAGCGCTTCTCGCCGGTGTAGGCGGGGTGCGAGTCCATGGTGACTTCACGACGGATGACGAAATGCTCGACGCCGTCGATCACCTTGGTCTCCTTCGACTTCATGGTCGAACGAGCCGGGAATTCGCGGTTCGTGGAGACATCCACGAAGACGACGTTGTTATATTCAGGATGGCCTTCCTTCTTCATAAAATAGGGGGTTTGCTAGGGGTTAGCCCTGACGCGCCTTGTAGCGGGGGTGCGTCTTGTTGATCACGTAGATACGGCCCTTGCGGCGAACTACCTGGCAATTCGGGTGACGCTTCTTCAGCGACTTGAGGGAGGAGGAGACTTTCATGGTCGGGAGAGCCGTTGTAATAACGGCAGGTCGGCCAACAAAGGTAACCTCCGACCGACTGTCAACGGGATTTCCTGTGCTTGTTTAAGGTTTCGTCCAGGCTATCACTATCCCCATGGAACCACGCGTCCGAAACGCCCTCCCGACCGACGTCCGGGCGATCAACGCCATCTATAACCACTACGTCCGGACCAGCACCTGCACGTGGCACCTGACGGAGGAATCCGACGAAGGCCGGCTGGCCTGGCTGAGGGCCCGCACCCCCGCCCACCCCGCCTTAGTCGTCGAAATCGAAGGTAAAGTGGTCGGCTGGGGCGCCCTTTCGACCTATAACACCCGCCAAGGCTGGTCCACGACGGTGGAGGACTCGGTCTTCATCGACCATTCCCGACATGGCCAAGGCCTCGGCAAGCTGATGCTCGGCGAACTATTGCGGCGAGCCGAAGTCCTCGGGCACGAGTCCGTGATCGCCCGGATCTCCGGTGAACAGACCGCCAGCCGGCGCCTCCACGCTTCGCTCGGCTTCGTCGAAGCGGGGCTGCTGAAGGCCGTGGGACGCAAATTCGGGCAGAAACTCGACTGCGTCTACATGCTGAGGACCTTACGCCAGCCCTGACCTTGACAGAGCGGAGGCTAACCCTTTGCTCACCTATCCGCTTTAATGCTCAGGTGGTGGAATGGCAGACACGCTGGATTCAGGTTCCAGTGCCCCTAAAGCGTAAGGGTTCAAGTCCCTTCCTGAGCACCAAAAGCAAGACACGACCCCGGCGACCCCGGGGTCGTCCGTCATACCCGGATCTCATCGTATCTACTAATCCACTACAACTCTACTCCGCCCCTGCCCCTACCCCTGCCCCTGCCCCTATTCATTAGTGCCTTCCCCCTATTACTTGGAGGGTTGTCCCCCGCCCGGGAATCCCTCAGGGTAGACCGAACCCGATGGCGGACCTCTCCACATTGCCCGACGTGCTGCCCTGGCCGTTCATGGTCTGCAGCCGCAAGGGGGAGGTATTGTTCGCGAACCCGCTGGTCGAGCGCACGGTCGGCCGCAAGGTCCAGGTCGGCACCACGATCGACCGGCTCTTCCTGGAACTCGAGAACGGCCAGCCGGCCTCGACCCTGCTCCGCTCCGCCGCCCGCTGGTCCGCCTGGAGCGGGATGCTCGAGCTGCGCAACGACGACCTCGGCGAACCGATCCGCGCCGCCAAGATCATCCTGCAGCCCGACCCGAAGTTCGACCGCCAGGTCTGGCTGATCTTCGCCGAAGACCCGCAGATCAACGGCACGCCGATCCTCACGCCACGTTCGGGCATGAGCCTCGCGCGTACGCTCATCGAAAACTCCCCGGACTTCATCATCTTCCGCGACCTGCAGGGACGCATCCTGCACACTTCCCGCAGTCTCGACGAATTCCTCTCCCTGCCCTACCGCGGCTACGGAGCGGACCTCACGCTCGCCGACATCCTCTCGACGAAGACGGCCGAGCAGTTCCGCCAGTTCGACGAAGAAGTCGTCCGCACCGGCCAGCGCGTCCTGCACGCCGTCATGCACTTCGAGACCCAGGACCGCCGCTCGCGGCTCGTCCGCGTGGTGCACGAACGCATCAAGGGCGGCGGCGGCCTGCCGAACGGGCTGCTGACGTTCGCGCTCAACATCACGGAGTCGGTCGACGAACATAACCGCCTGCGCATCGCGCTGGAGAAAGCCGAGGAAGTCGCGGCGGCGAAGTGGCAGTTCGTGGCCAACGTCACCCACGAGATCCGCAATCCCATCAACGCCATCCAAGGGCTCTGCGAGACCAACCTCGAAGCCGCCACGCCGGCGCCGCCCGAAGTCCTCCGCAAGATCCAATCCTGCGCCCGCGAACTCGAGGACACGGTGCGCGACGTGCTCGACTTCTCCCGCCTCGACCGCGGCAACGTGACGATCGAGAGCATCCCCTTCAACCCGGTCCGCGCGCTCGAGGAAGTCATCGCCCAGTTCCAGCACCAGGCCGGCCGCAAAGGCGTCGAACTGGCGGCCTTGGTGCGCGCCGACACCCCGCAATCCGTGCTGGGCGACCCGATCAAATTCCGCCGCATCATCGCCAACCTCATCGGCAACGCGGTCAAGTTCACCGAAAGCGGCCACGTGCACGCCGAGCTCGACCTCGAGGAACGCAACGGCCGCCTCCGCTCCCTCCTGACGGTCCGCGACACGGGCATCGGCATCCCCGCCGACCGCCTCGAAAGCATCTTCGAACCTTTCACCCAAGCCGACGCCACCACGACGCGTCGCTTCGGCGGCACGGGCCTCGGCCTCACGATCGTCCGCAGCCTGACCCAGGCGATGGACGGCTTCATGAAGGTGACCAGCGAGGTCGGCGTCGGCTCGACCTTCGCGGCCACGGTGATGGTCGAACCCAATCCGGCCTTGGCCGCTCCGCCGCAGCCGAACCTCGCTGGCCAGCGGCTGCTCATCGTCGCCGGCCACCCCCGCGTCCGCCAGTGGTTCGCCGATACGCTTTCCTTCTGGGGCGCGACCTGCGTCCAGACGGCGACTTACGACGAAGCCGAAGCCCTCTGGGCCGCCGCGGCCGCCGCCGAAGAACCTTTCGACCGGGCCATCATCGACCTGCCCGATGACGTCAACCCGCGCCTCCCGGCCTTCCCGCGCGAGCAGGTGATCCTGGTGACCTCCTCCGAAGTCGAGTTCCGCAGCCAAGCCCAGCTCTTCCGGCCGGTCACGCTCACGGCCCTCTGGACGCGCTTCAGCACCATCCCCCCGACGCTCGACGACGCCGAACCCGCCGCCGGACGCCTTCGGGCCAGCCGCCGCCTCCGCGTCCTGCTCGCCGAAGACAACGAGGTCAACCGCGAGGTCGCCGGCGCCCGTCTCCGCCGCGCCGGCCATGAAGTCAGCGCGACGGTCGACGGCTCCGCCGCGCTCGACCTCTGGCGCTCCAAGGAGTTCGACGTGGCGATCCTGGACATCCAGATGCCCATCATGGACGGCCTTTCGGTCGCCGCCGCGATCCGCGCCGAGGAACAGGCCCGCGGTCGCCGCCGAACCGCCCTCCTGGCCCTGACGGCGATGACCCAGGAGCTCGACCGCGCCCGTTGCGAGGCCGCCGGCTTCGACGCCTATCTCGCCAAACCCGTCCGTGGGGCCGAACTGCTGGAAAAACTCGAACTGCTCTCGGCCAGCCAGGAGGCCGACCTCAACCGGATCCGGGACGATGAGTTCGGCGCCCACCTCGAAGCCGCCGAGACCGAGGACGCCGAGGACCTCCGCGCCGCGGCCCGGGCCTTCCTCCGGCACGCGGACGACATCCTCGCCCGCCTCTGCGCCGCCCGTGACGGCGGCGATGCGGACGCCCTCGGCCGCGAGGCACATGGGGCCAAAGGCATGCTGTCCCTGATGGCCTGCGCCGGCCTCGCCCGTCTGGCCAACCAGATCGAGCGCCAGCCCGGCGAGAACACCGCCCGGGCCCGGACCGAAGAACTCATCGACGGCTTGCGGAAGCTGCGTCTGACGCTACAGTCCCGGACAGACCTGAGCGCTGATGCCCAAGCCGAAACTCAAACCCGAGATCAAGACTGAGTCGCTGGTCTCGGCGGCGCCCAAGTGGAACGTCGTCGTGCTCAACGATCCGATCAACTACCAGGCCTACGTGGTGCTGGCGTTCATGAACGTCCTGCGCCTCGGCGCGCCCGAAGCCAAGCGGCTCATGCGCGCCATCCACGCCGAAGGCCGCGCGACGGTCTGGACCGGCGACCGCGAGCGCGCGGAGATGCTCTCGCTCGAGCTCCAGCAGTGGCACCTCAACTCCTTGCTCGAACAGGATGGCTGAGCTCCGCCTCACGATGACGAAGGAGGCGCGCACGGTCCTCACCGACCTGCTCCGCCTCATCGCCCCCGCCGCCGCGCGCGTGACGGTCAACCGAGCCAACGTACCCGCGGCCGACGAGGAGATCGCCGGCTTCTGGGTCGAGACGCTCACCGCCCAGGCCTCGGAGGAGGCCCGCCTGCTCGCCGTGGCCTTCGCCAGCGCCAAAGGCGATCCGGCCGTGATCGTGCTCCCCAACGAGGCTCAGGCGCTCGCCTTCCTCCGCGCCCTGTCCGCCGTGCGCCTGGCCCTCCGCGACCTGGTCTTCGCCGACATCACGGACGCCCAGCTGGAGAGCGCCGAAGACCTCGACGACGATTCCCTGCCGACCGAGCAACGCCACGCCCTGGCCTGCTATGCCTGCTTCGGGCTGCTCCAGCAGTCGCTCATCGCGCAGCTGAACCCGGAAGCCTTCGATTGAGCGACGAAATCGGTTGAAGGTCCGGCGGTGACCCGCAACAAAAGGCCCGTGACCAGCGGCCTGCTCAGTTTCTTCTCCGCCCTCGGCGCCTTCGCCCGCCAGCTCGCCGCCCTCCCCCGTCCGCGGTTCTTCCCTTTCACCGGCGTCCTGCGTGGCATGGACGGACCGACCTTCCGCGCCGATACCGTCGCCGGACTGAACGTCGCGCTGCTCGCGTTCCCGATGTCGATGGCCTTCGCGATGAAGGCCGGCCTGCCGATCTGGTGCGGACTCGTCGGCTGCGGCGTCGCGGCCGCCGTCGCCCCGCTCTTCAGCGGCTCCGCGAATCTCTCCGCCGGCCCCACCAACGCCTCCGCGGCGCTCCTGCTCGGCTCTTTCGCCACGCTCGGGGCGATCACGCCGGAACTGCGCGCTTCGGCCCTCCCTACGCTGGTGCTCATGACCGGCGTGTTCCTGCTGCTGGCTTCGTGGCTGCGGCTCAGCGGCTTCGCCGACTTCGTCCCGCGTACGGTGATCTCCGCTTACATCGCGGCGGCCGCCCTGCGCGTCATCGCCCTGCAGCTGCCCACCGCGCTCGGCATGCCAGGCGAGCACGCCGGCGATTCGCTGCCGGAAGTCCTCTGGCACGCCGCCCGCATGGGCCGCGCGCTCATCAATCCGGAACTGGGGCTCGCGCTCATCACGAGCGTGGCTTATTTCCTCCTGCGTCCGAAGTATGGGGCGGGCAAGGCCATCCTCGGCGCGGTCATGGTCGCGACCTTCGGCGCGATCCTCGCCCAGAACGTAGCGCACGCCCAAGGCAGCCGCGCCGACCTCGTCGGCTACGTCGGTCAGGCCGCCCAAGCCGGGGCGGCGCTCCACCTGCCCGACTTCTCGGCCCGCACGCTCTCGACGCTCTTCTCGCCCGCCCTCGCGCTCGCGGTGCTCGTCGTCATCGAAGGCACCGCCAACGCGCGCGCCTCGGCCCTCAAGACCGGCCGCCCGTCCGACCTCCACCAGGAGGTCTACGGCCTCGGGATGGCCAACCTCGTCTGCGCGTTCACGGGGGGCATGGCCGCTTCGGGCTCGATCAGCCGCTCCGCCCTCAACGTCGCCAGCGGCGCCCGCACGGCGCTGGCCTCGTTGCTCTGCGGCCTGTTCATCCTCGGCGCGCTTTTCCTCGCGCGACCGGTGGTGGCCATCGTGCCGCTCTCGACGCTGGCCATCCTCGTCATCCTCGCGGAGATCGAGCTCGCCAACCTTTCCGCGGTGAAGCTGATCCTGAAATCCGGCGCGCAGGACCGCACGGTCTTCCTCGCGACCTTCGCGACGGCGCTCCTCGCGCCCCTCGACGTGGCGATCTTCCTGGGTACGGCGGTGGCGGTGGCCTTCTACCTCCGCCAGACGTCGACGCCCGAGGTCGTCGAGTATGACTTCTCCGAGACCGGCGAATTGCGCGAACGTCCGAAGGGCCAGGCGTCGACGGGCATCTCGATCCTCCACGTCGAAGGCAGCCTGCACTTCGGCGCGACCCAGGCCTTCCACGAACACCTGCGCCGCGCCTCGGCCGATCCGAACCTGAAGGTGCTCGTCCTGAAGTTCCGCGAAGCGCTCCACCTCGACGCCAACGGCGTGTTGCTCCTGCGTGACCTGGCCGAGACGCTGAAGTCCGACGGTCGCCACCTGATCCTCTGCGAAGCGAAGGCCGACACGATGCGCATCATCGTCAACGCGGGCCTCGACCAGGCGGTCGGCGCGGAGAACGTCTTCCCCTTCGACGAAGCCCAGCCGAACCTCGCGCTGGCCAAAGCCGTGCGCCGGGCCCGCGACCTCGCCGGCGGCGGGAATGCGGTCCTCCGCATCGTGACGGCCCCGCACCCCGAACTCCCCCGCCCGGCCTCGGCCGCCGGTGAGGACTGGCAAATCTGAGCAGGCCCGCGGTTTTCCGAGCAAGGTCGGTCCGGGCTTGGCGCTTTTACGGCGGTTTTTGAATTCTGGCTTGAAGCCCGCCCCCGGACTCCCCCTTTTGGGGTGGTCTGTTCTCCGGAAAAGACACCCTCTTCTTCTCTCACCATGAGCCACTACAGCGAAATCCAAAAGCACCTCGGCACCGAAGCCGAAAACCTCCTCGGGTTCAACAACCCGAAGATCAAGAAGGAGCAGATCCATTCCCCTCGCGCGGATTGGGTCGACCACGCCTTCGCCGCCTCGGACCGCAACAACCGCGTCCTGGCCAACCTGCAGCGCCTCTACGGCTCCGGCCGCCTCGCCAACACCGGCTACGTCTCGATCCTTCCGGTCGACCAGGGCATCGAACACTCCGCCGGCGCCTCCTTCGCCAAGAACCCGATCTACTTCGACGGCGAGAACATCGTGAAGCTCGCCATCGAAGGCGGTTGCAACGCGGTCTGCTCCACCTTCGGCGTGCTCTCCAGCGTCTCCCGTCGCTACGCGCACAAGATTCCGTTCATGGTGAAGATCAACCACAACCAGCTGCTCACCTACCCCAACGTCGGTGACCAGGTGATGTACGGCACCCTGAAACAGGCCGCTGACATGGGCTGCGCCGCCGTCGGTGCGACGATCTACTTCGGCTCCGCCGAGACCAACCGCCAGATCATCGAAGTCTCCCACGCCTTCCAGCAGGCCCACGAGCTCGGCATGGCCACCGTCCTCTGGTGCTACACCCGCAACAGCGCCTTCAAGACGAAGGAGAAGGACTTCCACGTGTCCGCCGACCTCACCGGCCAGGCCAACCACCTCGGCGTCACCATCTGCGCCGACATCATCAAGCAGAAGCTCCCCGAGAACAACGGCGGTTACCTCGCGATCCAGGCCACGGAATCCTCCTACGGCAAGATCGACAAGCGCATGTATACGGACCTGTCGACCGATCACCCGATCGACCTCACCCGCTACCAGGTCGCCAACTGCTACATGGGCCGCATCGGCCTGATCAACTCCGGCGGCCCCTCGGGCAACAACGACTTCGCCGAAGCCGTGAAGACCGCGGTCATCAACAAGCGCGCGGGCGGCCAAGGTCTCATCTCGGGTCGCAAGGCCTTCCAGCGCCCCATCGAAGAAGGCGCGAAGCTCCTGCACACCATCCAGGACGTCTACCTCACGAAGGAAGTCACGATCGCCTAAGGCGACCGCCGCCTCCCGACCAAAGCCCCGGCAATCGCCGGGGCTTTTTGTTGGGCGACGACGCGACGTCGTCACCCAACAAGCGGTTAGCGGTAAGCGGTTGGCGGTCAGGAGAGGCCGCAAAGCAAAGGGAGACCGGAAACCGGAAAGCATGCTGCGGACATAAGACCCCCAGCCAATCATCCGGTCTCCGGTTTCCCTTGATCTCGTTCAGCTGTCTTTCCATCCGCCAACCGCTAACCGACGCCACCCCTCTCGTCGCCGGCATTATCAGCTTTATCGATACCCTCCTCCTCCTTCGCCCTCGCCCCGCATCCCGAGATTCCCCATCCTGCCGCCATGCCCCTCCCCCAAGGCTTCCGCGAATGGCTGGCGAAGGAATCCCAGCTCTGGCACGAACAAGGCATCCTCCAGCCCGGCCAAAGGGACCAGATCCTCGCCCGCTATCCCGAAGAGGAAGCCGGCGCGGGCCGCATGGCCTTCGTGCTCCGCGCCTTCGGGGTGCTGCTCTTCGGCGCGGCGGTGATGCTGGTGATCGGACATAATTGGTCTGACCTCACGCGCGGCGGACGGCTCGCGACGGTGGTCGCCGGCGTCGCCCTGCTGCAAGGCCTCGGCTTCTGGCATACCTTCAACGCCCGCCGCACGGGCTCGGTCCTCGGACACCTCGCGGGCTGCCTGATGTTCGGCGCCGGCATCGCGCTGGTGGGCCAGACGTATCACATGGACGCGCATAGCCCGGACGCGGTGCTGGCCTGGTGCCTCGGCACGTTGCCCTTCGCGCTCGCCCTGGAATCAGCGCTGCTCCACCTCGCGACGATCGCGCTCGCCTCGGTCTGGATCATGATGGAAATGGGAGAGCACTCGTACTCGTCTTCGCCGCAGCTGATCGGACTGCGTCTGACCTTCCTGCTCCTGCTGCTCCCTGCTGCCGTGACCGCCTACCGCAACCGGGCGCCGGTCATCGCGGGCGCGATCGCTTGGGCCTTGATGGCGAACTGGTTCAACTTCGGCGGCGGCGCGACGACCGCCTGCTTCGTCCTGCCGTTGGCCTTGGCCGCCCTTCACCCGATAGGCAGCGCCTACGGCCGAGGCTTCCGCTTCGTCGGGGCGCTCGGCGTGACGATCATCACGCTCATCATCGGGGCGCTCGGCCGTTGGAACTCCTTCGATGACATCGGACTGCTCCGGGATCCGCTACTGCTGGCCCTCACGCTCGGCGCCGCGGCTTGGGCGCTCTGGACGGGCAGGCGGGACAAGGACGCCTCCCGCACCTGGCCCGCCGCCATCGCCCTCGGCACGCTCGCGCTTGGAATCCCCCGCGAACTGAGCTTCGACTCCGAGGCGACCAAGGCGCTCGTCAAAGCCGGCGCCAACGTGCTCACGCTCGCCACGGCGGTCTGGCTGGTGCGCACGGGCCTCGGCGAAGGACGGCTCCGCCCTTACGTCTACGGCTCCCTGGTCTTCCTCGCCTGGCTGACGGCCCGCTACGTCGATATCGCCAAGGACTTCGGCATGCTCGGCACCGCGGGCTTCTTCGCGGCCATCGGGGTGATCCTGTTCATCCTCGCCCGAGTCTGGCGCGCCCAGAAAGACGAGGCTGCGCCGGCCGCGGAACCGACCTTGGGCCTCCCCTGGCTGGAACGCGTCTTCGCGGCGGTCACGTCCCGCGCGCGCGCGGTGGTCCTGGTCGCCGCATTGCTGCAATGTCTCGGTCTGCTCTGGATGGCATGGAACCATAGCCGTCCCTCCGAGGTCGGGCAGCGCTTCGTGCTACGCTGCCAGGCGATCGATCCGCGTGACCTGATGCGCGGCGAATACGTGACGCTCGGTTATGAGTTCTCCAATCCGGGCCCGGCAGACATCAAAAGAATCAGCGACGAGTGGGCCGAACTTCACGGGAAAGATCGCGGCGTAATCGGGAACGCATCCTACCTGACGCTACCGGATGACACGACGGTCTACGTCCCGCTGAAGGTCGATGCGAAGGGTCTGGCCAGCGGCGACGGCATCACGCTGAAGCGCCCGGCATCGGGGCCCTATCTCAAGGGCTACGCGGGTTCGCGCAGCTTCGGGCAGCTCCGCTTCGGCATCGAGGCTTTCTATGTGAAGGAAGGCACCGGGAACACCTGGGAGAAACTCCGCGACCAAGGCCAGCTCGTCGCGGAGATCGGCGTATTGCCCGACGGCCGCGCCGGCCTGGTGGGCCTCCGCAAGGCGGATCAATCGATGACGAAAGCCGTCCCCTTCCATCGTCTGGAACAGCACTTCTATTCAGGTCCGAACAAGTGGGTGCAACGCGAGGTCATCCGCACGCAGGCGGAGTTCCAGCGGCTGCTCAGCCCGGCCCGGATCGCCGGGCCGGCCCCGCGGCTGCCGGACTTCTCCAAGGAGATCGTGGTACTCATCTCCGAGAACGAGACGGACCGCGGCGTACGGATCGCCGTCACGGGCGTCGAGCGTTTCGGCAGCTCGCTCATGGTGCGCTACCGCGTCGCGCAAGGAGCGAAGACCTCGCATATGTCCAAGCCGACGGAAGCCGTGATCATCGAGCGCGGCGACGCGACCGAAGTCACGCTGCTCAAGGAACCGCTCGGCGACGGGCCCGGCATCCGGATACCCTTACGCTGAAAAAAGGCCCGGGCCTCTCACGAAGACCGGGCCTTGATTTTAAGAACGGAGCTACTTACTTCGGCGGGACGAGTTCGGCTTCGGTCAGCATGGGCTTACCAACCTCGCCACGCAGGGCCTTGACCTGCTCAGGCGTGATGGCCGGAGCGGAGTTGCCGAAGCTGTTGCGGACGTAGGTCAGGACGGCGGCGATCTGCTCGTCGGTCTGGTGCGGCAGAGCCATCATCGGCGCAGGCGGCGCATACTTCTTGCCGGAGACGGTGATCGGCCCCTGCAGGCCGCGCAGCTGGATGCGGATGAGGTTCTCCACTGGGCCGTTGACCCAGTTGGACTTGGCCAGCGGCGGCGCGATGACGGTGCCTTCGGCGGTCGGGCCGTGGCAGGCCATGCACGTCATGAAGGCCTGCTTGCCGAGCTCCATGACGGCCGGGTCGACGTTCGTGACGGCGGCGACCGCGACGGGCTTGATGGTCGAGATGTCCAGCGGCTTGGGTTCGGAGGGCTTGGCCTTCTTGGGCGCCTTCTCGAGCGTCGCGAGCCAGGCGACGATGTCGCGGACTTCGTTCAAGGTGAGGGCGTCCATCGCCGGCATGCCGGAGACGGGAGTGGACATGGACTTGATGTCCTTGCGGGCCACGCGCCAGCGGTTACCAGCGACATCGACGTCGACGTTGTCTTTCTCGTCCTTGATCAGGGTGCCGACCAACGCCCCGCCGTTCGCGAGGTCGAGGTTGACGGTACCGTAACCGGAGACGATGACGGCGCCGGCGTTCACGACGGACTCAAGGAGGTAACGACGGTCACCGCGCTTGGCGATGCCAGCAAGGTTCGGACCCGCTTCACCACCAGCCGCATGCGCATCATCCGAAGCGCGGTGACAACGGAGGCACTGTCCGGCCGGCAGAGCGGTGAAGAGCGCGAAGCCGTTCTTGGCATCGCCGCCTTCGAGCGCAGGCAACCATTTGGCGAGTTTGTCGTCACCCCCGGCGATGGCCTTCTGCGTGGCGGCGAGGGCTTCCTTGACCGTGGCCTCGGGTCGCTGCGCGGAGGCTTCGAGGAGTTCGATCGCGGCGGGCGAG
>Ga0208723_1000412_pt1 | contig 11872 bp, 24 predicted proteins | sample LakMenEpi31Aug12_FD_150750 | JGI IMG/M metagenome (GOLD analysis project Ga0208723, IMG submission 150750) | Freshwater microbial communities from Lake Mendota, WI - 31AUG2012 deep hole epilimnion (SPAdes) | ecosystem: Environmental > Aquatic > Freshwater > Lake > Epilimnion/Euphotic zone ...
CGTCCGTTCGTATTCGCCGGTCCACTCCCCCAGGGCATCAGGGGTGAACTGCTCACGCATCAGCTTGGCCCGCTTGTGGATCGCTTGCTTGCTCACGTCATACATGCGGGCGATGTCAGGCGCGGGCAGACAACCGGGTAGGTCGAGCGCCCATCTTACCAATTCCACGTGCCTCCTCACAGAGTACTCGTCGGTCATGGCCAGCGCATCGATGAAGGCCTTCAGCATGGCCCCGACGTGCTCGCGACTAATGAATGAATCCGTCTCCACGCGCTGCTCTTGCTCGGTCGAGTTCCAGATACGGCGCCAAGGTTGGACCTCGCAGACGCGGCGGGGCTGGACCATCTCGCGGTAAGGGAGCACGCCCGCCTCCCGCATCTTGTCCTGCGTGGCCTTAGGCAGGGAGAAGTACCAGGCATCGAACGACCGGGCATCCTTGTGAGGAGCCTCAAGGTCGTGCAGTTGTTTCGCCATTACGGCTTAGGTTGCCCATCTTCTCTCGGTATCAAGGTGCAAAGGTTGAGCCAGTTGCCGTCCTCGCGGAAGGAGACCATCCCGTGCCGGCGAAGTCGGTAGACCAGGGACGATGCCTTCCCCTTGTAGTCGATGTCTGCCGCGATCCGTTCCCTCAGCTGAGGCGAGGTGAGTAGGTCCGGCCATGTGGCCACGACCTGACGAAGTCCGTCGTTCTTGTCTCTCCTCTTCCTTGCTGCCTCTTTGGTGGCCTCGCGTCGAGCGGCCTCCATCTTCTCGGGCATCTCTCTCCAGGCCTTCAGTCTGATCCTAGTCCAGCGGCGCTTGATGGCTAGGTATCGGAGTTGGGAGGGGGTGGCCTTCCTCGGGTTGGGTTGGGTCATCTCGGTAGGTTAAATTGAGCAGTGTTCAAGGGCGTCCCGACGCCTAAGCGGAGGGGGTAAGCCCGAAGAACCCCTTATCGTAAGATAAGGACGGACCTTGAGTCGGACCTTGAGTCGGACCTTGAGGGGGTAGGGAAAGGGGGGTCATAGGGGGTAGGACGGGGATTGACCCTCAGTCGGCCTGAAAACGCCTTGGCGAGGCCTTGGCGGGTCTGGAATCGCTATCCCTGCGGGCGGGTCTGGCCTCCGTCTGGGCAGGGTTGGCCTCCTCGGGGGTGGCGTACTCCCATCGGACGACCCCTTTCTGGCGGGCGTGGCGGATGGTGATCTCGTTGGCGAAGTCGTCGGCGTGGTCCTTGAGGCCGGCACGGCCGCGGCGCTTGGTCAGGGCGAACTTGAAGACGGGTTCGTCTCCTGGGCATCTTTGGAGCACGGCGCACTCGCGTGCCCAGTTCGTCAGCTCGCTGGAGCCTGAGCCTGCGTAGGCGAGGTCAGCGACGGTCTGGCCTTCCTTGTCCTTGGCCGAGCGGGGCTTGGTCGTATGGTGGACGGCCATGAAGACGGCGCCGGTCTCTTCGAGCACCGGGTTGATGCCGTGGCGGAGGAACTCGGTCATCTGCTTCTGATCGGAGACCTCGATGCCGCAGAAGGACATCAGCGGATCGCAGGTGAACCAGTCCGCGTTGTGGCGGATAATCAGTTCACGCATCCGCTCGATGAAGGCAGGCCCGACCGAATGGGTGTCGCGGTAGATGTGCAGGTTCTCGTCGAGGAGGCGCTCTTCGTCCGGGTAGAGCATCAGGCCTTGGCAGATGGACTGGAATGCCTGCGCGACATCCCCGGCGTCGTTCTCGGCCTGCCCCATGACGATACGCAAAGGCCGCTTGGCTTGGATGCCGAAGAAGGGACGGCCTACGGCGAGGCAGATGAGCAGCTGAAGGGTGAAGGATGACTTGCCCACGCCTGACTGCGAGACGAGGAGGAGCGAGCCGCCCTTGCATAGCCAGCGGTTACCGACGAGGCACGTCGGGTCGTTATCCGCGTCGAACGAACGCAGGAGGGACAGGGGCATGAGTTCGGCCTGATCGCGTGGCTTGGCTCTTCCCTTGGCGGCCTTGAGCGAGCCTTCGGTGAAGGCGACTAGGGCTTCGGGGTCGGCGTCTTCCTCGTTAGCGTGGTCGTAGAGGCGGGAAGCGGTGAGGCTGATTTGCCGGAGGGCGGCCTTGCGCTTGATGAGGTCAGCCCATCCCGGGTTGAAGACGGACGCGCCGACGTTGGTCGTCAGTTCGGAGATGTAGTGGGCTTCGGCGGGAGACTTGGCCTCGCGCAGCTTGTTGGTCACTACCAGTTCGTCTGGCGGTACGCCGGAGTCGGAGAGGGCCTTGATACAGGCGGCCGTGTCCTGATGCTTGGGCTCGTGGAAGTCCGAAGGGATCAGGCCTTCGGGGAGAGGGAGAGCATCGCGTAGGAGGACACCGAGTAGGTGGCGTTCCGCGTCGATGGCGGAGGGGAGAGGCATAGGGAGGGAGGTGGGGTTTGCCGATGTGCGTCGGCTTGGTCAAATGTTTTAACGCTTACGGATTGGCGGGCCGTAGTGGTCCACGGCGCGGAGTCGGTTGCTCTTGCCGATGAGGACGCGGTAGCGGACCTTGACCAGGGCGCCGATGGACATGGCCTTCTTGATGTAGATGCTGGCAGTGTGCCCGGCCTTGAGTTTCCACTTGGCCGCCCACTGATCGCGGGTGAGGTAACCCTTGGGAGGCTTCACGGCGCTGCGGTTAATCTCGGCCATGACGGCGAGAAGCACCGGGTCGTTGCCGACGCGGGTGTAGAGCATCTTCTTGCGGGACTTGGGCATGGGGTCAGGGGGTGAAGGTCTTTAGGTCTTTCGTCCAGATCCATTGACTGCCCATCTTGTGGACGAGCCATGCCTTGTAGTCTCCGCCGGCGGTGACGAAGCCCGCGACAAAGCCGGAGCCCCATCGGGCCGTCGCCAGTCTCTGAGCACTATAGGTCATCTCGTCTTTGCGGCATAGGCATCCAGCCGAGAAGGCGTTCCCGCCCCCGTGCTTGGTCAAGGCGACGCTTGCGAGGTTATGGGTATGGCCGTGGATGAGAGCGCCGCCGAAGGGGCTGTAATGGAGCCCTTGCAGAACGGTGGCGTTGGCGCCGTGGGCGTAGCCGTGAATCATGGCCACCGGGCCGATGCGGTAGACGCCCTTGTCGGCGTGATAAGGCAGGATGACCTTGGCTCCGCATTTGCGGGCGTGGGCGTTGATGTGGTCCTTCACGCCTTGGCAGTAGTCTCGGACGAGGGCGGAGCCGGAGCCCTGGGCGGCGTCGAGCCTATGCTCGTGGTTTCCCCAGAGCCAGACGTTAGGCCGCCAGCGGGTGAAGAAGTCCTTGCCCTCCTCGATGTCAGCCTGGAGCGACTCAGCGCCTTCCTTGTCCGTGCCTACGCCCTTGCGGAGGGAGCGGAAGTCGTAGTGGTCGCCGCCGGCGATCTTGAGGACGCTGCTGCCGCCGAAGTCCTTCGTGAACTCGTAGAGCGCCGCCAAGGCCTCCGGGTCTGCCATGTCGCCATGACTGTCGGAGGCGTAGATGAACTTGGTCAGCTTGCTCATACCTTGTATTTCTTTTCGAGTTTGTCCCGCATGAGTCTGGCCTTATCGATGTCGCTGCAAAGTGTTTGGTAAACTACTAGGTTTTTAGTCCTGAGCCTAAAGTAGTATGAACCATGATTAACCATTATTCTTCTGTTTGGTTTATCCTTAATGACATGATGCCCCATCCTGCTAAGGGCTGAAACTATAGAACCGCGGTTACTTTTTTTAATGGATACAAACTCCTTAAGCCCAAGTTCACTCTTCATGTATTCTTTTGCTAGGGCTATGGCCGATCCCGTCTCCGAACGATTAGAGCCTGTCTTTTTAATCTTCAACCAGCCCCGGATAGTCTGAACGGTAGATGGCTTGATGCCGAATAACTTGGCGGCCTCTTCGTCAGTTGCTTTATGGTCTCGGCAGTAGATGGCCGCCTTATAGCAGTTGCTGTTAGGATTGATATGGCGGCTCATTTGGTTAGGTGGGGAATGGGTTCGCCCTTGTCATAAGCCGCGAGCATCTCGTCGCGGTGACGGCGGGCGGTCTCGAGGTCTTTGCCCAGGTTGTGGACGATGTCGGTCTTGCGCCGGCGGATGCGCAGCCACCAGCAGTCGCCCTGCTTCTGGAGGTGGTGGTTCGGGTTGTCGGTCTTGATGTAGGCGGGCTGGTCCTTTCGCCCGGTACGGGTATACTTGGGACAGGCGAGGAGGAAGGCCACGCGCTCGGCGGAGATGCCGATGCTCTTGGCCCATGCGATGGTCTCCTCCATGGACATGGGCTCTTCCATCGTCAGAGATTCCACGTCTTGGCCAGATGGCGCCCTTCGGCGAGGATGCACTGGCGGGAGTTAGGCGCGAAGACGAACTCCTGGTCGAAGGAATGGAACTGCTTAATCTCGCAGATGCTGTCGAGCTCCTCGTCGTTCGCGGGGCCGATGCCGGCCGTGGAGACGTAGACGGTGCGGACCTTCCAGCCGAGGTTCCAGAGGATGGACTGCGACACCCTCAGCTCGTTGATATAGCGCCAGTCGGAAACGACGACCGTCTCGGGGGCGACCTCATCGGGGCCCATCTGGATCGGGACGAAGTGGGCGAGGTTCTCGGCGAAGACGTCCGGGTTGAGGGAGCGGGCGAACTTGCCCAGGGTGACGAGCAGGTCGCGGTGCTTGCACTTGAAGGCCTCGTTATGGAAGTCGCCTTCCAGATTGAGGGACCATAGGTAATCGTTGGCGGCGTCCTTGAGGTGCGCGGCGAACGAGGTCTTGCGCGACGGCCGGCGGGACCATTCAAGGATGCCCTCCGCGAGAGTATCTTTCCCGGCCCTTGCGAACCCGCTCACCAGAACTAAAGTCGGGGCGGACATGGGTTCCATTAGGCGGCGGCCTCGTTGGCCTTGCGCAATGCTTTCGCGATGCGGGCGGCGATGCGGGTCTGACGCCCGGACATCTTCACCTTGCGCCTGACGCGGCGGAGTTTGATGTCGGGATTCTTGAGCAGGGCCTCGACCAGGGCTTCCCGCAGCTTGAGATGGTTGTCCATCAGAAGGGCGGGTTGTCGGGGATGGGCTCGGAGACGACCGGGGACTGAGAGCCGCGGGGATACGTCATCTTGTATTTATACTGAGGCTTGCCCTGCCACTCGCCGTTCGGTTCGACCTCGACGCCGACGAGGATGGTCTGGCCGCACGCGGGGCTGATGTACTCCAGGTACTCCGCAGGGGTGGCGTCCAAGCGGATCTCGTTGGTATACTTGCCGGAGAACTTACCGACGAGCATGGCGAGCGCCTTGCCGTACTTGGTGGAGAAGTTCTTGGAGAGGCAGAAGCCTTTGTCATCGACGAAGAAGAGGCGGGCGGAGGCCGTGCCATCTTCCCAGACCTTGACCTTGTCGGTCCCCTTGGGGCGGATGAGTTTCAGTTTGTACGTTCCATTCTGGGAGATGGACGTGAGGGGCGTGCGTTCGTTGTTTTCGGTGGTCATGTTAGTGGGAAATTAGGCGTCAATGGCTCGGGCCTTGCTCATGTTCTTGTGGTAATAGGCGACAGCGTAGGCATCGCAGAAGGCTTGCTTGTCCACGAAGTCCTTGAGGCAAACGTGGTAGGGCCAGGTCTCGTGCAGCTTGCCGTTCCTTTGGCATCCATCAAGGATGTCATCTCCGTCAGCCTGGTATGATCTCGGCGTGACTGCTCCATTGATTTTTTCATCAATGGTGCAATCGCCACGGACAACCCACTGGTCATTCTCAAAAATGACTTCATCAAAAGAGGTAGTCGTGATGCGCTTGGATTGAAAGCCCTTCATCACACCCGGCGCCGCCAAGGCAATAAAGCCAAGGTTGTCGCCGATGTCAGGAAGAGTCCTAGTTAAGGTCTCAGGAGGAAGGCTCAGGAACTGATTGATTTTCATATGCGTGGATTAGGCGAAATTAATAGGGGCGGCGGTGGTCGTGCTCTTGATGTCGATGACCTGAATCTCCTGCGTGTAGGACGGCCAGACGCCGGAGGCGCTGCATTCCTTGTACAGGGTGATGGCCTTCTCAAAGTCAGAGACGGCGTAGGACATCAGCTCTGGCCCGATCTCGCAGACGGCCGTGGCGAAGGGCGGCTCCTTCTCGACAAAGAGGAATCGGAAGCCGAGAGGGCGACGGCCCGTGGCAATCTCGTAGACGAGGCGGTACCAATAACTCTGCAAATTATAGCGATACCCACGGATACTCTTTAACATACCAGCGGGAGTCGCTTCACCGGCGCCTGTGGTCTTGATGTCCCAGAGGTAGTCGCCGGCCACGCCGTCGATGGCGGCCTTGAGCGGGACGCCGCAGTAGTCCACATGGTACATGACTTCGGTCGCATCGAAGACGACGCCGTGGGTCTTCAGAGCATGGCGGGCGGACGCGGCGACGAGATGGCCGAGGGCGGACTCTTCATAGTCGAGGATGGTCTTGCCGGCGTTGGCCGTGGCGAACTCAGCCCAGATAGCCTTACCCTCTTTAGTCCGCCGATCACAATCCGGGGCGGTGACGTAGAGGTCGTCGAGCGTCTTCGGTTCAAGGACGGCCGCGTGGACGAACGTGCCGAACTTGAGCGCCTTGGTCTCTTCCTGGGGCGTGTTGATGTAGGCCTGATAGTGCGCCGGCGAGTTGGCGACGAGGACTTTCGCGGCGGACTGGTTGAGCGCCGGGAAGGCGCGGTACTCTTTGCGGTCGTGGATTTGGGGCATGGTGTGCGTTTGGTGGAAAGGGTCAGAGTGAGGCGTCGTCGTCGCCTGGGTTGTGCTCTTCGACGTGCGCCGAAAGGAGGTTGCAGAGGTCGATTGCGTTGTCGGCGGCGAGGGCCACGCGGTCGAGCTGATTGCGGAGGACGCGCTCGTGAGCGATGACGGCCTTCACGCGGTCGTAGATCGGCTTGATGTCGTAGGCCTCTTCGATGTTCTCAGCGTCGAGGCGGGCAAGTTCTTCGGCGGCCTCGTTGATGGCGACCTGAAGCTGATAGAGGTCGTCACCGGCGATGCGAGCGGAGTCTTCGGGGGTGGGGCGGAGGGCGGCGACTTCGCCGGCTAACTGTCCCAGGAGGTTCCTCAGATAATCGCGGTTGGTCATTTGGTGAAGGTAAGTTCTTTGACTTCGCCGTTAGGTGCGAGCGTAAAGAATCGGACGTTTGAGCGGGAGAGGGACGGGTAGGTCTTGCGCTTCCACGCGTTCAAGTCGGTCATAAAGTCGGCGGACTTGCGGGCGGTCATCTCGACGTAGGGGAAGCCGTCCAAGAAGAGGAGTAGGGCGTATTGATTGCGGACGGTCGCCGCGATCTTCTCTATGCCCTTCGGCAGGTCAGCCATGGTTGCGTGCTTGCCTCCATTCATCTAGAGCTTTTACAAGTTCAGAGGCGCTGATGCTCTGGGCGTTACGGACGCTATACCACAGGATATCGCCAGCCTCGCGCATCGCTTTAAGGCGTTGCTCAAGCTGTTTGATGCGAACGTCGTGAGAAAAGTAGCACTTTTCAAAAGAAGCCGAGTTTTCCTGAGTGTCTTTTAAGATTTCTTCGGTGACCTTAAGGCGTTCCTCCAGCTGCTTGATGCGGGCGTCCTTGGCGGCGAGGAGGTTACCCTGGTGCAGGGCCTTGAAGGCGTCTTCGATAGGGTCGCTCATTTGGTCAGCGGGCGGGGGGTGGGGGAGAAGGCAGGGGCGGACGGGGAAACGGCCGCAGAACGGAAGCCAGAGGCCACGGCGCCGTCATCGTCGAGGTCGACCGAGATGCCGCACGCGGTCTGGATGGACTGCCGGCGGATGTATGTGATGGCCCCGCCAATCTTCTGGGCGTCGAGGCCCTCGGACTTGACCATGAGGCGGCCGAAGTCAAAGCGCTCGCCGGAGGTATGCAGGAAGGCGGTCGAGACGCCGACCTTGCCCTCTTCGGAGATGAGCGTCTGGATCAGGGCGAGGTTGTGGTCGAGCAGGACGGGCTTGATGGCGTCGAGCAGCGCGTCGAGGGAGACGTAGCGGTTCTTGAAGCCCGGGTTGACCTTGTTGGCCTTGACGTTGTCGAGCTGCGCGAGAGCGGCGACCAGGTCGGCCGTCGCGGTGTTGGGGGATGTGGGTTCTTTAGGCATAGGGAAAGGGGAGGTCAGTCCTTGCGGATCAGGTCGCGGATGTCGGCCTTGCCGATGGACTCCTGGAGGACGGACAGGGAGACTTGACGGACCTTGCCGTCGATGACGATATTATACGCGGGGCCGGAGGGCTTGAGCGTGCTGGTCAGGGGCTTGGCGAGGACGCCGTCGGGCAGCAGGATGTAGCGCGTGCCCGGAATGACAGCGTAGGCCTGAGCCTCGGGGATGTTCTTGATGGAGGTTTTCTTCATAGGTTGGAAAGGTTACAAAAGAGGGGGAAGGGTCGAGTTATGTTAACTCAGTTGATGGCGCCGCGTTGAGCTGCGTCGTAAAGTAGCACTGCGTCTGCGTTCCAGAGCGTGATGTCGAGGCGATTGCCGTACAGTTCCAGCGCGCGCCCTTTCAAGTGGTTCTTCCAACCTTTGCCGTGGTCCTTCTTCTTGCCCAGGGAGTGAGCGGCCTGCCACGCTTGGGGCTTAACGCGGTGAATCTTCCAGCCCATGGCGACGGCGGCGCCGTAGATCATGCCGAAGTTCTGGGCGAGTCGGGCGATGGAGGCGGCGGGAATCTTCGGGCCGTAGCCGGCGGTGGAAGGCTCCTCAAGGAAGAGCTCGACGTCCTTTGCCTTCAGGGAGATGTCGGCGATATACTGAGCAACCTCAACATCGGTCGGAGGCATCTTGTCGGCGGTGATCTCAGGGTCGCCGGTCTTGGACCAGACGAACGCCCCGGACTGACCGGGGTCTACTGCTATGAGGATATGCGCCACAGGTCGAAACTTTCAGCGGGTCAAAACCTTTTGCGAGCGGAATAAATTAGCCACGCGGAAGGCGTAGTCGTTTGCCCGGAAGTCTCGGCTGCGGGCCTCAGACCAACCGACATTCCAGACGAGCGCCATCTGTTCGGGGCTAGGGTCGGTCATGCCGAGGCGGTGGAAGTTCGCCCTGATCCAGCGGAGGTGCGAAGCGGCCACCATGTCCTGCGCCGTGGCGTCGCGCCACTTAGACCAGGGGAAGGAGTAATGGCCCTCGGCCTTGAGGCGGGCGGAGGCATCGTCCCATGCGGCCTTCCCGACCTGATACTGGCCACGCTCACCGGCCTTGCCGATGGCCTTGCGGTTGTGCCCGGACTCGACCGCGGCGACGGCCTCGAGGAAGGCGGCGTCGGTCTTGGCTTGGGCGTTGAGCCCGAGGAGCAGCAGGGCGACGACGGAGAAGCGCTGGTTGAGGGTCATGGCTGGCCCTTGCCCTCCTTGGCGGCGTTCCAGTCTAACTGACATTGGAAACACTTGTCTTTCATGTTGCCAGCATAGGTAGTCAGAGCCCGATCCATCTCATCCCCGGCCTTGGTCAGCCGTTCGACCTCGTCCATCAGTAGGGCGGTTCTTCTCATGAGGATGGCGTTCTCACTTTCAAGCCGTTCGGCGTGTTCCTTTTCAGCGAGATAGTCGTGGAGCATATCGACGATAGCCTCCTGTGCTTTCTGGAATGGAAAGTCTTCTCTCATACGCGTCTCGGGACTTGTGATCCGGCGACTTCGAAGCCGTCGAGCTCGTAGGAGTATTGGATGCCGACCCAGCCACCGGCGGCGGCGTAAGCCTGGAGCGATACTTTCACGGCGCCGTCTTCGTGCAGGGCTTCGTGATAGTGGTGGAGGAGTTTCTTCATGCGGGTCGAGGCGATGGCCGTCTTGTTGGAGCAGATGTCCCCGGTCAGGATGCGCTCGTTAATTTCATAGACCTCGGAGAGCAGGGCGACCATGCCGTCGAGGTGGCGGAAGTTACTCATGGGGGTGAGCGTCTGGGGTGATGACGCGGCCTAGCATGATGGCGGCGTCGATGTCGGCGATCTGCTTGCGCAGCTTGTCATTCTCCTCGAGCACGCGGAGCCATCGGGCGTGGTCGGTCTCGGCCTCGATGCGCCAATAGTTTACGTTGCCGGCGAGACGCTCGGCCTCGGTGCGGAGGTTCGCGATCTCCTCGGACTGGTCGACGATGATGTGGGCTTGCATGGTCAGGGCGTTGTCGAGGCGGTCGGACATGGCCTTGAGGGCCACGGCGTTCTTGTGCAGCTGACGGGCGATGCTCCAGGGGAACAGCCACCAGAGGCGGGGGAGTGAGTCGGGTCGGATGATGAGCATGGAGGGATGATGGGCTAGGGGGTTAGGCATGGGTGGTAGGGCGGGAGAAGCGGCGGGCCTTGCAGCGGAGATAGTAAGCGCGCTTCATGGCTTTGACCTTGTCCAGGTTGCGAAGCCTCCACGCCTTGACGTTCGCCCGGTGACGCTCGGGGTTTCGGTACTTGGGCTGGTTGATTTTGCCGAGCCAAGTCGTCTGGGTAAGATTAATCCATGTTGCTAAAGTCTGCCCGGTCACGCCCAAGACCTTGGCGGCGGCCTCCTTGCTCATTCGGGCCGCGTTCAGCGCCGCGATCTGGGGGAGTAGGGACTCCAGACGGCGGGCGTTGAACAGGGCGATGGGCTTGAGCAGCGGGATGTCGCGACCGAGGAAGGTCACCTTGTCGGTGAAGACGAAGTTTGCGGAAGGCATGGTCTTACTTCGTGCGCTTGGCGTAGGGGCCGCGGCGGTTGAGGTTCGTCCAGGAGATGCCGGTGAGCGCGACCCACGTGCGGACGGCGCCGATGGACACGCCGAGGGCGAAGGCGGCGTCGGCCTGAGATTTGCCGGCCGTGTTCAGGGCGTTCAGCTGCGGGAGGATGCCAGCCAGACGGCGGGCGGCGTGTGGGAGCACCGGGCGGGACAGCCGGAGGGGGCGGTCGCCGACGGTGATCAGGTCGGTGGGTTCTTGGTTCATGTGCGGGTTGGGTGGGAAGGGTTACTCGGCCTTGGTCCAGCAGAGGATGGTGACCTTGGGGTTGGAATGGGAGCCGGCGTCGCGGTACTCGACGACGTGATCGTAGCGGGCCACGACTTCGGCCTTGGCCTTGGCGGTGACGTACTTGTTGAAGTCGGCGGAGGTGGGCTCGCTCGCTAGGACGACGAGTTGGCCGCGGACGTGGTCGACGCCGTACAGGGCGTAGGCGCCGAGGCCCTTGACGGAGCCGTCCCGGTCCTTGAGTTTGGCGGTCTCGCGGAAGTCGATGGCCTTGCGCTTGAGGAGTTCGGTCATGGCCCGGTCGTTGACGAGTTCGGCCTTGATGGATTTGGTAGTCATGTGCGTTTGTGTTGGGGGAGATTACTTGTCGCCGCGGATGCGGACGAGGGAAGGGTGACGCAGGGAGGCGTCGGGGGTGACGCAGTGGAAGGCGACCTCGGCGGTCTGGCCGATGACCTGGGCACGGCGGGCGAGCAGATCGCGGCGGGTCTCGTTGCTCATGCCCGTGCCGACGTTGACGTAGCGGCGACCGAGGCGGACGACGATGCGGCCAGCCATGCCGGCGCACTTGCCTTCGCCTTCGACCACGTCCACGACCTCAGCGTCAACGGTATCGGAGGCCTTGAGTTTCTGCCAAGCTGCGGAACGGACGCCGTGGGAGTAAGGGGCGGAGGCATCCTTGACCATGACACCCTCGAAACCTTGCGCCGTGAAGTCACGGAAGGCCTCCTCGGGCAGGACGCCGACGAGCGAGGGGACGAGGAAGAGGGAATCGGGCTTGGGCAGGGCGGCCTCGAAGATGTCGACGAGCACCTTACGGCGTTCGCGGTAGGAACTGCTGCTCATGCAGGGGACATCGAAGACCCAGAGGCGGGCGTCGAGGGCCGGGGCTTCCGACCTGATCTCGCCGACGTCATTGAAGAAACCTTTGCCGGCGACGGCCTCACAGTCGAGGGTCCAGATGCCGTCGGC
>Ga0208723_1000414_pt1 | contig 11837 bp, 11 predicted proteins | sample LakMenEpi31Aug12_FD_150750 | JGI IMG/M metagenome (GOLD analysis project Ga0208723, IMG submission 150750) | Freshwater microbial communities from Lake Mendota, WI - 31AUG2012 deep hole epilimnion (SPAdes) | ecosystem: Environmental > Aquatic > Freshwater > Lake > Epilimnion/Euphotic zone ...
GAAAAATGATCGCTATCCCAAGGACCTATGTGTTCGATATCTTGTTCCTTGAATACTGTAAATCTATCAATGTTTGTCCATAATTGTATCACGGCGTAAGGTGTTGGAAAATTCTTAGACAGCAACATAGAATTTATAAACGAGTGTTGCATTGATGACGCACTGACTCCCATGTTTATCACCGGTCTGTTTAACATAGTTGACAGCTGGTAAGAAATAGTTTCATCCTCGGCAAGGCCGACTCCAACGGTGCATGAACATCCGAATATAACCACTGCATTAGACCAATTGATTGTGTCCCACTCGTCTGCTCTATATCCATTAGAATTACAGTTGTATCTAACATCCTTGGTTCTATAGTGCCAATCAAGTGGTTGTATTTTGAGATTTTTCTTTAGAAGATCAGGCGAGTCACTTGATGAAAACTTATCAGAGATCGGCATCGGAATGTCAAAAGTTTTTAAGACTGTATGATCAAGATGTGTTAACAAATTTGCTTTGAGAAAAGGATATTTGAGAAAATATTCAGGATATTTTTCTGCGCCACTCCAGTTATACATTTCAAGATCCTATAATAAACTTATATAGTTCGTAGGCAAACAAATCATGACCCTTGGCACTGGGATGACAACACACTGTTACCCAATGATTCGGAGTGCCTTTGCCGTTGAAATCCCAGAATCCTACATTCTTGATTCCTTCTTGGGCAAGGCATAGATCCATAAAAGTCGAATAGCCCTGCGGCTTAAACATTTTATCCCAAGGCCATTGATCTACAATAGCGTCAAGAATTTGTTCTTTGTTTTTATCGAGAGACTGCATGCTGGCTGTGTGTTCAACATGTTTGGTTATTTTTTGATGTTCGTCGCGAATGATATTCCATCGAATTATATTTTTAAAATCAGTTTGAGTATATGTTCTATCGAAACCAGGAGTAATAATTAATTTTGCGTTTTTTAACTTACACCAGTTCTCTAATTCAATGACATTAGATATTTGTTCTAACATGCTGGATTTTTCGCTGTGTACTGCGGTACCATATCCTTTCCATAATGTTTTACGCGGACTGTCTGGTTGATCTTCGTGCCACGGCCACATACAATGAAACTTGGCGATCTCATTACTGTCGTTACCCAACTCATCACTAAGGAAATCAAAACGCTCAGGGCCGCTTGGCACATAGATTACAACAAGTTCATCAATGTTATGCCAGTCTATCTGAGGATGAAAGTATAGACTCTTAATAGATGCTCTATTACCTTTGCCTTTGAGTCCAAAATTGATAGCGGTATACTCGGAATTAAAATATTTTTTACAGAGCACATTCACAAATGCATTTTTATGTTGCATAAATGTCCAATCAATGTTACCCTTGTTATCAATTCTTAATTCTTTGTGTGCTAACAACAGCTTGGATTTTTCTGCGTCTGTTAGAATAGGTTCCATAGGAACGCCCGTCTTTAGCATAGACCAATCATGTGTTTCATAGATATCTTGATCTATCGCCCCCTGGCCTTCTACAAATGAACAGCCTAAACTAATTATAGCTTTTCGTGTTCTTTTCAACTCACTGTTTATTGCGGCAATCTCGGTGTTATGCATGCGTGACTCCCGAAACATAATTCCTCAGCGTTTCAATTGCTTTAGGCATATTAACTGTGGAATTGTCACTGAGTACTTTGAAATTGTGATCAAGAATATCTTTCATTGAAATAAACCATTGAATCTTTTTTTCATTTGACATAGCTCTGATATTTTTGAGTATTTGAATAATTGCATCTAATCTATCCCACGACTCTAACTCGTCGTATGATTCATCTATAAATCCATGAAACGTTTTATATCCCAACTCTCTGAGATATCGTAGACTGTGTTTGTTACCGTACATTATAAACGGATGCCTTGTGGCAATAGGTTTAAAAGTTTTTTCACTGATAAAGCAGGTATTCTCAGCGAACGATGCTTCACTGACAACACTTACCCATGTGTCTAATGTAGCTTGATGGTTCAAGTCGTGTTCAAATAAATTACCCAGTGGTCCTTCAAACCCATTTTTTTCTGTTTCTTTAAGATTACTTCTAGGATACATAGGCAACATATGCTTATAAGAATTGTACACATCCTGATCTAACATCCGTCCATCATAAAATCCTTTGTGGAATGTAAAAGCATTCATACTGTTGATCCCATCATCAAGTAATCCATTTTTATACAGACTATCAAATAGCCAGATACGATGGGGTCTGGATCTTTTTTGAAATGCGTTATACAACTTGATATCATTGATATTTTTTGTTTTATAGGCAATTTGTTTTTCCGACGATGGCAACAGATACCGCTGATTGCTTGCACATTCATGAATGTATTTTTCAAAATGAATATAGGGAATTACGCACATCTTATCATTGATTTGTCGATTCAAACACCATTCGTCGTATTGTTGAGCCACCGCAAGATTCCCTGTGACATATATAACCCTGCTGGCGCTTATTTCATACTGAGCACATCCAGCATGAAACCAATCAAACAGCCAATCTGTATGATATCCCTCGTGCGATTGATCAAGCAATAAGTAACAGTGTTTCTTACGCAGAGCCGATAGTTGTTTCGTGTCTAAAAATGCAAACACAGACTTGCGGTGTGATATGTTTGAATCATAATCGTTGTTAAGATCGGCCGACCCGCACCAATCCCAGGGAGCATGTGCTACTCCAGTTGGTATTATATAATTCGCATATGATTTTCTATTACTCCATTGATCAAATGTCACTGTGTCTGCATCTAATTGATCGGCATACAGGCGTTGAGTTTTGATTCGAGACAGCACTGTGGCCAATGGACTGGGTGGGAATTTACGGATGTTGGAAGTATTTCTTTCCTCACATGCAGTGATATTCAGTAATTCATCGACGTTTTCAAAAATAAAATTCATGTCCTATTCCATTGTTCTACATTAGTTCCATTGGCAACACTGCGACGAGCAATCAGTTGTTGTATTTCAACGTCATCTTTCTGTTGATCTGTAGGTGCAAATAAAGCTCTACTTCTAGGGTCAACATCAATTGGAGGATCTGTCAAATAATACATAGCGATACTGTTTCTTGTGACGCCAACTGGAGATTCCACAGCAGAAGTTAATCCGTGCCATGTACTTTGTGTAGTGTCAAATATTACCGCTCTGTTAAACATAGGCGACACTGTTTGAAATATAGTAGTAGGACCACTGCTATCCGAATTCCAGATTCCAAAATCTCCGCCCCATGCTGGTTGCCATTGAGGTGTAAGATATATTATTAAATTATATTTACGCTGGAGATGAAGCTTGGGATGAATGCTGTAATCCAGATGAGGATTTAATTTTCCTCCTTGCGGATAACAGTGAAGGCCACCGCCATGTAGACCCGGATCTGTATATAAATTCGCAGTCCCAGTTAATCCAATGAGCAGATCTGTAAATTGTTTGGAGTTCAAACAATACAATAACTGATATATGCTTTGGGGGAATCTATCCCAGATGTTGCATGTACGTTTAAGTTCAATCTGGTTATTGTATGTACCGTTATACATCCCAGACTCGTAGGCAGGAAAATCTTCTGCAATTTTAGCTGCAACAGATTCCTGTAGAAAATTATCAATAACACAGTGTGAATACGCACTTTGGTTAAAACTGCCGAAAGCGTTTTCTACGTTTTCTAAATTAATTAAATTACTAACCATCTGTCATTCTTTAAAGTCCAGTGTATAGATTCTTCCAATCGTTGATACACCGGTTGTGGAACCCATCCCATATCTTTCATTTTACTTCCGTCAAGTGCATATCGTAAATCATGTCCAGGACGCTGACTGTGAAAATCTAACATTTCATAATTCAAAGATTTACCTTGAACATCAGCAATGTATTGTGCGAGTTCTAAATTGTCAATCTCTGTTGATCCTACAATATTAAACTTTTGACATTTTGCCCCTCCGGGATCTGCTGGCAGTTTAGATAGATCCTGTTTATACAAAAATAACAATGCATCTGCCACATCCTTAGCATGGATATAATGCCGAGACCCTGCCTTGGTTTTTTCCGGATTTGAATGAATGGAAATTTTTTGATTATCTCTTACACGTTTTATACAGAGAGGAATATACTTTTCTGGATGTTGCCTTTCTCCAAACACATTCATAGTGTGTGTAATTATTGCAGGTAATTTATATGTATTTTCATATGCCACAACGAATTCTTCTGCAGCGGCCTTGCTGGCGCTGTATGGATTAGTTGAGTTGTATCGATCATTTTCTTTGTAATTAATTCCATATGGTGCAGGACCGAAGACTTCGTCTGTAGAAAAATAAACAAATAAATCTAAACTATCTAAGTTGCGAGCGTAGTCCATTAAATTCACAGTTCCAACTACATTGTCCTGTACAAATTCCATAGGATATGTAATTGAACGATCAACATGACTGCCGGCTGCGAGATGTGCGATGATGTCTACTTTGCCTATCATTGATCTAATTTGTGGATTCAATTCTGCTTTTAAATCATGATGCACCACACGCACTCTCTTGCGTACTGCTTCAGGATAACTAGAGACTACTTCATGCAATCTATTCAAATTACCACTGTAATCCAATCTATCTAAAGTTACAATTCTCCAATCAGTTTCAGATAAAAGTTTATCAATTAGATGATGAGCAATGAACCCTGCTCCGCCGGTGATTAATATTGTTTTGCTCATTATACTGTCTCCTTGCAGTCTTTATAGAAATTAGCCAATTCTGGAAATGTATTTACAAAATTGGTGCCACGACGCTTGTCATATTCCGTAAACCAATTAAAGAAGTCTCTACGTCCCTCTTTTACTTTATCTGGGGTATAGATAGCTGATTCCATGTATTTTACCACTCTTTCAAATTTAGCATACTCTAAGTCGTTGAATTTACTACGGTTTTTATCGTCTAAATTGGCTAAAATGAAGTCTAGATGGCTTACCATGTAACTCATAAATTCTTCTTTAGGCAATATATTCATATCATACTGTAATGGCTCTTTTAAGAATGGTGTGTCAAATCGTACACGCTGCCATTGTTTTTGATTATCAGTGTTATACTTTGTTCTCCATTCTAAAATCTTTTCTAATAGACTTTGAAAGTTAGTTACTGTTAGAATATTAAAGGTACACATAAATGTAATCGGTAACTGTGTTTGAGTTAGGTACGTATCGAGGTTGCGTTCCCATACTGTGAGATCCAATCCTGTACGAATATATTCGGCAGGCGTACCCCAAGTATCCATGCTGGTAAAAATTTTAAAATCTTTGATACATCCGTTGGTAATTAAATTATTGATTTTTTCTACCAGCCTATCAATTAGGATTGGCTTTACTCCAAAATTTGTGTTGATGTTTAATTCAAGATTGGGCAAGGGATTAACCAATAAATCATCTAACAACTTCCAGGTGCTTGATTGTAACAGTGGTTCGCCGCCTGTTATTCGCAAGATAGTTAATGTCTTACGAACTTCAGGCCACCACCGCCACCATGCTTCTACATACGGATTAGTTTCTTCTTCGTAGATTTGAAACCAATCAATATCGTTGCGATGATTCTTAACCATGTCGTAAGGACCGTAGTCTTTGATCTCTTTATAATAGCTGCTGGAATGTTTGGGATGGCAATATCCACATTTGAAATTACATTCGTTTCCGAAACTAACTTCAATGTACTGCGGGTTAATGTTCTGATCCCAATCGCCATCTTTGATCTGTTGAAATCTTTGATCTGTATAGATTGTTGAGTTACGTTCTTTACGATCACTGACGTAGTCGTCCCCCATTGCTTCGATATTCCAGCAGTAATTACAACCGCTGGGTTTTCCACCGTTGAGCATTTCTAATCGTTCGTGTTTCTTTTGATTGGTGTTATGTAATGCACTTGCATCTATAACAATCTCATCTAAAGGAATCTTGTGAGGAGCCGGATGGTAACAGCTGTGTGTTTCACCCGACTGAAGATATATCGTAGTGTGGTGCCACTTGGCCATGCAAAAAGTTGGCGATATCTCATTCATTATAGGAATAAATTTTTTAATTCTTGCTATATCGTCCATCGAACTGTTCCTTGAGCCACACAAAATCGTTTATCATTTTTAAAGCTTGTAAATTTGTTTTGTTTTTTATGCCATAGTCTCGACCGCATGTAGATCCGTCAATAGCATATTGATCTTTAGATTCTTCACACCATACTCGTAATCGTTCCTGTGTTTCTGCATCTTGTTGACGAGCAATTACACGACTGGCTAATTTGGCGCATTCTCTAAATGCTGATTTCCAAGTGTTAAATGGATCAGTATTGAACCCATTTATGTTTGAAACTTCTGGCATAGGTTTAAACCATCTGCTGATACTTGTGGTCATATCTGGTTTTGAAAGATCCATATCTATGGTCAGCTGCCTCGGCAAGAGTTTTACGCCACCGTTACCGTATTCTAAACCATTTACTGGATTCCTGCTTTTCCATACATGCACTGTAGATTTAGCGTTAAAATCATAGTAAGGAATATGATAATTAAAATCAAAGGTATCTAAAATAATAGCATCTGCGTCTACCACATAAAACATGTCCGTAGATACTGCTGTTGCTGCTGCTATATGGGCTTGATGTATGCCCTGCACATTTTTAATCCAGTGGATTTTATTTCCGTCGAGCCTAGATATCAATGATTGATATCGTTCTTCAGCGAATGGTTCATAATAGGAAATGAATGCCACATCGAGCTTTTTAGGTCTGCTGGCTATAACATCTATTTGTTTTTTATTAGTAAAAAATCTGTAATCCCATTCACGTTGTAGTATCTTCGCAGACTTCGGAAACAAACAGACTCCGTCGTAATATTGATTATTTAGAAACACATGAATGTAACTCTCATCCCATTTAGTCACGCAATAATCTAAATGAAAGTCAGAATCTAATTCTACGTAGTCCCAAACTACCCAGAAAAATTTTGTAAATGCTCGAGACCTTACTTCTTCAAATGTTTGAACATGTTCGAGTTTTTGTGCGTTAGGAAATCTCAGTCGAAACTGCTGCCATGCTTGGGTGTCTATTGAGCCTGTACCGACATAGAATATATCATACATTGTCAACCGCCCTGTAATACGTCAAACCTAAATTGATTGTTTCATCATATAGATCCAATGTATATTTGCTCTGTGCTGCATCAAGAAACGGCCAATCAAATCCCAACTGTTGTTTGATCTTTTCGCCAAGGTCTCGAATAGCTGTGTCGAGATCCCGTCCATTGTCTTGCTCATAAGGTCGTCCGTACTGCTCCCATATACCTCTAAGAATTTCAAAATCTCGTACTTCCACATAATTCCAGTCTGTGCAATTAGCCAGCCATGTGCCTAATCTAGCACCATAGACTGCATACATACCGTTTTCTTCATGAGCGCCAACTGTGGACCACATACGCAGTCTATGTATGTTATGCCACCAAATCTGTTCTCGAATTTCTTGGGGTGGTACACGTACTCCGTCAAGTAGCGTCATCTTAACACCTTCGCGGAATCCTGCTCTCCACGCCTGGAACGGTGATCCTGTAATAACACTTTCACTGTAAACTCTGGGAAAATTGCGATATCCATCCTCCCAACAAAAATCTACTTGACCTCGATCGCTGTCGCTGTTCTCATGAGTTTTCATATTAAGGACAAAATCTTTCTTCCAGATTTTTAATCCGCCGTTGCCATAGCGTAAGCCATTGATGCTGTTTCGACCACACCATCCATATACCTGGATCTTAGGATCGTCCATGTTGAGATCTAAATTAAAAAATGAAGGATCAACAATGTTATCTGCATCTACTGTGATAAACCAATCTGTTTCTGATAATTCGGCCGCGGCTTTGTGAGCATGATCGCTGCCCTTTACTCCATGAACACGCTTGGCCCAAGGCACCTTGGCGCAGAGATCAGCGTAGTGAAGATCTGCATTAGGTTCGTCGTAGCTTAAAAACACTACATCAAATTCTACTGTTTTCATTTATATTCTATCACGTAATTTTTAAACAATCGTCTTGTATATACACTGAACTGGTCAAAGTCAATATTTTTCACCGTCACAGTCTTACCGATAAGATCATTGATCGTGATAACATGATTCTGATACAATATGTTAGGATCGTTATATGCGGTGATTAAAAAATTCATTTCAGTGCTGCCATCCCAGACAAAGTTTCTTCGTTGGCCTTCAGTCTTTGATTTTTTTGTTCCGCCGAATTCCTGTGACAATTGTATTTTTAATGTTTTAGTTCGTTTAGTGTATGTTAAGTATACATCCGGTTTTGTGACTGCGGAATATTCTGTTGAAATAATTCTATGCAGTACATCATCGAGCTTGATTAAAGTTTTCAATTCTGCAATTTCTAAATTTCCTGAGCTGATGTCTATCATGCAGTTTTCTATCTGTATCTCCGCATTGATTATAGATTCAGCTAAATGACTATCTACAACGACTTTATTGACTTCGTTGGGAAAAGCATAATCGGGACCAATGCTAATGACCTTGCCAGTAGTGGGGTCAAACACTGCGGCATAAACCGTAGGTGCGGGTTTATACTCCGCTATCCATTTTTCAAAATCTTCTATGGTTTCTATAATTTCCATGCTATTTCCTCTAAGATGTTAATGACTTCATCGGTGATTTTATCTTTTTCTACGTAATGTACAATGTCATGCTGTTGGTAATTGCCAATTTTTAATTGTGCTTTTTTGTCAAGATAAAATCCCACGTGGTTACTCCATGTGTCTGCAGGCCAAGGCCAATTCTGTATCATAGGCTTCATGTGAACAATCCTAGGAAACTCTAATGGATATGCTATTTGATCTGATATGTCTAGGATTTTTGCTGCTAGAGCAAACGCTTCGTCTGTGCCTACTATCTTGGGTTTATATTCTGACAAAAACACATTGGCAAACTCCACAGGATTTTTAATAATGTGTCTGCCCAGGTCAAAAAAGTCTCGAGCCATTTGAGAATCTTTAGCGAAAAATGTCCACATAGAGTATACATCAGGCAGATGATTTTTATCAAAGCATTTGCGGTAAGTTCTATCAGTGACGATCTGTGATCTGTATGTATGCACTCTGTTGGCAATATACAGCTGAGAGTTATCAACATGATAATCAATCCAATGACTATAATCTCGCATGAATAACATGTCAGCATCCAAACATACAGTGTGGTCAAACGGGGTCAGCTGATCCATCCAGCTACGTCCGTCCCAAAATGTTTCTTGATTCCATTCTATAACGTGATCAAACACCCACGGGCTTTTAAGTTTTTGTAATTTCGATTGATCATCTATTACCAATGCTACTTTGTCGTAGCCTGGCTTTTGAGTATTCTTGATACTGAGCGCAAGGGCATAGGCCATACTGAGATAATCAACTGTATCATGTTCTGCAACTATCAGGAGATATCCAAAATTCATATCATCTCCAATAACTGCTGTTTGTGTCTCACAATACTTTGTTTGTTCATGATATGAATATCTAATCCGCGAACAGCAGCAGCACAATATGTATTGTCTAATTTGTAGTCAACTAAAAATTTCAATGTAGATCCATCAACTTCGTATAGGATGTCTTTGTCTAACGCTGATAATACCGCTGGCAGGCGGCCTAATGCAGTCTCTTCAAACCCATCTAACAGATGTTTGGCCACACTGAAGGCAATGTCGTTTCTAAACTGTCTGTGATCGAATCTAAACACGTCAGCATAATACAGATAATTTTGTTTGACATATTCTACTGTGTCAAAAAACAGTTTAGACGCAGGATTTTTAGTGAACATCACTGTAGTGGCCCAATATAGTTTCACACCAGTTTCAGAAATATTGACATCGAGGTATCCCAATCTGCGTTGACTGTAAATGTCGTTGATAGATTCCCCTATCATGATGTCTTGATCAACATCCCAATAGCTGTTGAGGTTATCAGATAGTATGAAATAATCACTGTCGATCAACAGTGTTCGTTCATATGGAGTCAGCTCCCAAGCTGAATGTCTATTGGTGTTGGTAAACGGAACCATCTGTCCGTCAATGCCATCTCTGAGAAATCGTTGATTTCCAGTTTGTGGTTTTTCAGTCAATATGATCTGGTCAAATACAGTGTTGGCTAAATCAAAAACTAGACTCTGTTTCATCCAATCAATAGTAGTAGCATCAGTGATCAAACTCACTGGCACCTCAAGATGTTTTTTGGCTAGGCCGCCGCTGATTATGCTGAGCAAAGCATAATCCACTGTGCGATTGTTATACGCATAGATCAAAATGCCTTTGGTCATGACTGTATTAATTTTTCCACAGATCTGCTTTTTTTGATCTGCTGATATTGAGCGAAATATTCATTAGTGACTTCAAAATATCTGCTGAATATTTCATCACAGAATGTCTGTACATCACTGATCAACACGGGATTTTGGTTAACGTCGAGCAGTACTATGTCTGTGAGTCTGCCTTTGGCGCACAGCATTTCTACAAAGGTTAACAGATCTCTGTCAATGCGAAATATACCACCACTGTGGCCATAGTTGAGTTTGGCTTCAGATCTTTCTTTGAGGATTTTTTTCTGTATAGAAAAAGTCTGTTGATAATTGGCAAAATCCAAAGCTGCTTTCAGCTGCTGTTGCATACATTCTCCTAATATAAACTGCGTAGTTTATTTATAGGAGTAGGTATGTGCTGGATTAAAAATAGAAGAACAGTCGCATACGGTTAGTCAGATTCTGCACTATGGTCTGAAGTTGAGCTGCTGGAATATCAGCAGCGGTGGTGCTTAATAACATTGTCACAGCTAAGACATTTGTGCTGCCACTCATTTTCAATTGCGCAGATAATTGTTCACCAGAAGTGGGAGCTGAAAATGTTACTGTGCCGAACACAGAGTTCCATCTAGGGTGCCCTATCAGTAGGAATAGATCGCATACGTTTTTGTTGGCTCCACCATAAGTACATCTTCGATATGCGTACACTTGAAATGTGTTGACTGTGGCATTTTCATAGATAAATCCAGCGGACACATCCGTTGTCCCACCTGTGGCACGACCAGTTTTACCCCAACCTACGGTTCTGTTAGATCCCGGACGATAGCCAAATGCTGTAAGCGGGCGACTGGTAGGATAATTGCCTGCGGGATAGTAGACCGGGAAAGTTGGATCCGGTGCTGGGTCATCATTTAAAACGTATACTCCCGGATTTCGCCGATCGGCTGGAATATCCTGATCACCATATCCGAAAGTTTTCACATAAAAATCACCGTCATATATCGTGGTGGTTTTAGCAACTTGGTATCGAATACTCGGGCCAGGAGTAGGACCCAACCCAGCAACAGTATTCACGTATTGAGCAAAAAAATCGGAATCATTGGCTGGGATAGTCCAATTTCCCCCTATTGGGAAATTAAAGAGGGCACCACCACCGACACTGCCATTAGACACATATTGATCAAACGCTCTGCCGTCGCTTGTTAAGATTCCATCATCGATTCCATCTAACCTGTACGGAGACATAGAAATAGGCGATGTGTACTCACTGAGATAGTTGTTGAGATCAAACACCAAGCTGTCGAAAAATATTGATGGTGAGTATGTAGCCAGTCCTGCAGGCGGTGTATAATCTGCTGATATAGCACCTATACCCAATGTGGGCCGTGTTACTGTAAACACTGCGCTGGTAGGGACCATGATACCAGTTGCATACCGTAGATTACATGACACAGAGAGTGTGCCGTCTACTAAATCAGCTGGCGGTACAGGATCTGGGCCAAACGCTCTGCTGGGAGGAA
>Ga0208723_1000415_pt1 | contig 11702 bp, 10 predicted proteins | sample LakMenEpi31Aug12_FD_150750 | JGI IMG/M metagenome (GOLD analysis project Ga0208723, IMG submission 150750) | Freshwater microbial communities from Lake Mendota, WI - 31AUG2012 deep hole epilimnion (SPAdes) | ecosystem: Environmental > Aquatic > Freshwater > Lake > Epilimnion/Euphotic zone ...
GCGCCGTCACAGTTAGTTAAGTATTTAGATGGCCAGTCCCGAAGTCTATAGAAGTTATGATATGCTCCCCATTCTCCGGGTTTCATCAAGCCATCTAATCTGATTAAATGTTGCATGAATGCTACATAATCAGTTGACTCGTGTACAAACGTACTCCAATCAAATTTGTCAGCTAGTGATCCGGTATTCTCAGATAGATATGTTCTGACGCCGCGGGTATGTTGATTGAAAGCGTTAGCGACTATCAATTTAAATCCATGTGCTTTGGCAAATGCCTGTGCATCAAGTAACGCCATCATTGCTTCACTAGCTACAAACTGTTCGCTCCATAGCATTTTAGCATAGCAGTTCCATAATGGGCCTTCAACACCATCGTTTGGGTGAGGCCACATTGTTCTCCACTTGTAATGAACGTAATCATTGTTACTGTAAAAGTCGTCTTGTGCATTATTGCGGTAAGGATGTTCTTGAAAGAAGTCAAATCTCTCAAATCCACTGAGCATTAAGACGATATAGCCCTCGCTATTGTCCCAATCAACTTTGTCACAGAAATGCAATTGATGAACAGCCGCACGATTGCCGATGCCACGTGCTCCTAAGTTAACTGCTTCATATCCAGGGAAATGTTCTTTAGCTAGTACATTTACCCAACTGTTTTCATGCTCCATCTCTCTGAGATAATAGTCATCACGTCCTCTAACTTGCACTCTACCGCCGTGTTCTTTCCAGACTTGTTCAGTATAGCCTCCTTCACCTTGGGTCCAACTGCACCCTAATCCAATAATGTATTTCTTTTTCATTCTACATCCTGCTTGTCTAAAGTAATTTGTTCATTGATCCAATTAAATGTTTTAACTAATCCAGCTTCTAAGTCTTCATTAGGCACCCAATCAATCATTTCTTTGATTAATTTGTTGTCACTGTTGCGACCTAGTACACCCCTTGGCCCGTCAACGTTCTGTATTGATACACTCTTGTTGTTTAATTTAGCAATTAAGAAGACTAATTGGTTAATACTTATCATTCTTGTGCTGCCTAAGTTAACAGGTACAGTACAATTACTATTCATAATACGTTGCATACCCTCGACACATTCGTCAATGAATAAGAAGCTACGTGTTTGATTACCCGGGCCCCATATCTCTACAACACCCTTGTCTTCACATAATGCTATTTTGCGGCATAGTGCCGCCGGGGCTTTCTCTTTACCGTTGTTCCAAGAGCCTCTTGGGCCAAAGATGTTGTGAAAACGTGCGATACGTACATCAATACCGTAGTTACGTGCGTATGTGAGATATAGTCGTTCACTGAATAACTTCTCCCAACCGTATTCACTGTCCGGATTTGCAGGGTATGCACTGTCTTCACTCATTAGAGGATTCTGCGGGTCTTCTTGATTATGACTAGGATACATACATGCGCTAGAACTATAAAAGACTTTCTTGATGCCTTTCTTCTTCATAACGTCTAATACGTTTAAGTTAATCTGGCAGCTATTGTGCATGATATCAGCATCATGTTCACCTGTAAAGATATATCCGGCACCGCCCATGTCGGCGGCTAATTGGTATATTTCATCTACGTCACTATGAATAACGTGGTCAACGTTACTATGTACTCGCAAATCAGCAATGATAAACTCATCAGCTTTCGTGTCATTGTATAGTGGATAATGTAAATCGGCACCAATTACATAGTGCCCTTGTTCTTTTAATTTCTCTACTAAGTGCGTACCGATGAATCCACCTGCTCCGCATACTAAAATCTTTTTCATGGGTATCTTTCGTCAATTATTTGTTTAATTCTTTTAGAAACAATTCTACTAGACTTTACTTTTAATGCTTCATAGTTATGATCCAATATTGGCTTTACTTTAGTTCTGAAATCACGTATCTTATGTTCATCCCATCTACTAATGTCATCACATACTTTTAATATAGCATTCATTCTAATATAAGGATCACCAATGTCATCATATGATTCGTCCCAAAACTCACCAAATGTTTTGAATCCAAAATCTCGTATTGCTTTTAGACATCCTGTAACTCCCATTATCATGAACGGGTGTTTCTCTTTAGCGGGTTTAAAAGACTTCTCTGTCAATGTCAATTCAGGAGAATCAAAGTTTGTTTCAGTTACAATACTAACTAAGCTATTCTGATAGTAATTACGTGCGGCATTATCAAAGTCTTGGCACATTTGATTGACATTTGTTTCCCCGTCTAATACTAATGGCAATTTAGATACAAATTTAGCAACGTCTTGATTTGACAAATTTAGATATGTCATGATATTTGGATTTACTGTACTACTAAACGCAATAGCACGATTTTCAGGATCATGTTGACACATACTAACATAGCTTCTGTCAATTAAATCTAATTTTGATAGACCCAATGATAGCATTGTACGATGAGGGCGGTAACGTCTATTCCATGTTAGAAACAATTTCTCAGGAACTTTGTCAACATCATATTCAGGGATTGAAGGATTAGATCCCAAATGCAATGCTAGTGCATCCTGTGATATAGGGAATGACAATAGAATCATTCTATCATCTTGACTGATTCCTCGTCTAGTACAATAATCATCATACAATACTTGAGCATTCATACACCCCGTTAAGTATATGATTTTATGCATAGGGATACCATTGTGGAATCTAAAGTAAGAATGCATCAAATCTAATTGTTGGTCCTTAATATAAGCTTCTGCACTCATGTCTAGTAAGAAGAAGCCTTTGCTATTTCTAACATGATGTATGATATGTTGAGGGCAATGTGAAAATTCCATAATCCCTGACTTAGGCAAGAAATATGACTCAAACGGAATGCGCCAAGTCAACGTGAATGGAAAAATATAGGTGTCTCTATCATCTATCATCATAGATGACGATAATGTATAATTCTCATCAGGATTATTGAATATCACGTGCCAAATGTTATCGGCCCAGAAGTTATGACTACTGGTTTGCGCTCCTTGCGCTACAGCAGCCATACTTAGTATGTTAGGCAATTCTGTATTCATCATAGGGCCTCTAGGGCCAATCCAACTATAAACTACTTTAATTTTATCAGGCATAGTTTATTTATTTCTCATAACTTTGGGGATGATAATATCAGTTCCACAAATACAATGTTCTTTTCTACATGTAATCTTCTTAGGTCCAATGTTACTTACGTCTTCTAATATATGCCCTACTGTGCCGCCCATACCACAACTTGCAAAGCTTACTAAGCCTACAGGATTGATGAAAATACTATCACCCACACTACATTGCCATCCTGAAAAGAAGTTCTGTCTATCTACAATGATTTCATTACTGTTTGTTGGGCAAACATAATCATCTTCGTATCTGTTATAGCTTACGCATTTGCTAGGATTGTATGGCTTAGGCAACGTAAAGTTCATCTCAGTGTTATGCTCATTGAGGAACTTTTCTTTCTCAGGATCTTTGTATTGCCACGGACCAGCATTCACGCTCAATTCGTCATACAACGGAGTCCATTCTAATACATAATTGGGCATTACTGACTTCAAATGCTCACCGTACTCAACAATCTCCCAGAATCTTTCTTCATGCATCAGCATCTTTGTGCAAAGATAGTTTACTTTGTCACATAAGAAGATATTGTTTTCTTTGTACTTCTCTTTGTTACTGAATTCAACGTGGAAGCTTGCAACAATATCATCAAACAAATGATAGTGTTTCTGCCACCAAGCTAACGGACGACTTAGATTAGTATTAACTGCTAGAGTACAATCAGGAATCTCTTGCTTTAACCATTCGCAGATAGGAATAAAGTTACGCCAAGCAGTAGGTTCACCGCCACTAAAGAAGAATTTAAAGTTCTTGTACCCTACTTCTTTGTAGCGATTGATGATGACACCCAAGTTCTCAATATACTTGTCTAAGTTGCCATCATTAGGATTCTCTCCGCCCCAATTGCCCGGATTACAATAGCTACATTTGAAGTTACAATAGTTGTTGACTTGCCATGTTACTGCGATATACGGTTCAGGGGCTTCAATTGCAATTAGCTTTCTGCCCATTCGTACACCTCTCTGAGTTCAGGGATTACATCTTCAATCTTTTCTTTTCTAAATTCATTCAATTCGTCATTGAATTTCTTGAATTCTAAGATTCCACCTTTGTTTTCTTCACCCACATTCAAATTGTAGATAATCATTTTGAATCCATTGTGAATGTCAGGGTTGTCTTTGTAACGATCCTGATAGATACGATACAATTCAGTTAGTCTACGCTTTACATGCTTAGGAAGAATCATGATATTTGCATACCACGGGTTAGTTGCTAAGTTGAATCGTGGGCTAGATTTAGTGTCAATAAAGCCTTCATCTAACATATAGTCAAAGAAGTCAGGGAAGTCAAACACATTCCATATACTAATAGTAGGAGTGATTTGAAACTCAGCGTGAGGTACTTGTTCTTTCAGTGTGCGAATGTTCTTAACAATACGATCCCAATCAGTACCTTTACGGATGACTTCAGCAACATCACCGTCAGCATCTAAGCTAGCCCAGATTTTGAGTTTAGGGAACTGCTTCCAATAGCCAATCAAGTCTTTATCCTTGAACTTCAAGCTACTGAAATTGGTTGTGTATGTTAATTCAATCTGTTCGTTCAACCCGTTTTCAATCCAATAATCTAGACACTCATAATGCTCAGGAGTAATGATGATTTCACCACCCGCAAAGTATACTTCTAATACGTCTTTAAGATATGGCTTTAGCTTGTTCATAAAGTTCATTTCTTCTGACGCATTAATCACAATCTTTTTAGTGCCAAAGTACTTTTCATACTCGTTAACACCCATTCTATCTACAAACTCTTGTGCCCATAGACTAGAGCAACCTGGACCGCAGCTACGACATTTCATGTTGCAAATGCTACTGAATCGTAGATCCATGTACTTCATTTTGAATTCAGAAATCTCACCGTCATCACTGGTTGTTTCACTGATATCTTTGACGTATTCTAATCCTCTACGCTTATTATGACTTTGACGCATTGTCCATGTGCCCATCAATTCCAAGTCGTAGCAACGCTTGCAAGCTTCTACAGGCTCATCGTTAAGCATCTGTGTACGCATCTTCTTATAATCTTCACTATTCATCATTTGAATAATGGATTCATTGTTGTTGATATCTGCTACAGGTTTGTTACTGTCAGCAATACAGCATGGCATTACACGACCATCAGGCCATGAATGAAAATGTACCCAAGGCAATACACAAAAGTGTTTGCCGTGTTTAACTAAGTTTTCTACTACGATTGGATCTTGCATATTATTCCGTTAAGTCTCTCAAACTATTTAATTCGGGGAATATTTCCCATAAACTTTCATTTCTGATTCTATCAATTGAATTTGTATGTTGCATGAAAATGTCTTTGTTTTCTGTCCATGAGTCACTACTAGATGCAAAGTTAACAGCGTCTGTAATTAATCGTGATAAACTTGTTCCATCACCTGTGTTGTTGTTTGCCCATGCCATTGCTTTACTTGCGGCTTCAACTTTCATTGATTTGGGCAATGATTTCGCACAGTAATAACTAGGATGTACTGCGAGATATAGACTATGGTACCAGTCTTCTCTGCGGATGATATCTTTGTCTTTCAGATACTGATAGAATTCACCGATTGTACTGTAATTAAAGATACTGAACACTGTGTTCATTTGGAAACTAACATAGTCTAAGTCACGGAACTTTAATAAATTAGATTCAACTACGCCCCAATCAGTACCAGACCTCAACCATTCAGCACGTTCGCCATAATGATCTATACTACAACTTAATTCAATCTTCTTAAAGTGCTTCCACATGTCTAGTAAGTCATAGTCTTTGAACTTGATATTACTAGCGTTTGTGTTGTATCTGAGGGTAATGTCAGTACGACCTTTGCGTATCATTTCCTCAAGCATAATATAATGCTCTTCGGTTAGTGTAGGCTCACCACCTGCAAAGTAAGCTAGGTCAATGTGCTCAATATGCTCTAACACTTCACTAAGCAAGTTTCCCTTGTGATTGTCAGCATGAATTACAATAGGGTGCTTTGGGTCGTGATTGGCTCGCATTTCTGCTCCCCATTGACTACTGAATTCACTACCGCATGTACGACATTTGAAGTTGCAAATGTTGCTGAAACGAATGTCAAAATAGTGCATCTTAAAGTCAGGAACTGTGCCGTCATCTTGTGTAGTAGGAACAATTTCATCAAAGTGTTTAGCAAATTGTTCTTTGCTATAGTTACGGAAGCTGTGCGGGCCTGAATCTTCATGCTTGTAGCAGAAATCACACATTGAATTAGGCTTGTCATTCAGCATATCCAAACGCAATTGTTTCATTTGGTCATTGTTGAATGCTTCTTTTAATGTTGTTTCTTTTGTATTTCCGTAGGGCTTAGTATAGTCATTTGAACAGCAGGGATAGATATCACCCTTAGGTGTCACATTCAAATGCATCCAGGGGAACATACAAAACGTTTTGCTTTCAGTAAGCAAATATTCTTTGTTTAAGTTGATTGTCATAAAGGGAATAATCTTTTTCTGTTAAATGGTAATAGTTCTACTAACTCAGGAAATGTTTTCTCAAAGCTTTCCCCTCTGATTCTGTCCAATCTTGTCAATTCTTCTTGGAATTTTCTTTTTTCTACATCCCAAGTATCTTTTGCATAGATCCAACCAATTGACTTTTCTAATTCATTTATCTTGCCGCTAGTAAATTTATTATCTTTCATCACTTGTATAGCACTTTCCAAACTTACTTTACCACGATCTTTTAAGTGACTAGGTAATATGTGACATGACAAATGCTCCGGGGTAGACATATTGTACAAGCTATACACATGGTCTTTTGGCTTGTACAATTCTTTATCTATCAAATATTGATAGAATTCGTGTATAGTTAAACAATTGAATACACTCAATACCGTATTCATTTGTAAATGAATGTAGGGTGTCTTTTTAGCTGTCAAGAAATTGTTCTCTACAACACCCCAATCAGTACCGCTTCTAATGTATTCTGCACGATCACCGTAATGATCTACACTAGCGTAAATCATAATGTGCTTTTTAAACTTACTCCAAAGACTTAGTAAATCCTTGTCTTTGAATTTCAAATTGCTAAGATTGGTATTGTAACTTAACTGAATATCTGTCCTACCTGAACGTATCATCTCCTCAAGTATAACATAATGTTCTTCTGTAATCAAGGGCTCTCCGCCCGCAAAGTATGCAGTTTCTATGTTTTCAATCTGACCTAATACTTCGGACAAAAACTCTTTGTTGTCATTCTTGGGTATCGTTCTAGCGAACCAAACATTGTTCTTTAAGTCTTCTTGTTCCCATTGACTACTGAATCCTGACCCACATGTTCTGCATTTGAAGTTGCAAATGTTACTGAAACGGATATCAAAGTATCGCATTTTAAACTCACTCAACGACCCGTCAATGTTAGTTGATGCCATTACTTCGTCAAAGAACCGTTCATAGTCTCTATTAGAATGTTTACGAAAACTCATTACACCCTGATCTTCATGTGCATGACATTTGATACATTCAGGATTCTTTACGTCTGATAACATATCCAAACGTAGTTGCTTCATCTTGTCACTGTTAATGATAGTTAACAATGATTCTGTCCTAGAATTACCTACGCCTTCTTCTGACGCACAAGATTCTGCAATGCAACATGGTGCGGCTACACCACTAGGATTAGTGTGCAAGTGAATCCAAGGAATGATACAGAATGACTTTCCCTCAGTCAATATATCTCTCTTTGGTATAGACTTCTTAGGAAGCTTTTTTATTTTTTTTGTCATTTTGGATTCAATTGATTAACTTCCTGACATAAACGATAAAAGTTCATGTACTCAGGGAATACTGATAGCATATCTGCATCTCTACGTTCATCTAATTCATTGAACCAGTTGTAGAAATCTCTACGACCTTCTATCAATTTACTTTCAGGATAGACAGTTTCAGCCATGTAATCTACTACACGTTTGAACTTCTCATACTCAATAGTAGTGAATGCTTCTGCTTTGTTGTCGTCTACATGTTCTTCCATAAACTTTAAAGCGTCATGCATATAGGGCATAAATTCTTCTTTGGGAAGAATGTTCATATCATATTGAATAGGGTCACGTAGATAAGGGGTGTCAAATCTCACACGATGTTTGTCTGAATCTTTGTCTTCGTACCATCCATATTGTTTGCGCCATTCTAAGAATTTACCCAAGAATTCTTTAAATGTAGTAACGCTAAAGATATTGAAAGTAATCATGAATGTGATAGGACTGTCTGTATTCTGTAGATACGTATGGAAGTTCTTCTCCCACAATTCTAAGTCAAGACCTGTGCGAATATATTCAGCACGTGGGCCCCATGTATCTAAACTAGTAAACAGTTTAAAACTACGAATCTTGCCTTCATCGCACAGTGTTTTTACTGATGTTGATAGTTTTTCAACTAATGCTGTCTTAGTTCCTAAGTTGCTGTTGATGTTCAACTCTAACCAGGGCATAGGATCATTGTCAATCTCTTTTAAAAGTTTCCATGTGCTAGTGTGCATCGTGGGTTCTCCGCCAGTAACTCGCATGATGTTCAATGTCTTGCGTAGTTCAGGCCACCACTTCCAGAATGCATCAACGTACGGGTTTTCTTCTTCACGTTGATATAGTTTCATCCAGTCAATGTCACAGCGATGATTCTTTACCGTAGTGACAGGACCGTGATCTTTAATTTCATTATAGAATCTTGTACTGTATTTGGGGTGACAATACCCACATTTAAAATTACACTCGTTCCCGAAGTTGATTTCCAGATATTCAGGATTGATATTTTGATCCCATGGACCTTTAAGGGTTTGCTCATATCGTTCCTCTGTAAAAATGCTACTGTTTCTAATGTGTCTATCACTAATATAGTCTGGTCCCATTGCTTCAATGTTCCAGCAGTACTGACATCCCTGAGGCTTTCCACCGTCTAACATCATCTTACGTTCAAGTTTCTTTTCGTGCGTATTATGCAATGCTGATGGGTTATCGGCTAATTCACTTAATGGAATCTTATGTGGCTTAGGGTGATAACAACTATGTGTCTCACCTGATTGTAAGTACATAGTTACATGGTGCCACTTGGCAAGGCAGAACGTAGGCGTAGCTTCGTTCTCTATTCTAATCTTAATTTGTTTAATTCTGTCTTGTTCTGACATTACCAACCTTCAATTTCTCGTATGACTTCCATCTCAGTGATAAGAGGTCCACGATTCTTTTTGTCTGCATTGTAGTGACGCTTAAAGAACTTAGATTGTTCAATGTCTAATCTGCACATAGGCAAACCTAACTTGTCGTTGAGTTGTTGACCAACTTGTGCAGCCTCTACTACCGGGTTTCTGAGTTCTTGTTCTTCCCACATTTGAACATAGTTATCAAACCATTGAACGTTGGTATGTTCCCAGTTAGTAAGTAATGTCATGTACGTGCCTAATCGGGCGCCATATATAGCCCAGTCACCATTCTCTACATCTGCACCAACGTTGTGCCAAATAGTCAAGTTGTTTAGATTTCTGCTTGCTACGTTAACTTTAAAGTCATCAACAGTTGGCTTCGCCCCACTGACAAGACACATCTTAACACCCTCACGGAAGCCGGCGCGCCAAGCTTGAAACGGTGTCATGTTTGGATATGTTGTACTGTAGCAATCATACATAGCCCAATAGATGTTGTCTTTGCTGTCCATACAGAAATCAGCAATACGTGCAACGTCTCCGTCTTTTTGATTCTCATGGGTCTTCATGTTCATCACGTAGTCTTTAGTCCACGAACTCATACCACCGTTGCCATAGCGCAAGCCATTAATGTTGTTAATTGCTTTCCAACGAAACTGCGCTCTCTTATATACAGGTTCTTTATCTCTAAAGTCAAGTTGCATGTCAAAGAACTTTTCTTCTGGCATATTGTCACCGTCAATTAGAATGAAACGTTCTGTATCACTAGCTTCTGCGGCTGCTTTGTGTGCGGCATCTGAACCTTTAACACCGTCAACACGTTTTGCCCAAGGCACCATGTTCTTAATCTTTAACCAAAATTCTTCTTTCTGTGGTTCATCGTAACTGAGATAGATACAATCTAAATCGGCTACGTCAATAATATCATCTGAGTTCATATGTATGAAGTTTCCATTTCTGTACAGTGCCTTGATAATTAGGTTCAGTTATAACAATACTTATATCGTCAATAGAACAACTAATTCCATCATTGTCAGGGATTAGTTTTGAAACTACCAGATTAGAGGATACAGTTGATAATTTACCATCTACTACTCTAACATCAGGTCTACCCTGAGCAAAAGTCATTGCGTCAATCACTATGTAATTTCCATCAAGCTTCTCACAAGTATAACACATTACACGACCGTTGTCATCATAATATAGTCTGAATTCGGGTGGAATAATCTTGGGAGCTTCCCAAATGACAAGTAATTCATTATCTTCCATTACAGTTCCTTAATTGTTTAGCAAATGATTTTACATGATAATGAAAAGGATACGATTGCGTATAGGTATTAACTCTGAGTGCGTCAGGAGTTATCTCATACAACAATGTATCAGTCCAGTTCTCAGTGGGCAATTCGTTGATAAATTGCTTCATATGAATCATCCCCATTTCAGTAAAGCTTGGCAGTAATGTTTTCTCAACACCCACAATATGTGAGGCAATTGCGTATGCCCAATCTGTTGTTGCAATCTCGTCGGGGTTACATTTCATTATAGCTTTATACTCGTCCCAATGTTCAAATACATCACGTACAATTTCAAAGAATTGGTTAGCAGTTTCTGATTTCTTGAAATATGTAATCGCATTGTATGTGTCAGGTAGATGATTATCTGTGATAAATCTGCGATATCCTCTGACTTCTGATATCATACCTTTGTAGTTTCTAATAGTAGTTGATACGACAACATCACGTGATTTTAATATATCCCACCAATGTTCAATTGAACGAGGGATAATCATGTCAGCTTCTAACTTGATTGTATATTCATATGGGCTAGCTTCATACACTTGCCAATCGTTTTGTAGTTTCCAATTAGTATCGGGAGCCTGATCACCGTGAGGTAACATATCGGTTGTCACGATTGTTACATTAGCATCGGGCATAACTTTCTTAATGCTTGCTTCTAGTTCAGTGGCGCAGATAACGTAATCATCGCCTTGAGCCATTATTACAAAACCTTTATTCATTGATTAGCTCCATGAAGTTATCTTTGTTCATTACGTGAAAATCGCAATCTTTGATGATTGTATATTCTTTGCGAATCTTGCCGCGTTGCCAATGGTCAAACATAACTGTGTATTCAGTATTGAATGTATCGTCATTGTTCTTGTACACCGATGTATTCTTACCAATATGCAATAAGTTCCATGGGATAATATCTGAGGGATCTTCACTATGCCCATTTGCTATACGCAATGCTAGTGTTAATGCATAGTCATTTCTGAAAACACCACCAATAAAGTTATGTATGTTAGCATAGTGATTATAGTTCTTCTGAACCATTTCTAAGCATTGAAATATATGTTTTGCTCGTTCTGTTTTTCTAAACATAACCACAGTAGCCCATAGTGTATTGAAGCTATAGGCGCTTAATACTTCTTGCGGTACACCCGGGTGCA